>Ga0307510_10007294_pt1 | contig 13168 bp, 19 predicted proteins | sample 12_EM_MG_FD_207224 | JGI IMG/M metagenome (GOLD analysis project Ga0307510, IMG submission 207224) | Populus trichocarpa ectomycorrhiza microbial communities from riparian zone in the Pacific Northwest, United States - 12_EM | ecosystem: Host-associated > Plants > Roots > Unclassified | place... | reverse complement strand
TTCTTACTGCTCATAGGAGTACACGCCGGTAACACCAACTCGTCATCACCAAATTGGGTCCCGTTATGGGTTAATTGAGACTTCCTTCCAGAGCCGCTTTTCCTCAAACCTCGTTTGTGGATTTTGACATTTGTCCCTCCCTTCTTCCCAGCTCACCCCAGTTCCCATGACCTAAATTTACGTTTCGCCCCTACTCGAGTACCGGTACCGGTATCCCCTCTTCCAAAAGGCAACAAAAAAAAAAGAAAGAAAAAGGCCACAGTGGTGACTACCATACCAGCCCGGAACAAATCGTTATCCAAGCTCCACTTTCCCAACTTTCAACAACTCCCCCTCTAGAAACATCTATTATCGAGAAATGTCATGATAATAAAAGAAAGAGAAAGAGATGGATTTTTTGTTTCTTTACTGGTTATGCCCCGGAGACCCTGCGCCGGAAAAAACAACGGTACACCGGCTGAGAAGATGAAGAGGGGTGGATAACTGGCGGTTGCTGTTGCTGCTGCTCTCGCTGCTTTGGCTTCCCTACTTCCCCCTTGAGATGAAGCCGTACTCTGACCCCACGACCCGCCGTTCACGGAGCGGATATCAAAAAACATGTTGAGAATGCCGCATTAATGGGCACGGTGACGATCGTAGGCGAATAGTGAGTCCATCTGTATTCACGCGAGAAGTCTTCTCCCCGATAATTGACATTTCGTTGCGAATCTTGCAGGGTCACAGTAGTCAGCTTTAATTGGTGGAAAATGAGGCTGCAGGGTGCCACTTTCGGGCTAGCGCGGTCGCGCGCCCGCCCACTTTGCTTCTAACTTCTGGCCGCAGTTAGTTCCCTGTGCTGCCTTTCTCTGTATTCTTGTCCGGCCTCTCTCATCCTCTCCCGGAGTTTCTCAGTCAATCAGTCAGTCCGCCAGTCTCCCCTTCCCTCCCTCCCTCCCTCCCTCCCTCCCTCTCGTTACTCTCACCCTCCTCTTTTCTCCCCTCCTCTACCCTTTTTTACTCCTACTTCTTTCTCAACACAAAGTTCTTCCCACCCCCGTCTGACGTTCCTCGAAGGACTCTTGCACGCTTGCACACTTCCCCCTCACGCCTATCCATGAAACAGTTGCTCACTCGTCCCCCCTCCTCTGTGGCCTTTCTTCTATTCAGTATTCCACCATAATTCGTTGCTTCACCCTCACCCCACCACTTCGTTCTCGGAGATCCTAATTGCTAGTCTTCCAGCTCAATCTTTGCTATTGTCCACTACACACTCTGGGCTTCTCTTAACCAGCTTTTGCTCGTTTCTTGCTCTCCTCATTCCCACTTCATCCCCCTCCTCATCTCCCATCTCCCATTCCCCTACCTTCACCTCACTCTCACCCTTTACGGGCCAGCTATCATGGTCTCCCCTCGCCGTTCTTCCCGCGCGCGCTCCACAGCAAATCCAGCGCCAGTTTCTCACTCATCCTCCTCCTCATCGACCTCATCGAATCGTGGCCGTCTCCAAAAACATCAGGACAACGACTCTCATGGTGACCATGACATAGGCCACTCCAGACGCGGAGACCACGGAGGGATTCCTTTCGAATCTCATCTAGAATCGACTGCAGAGGTCAACGGTACGGGCGACGATGAGATTGACGATGCAGGATCACAGGAAGACGAAGTCACACGATGTATTTGCGGTCATCAGGAGTACCAAGGTGGTGACGACGATCAAGCTGATTCGGACGGCCTCTTCATTCAGTGTGACCAGTGCCATGTTTGGCAGCACGGTTTCTGTGTAGGAATCACTGACACTGCGTCTACTCCAGAAAACTACTATTGTGAGCGATGTAAACCCGAATTGCACAAATTGGGGACAAGTAAATCTGGGTAAGTTCACATTCCCATCCCCTGTGAAAATCATTTTCACTGAGCTGAGGCTTTCAACGGGCCTCGATCGTGAGAAAGCCTTTATGGACTCTTTTGTTTGATGGATTTTAACTAGATTACAACAGAATGAGAGCATCCCTTTATCTGCCAGTCCACTCAGAGCCATCATCACCCATAAATAACAAGGAAATTCCTCACAAGCGTCGAACTACCATGAACTCTCGTGATGCAGAATATGATGACGCTATCCTGAAGAAAGTTTTAGAGGAAAGCAAAAACGACAAACTTTCTGGGAGTTCAACGCGTGGAACAAGTTCAAGAAGCAGGAAACGAGGCACCAGTGAGGGTTCTGACGAGTACGCATAACCTTTGCTCGTTCTAGATTTCCCCTGACAAGTAAAACGGCTAACAATCATATAGACCAAAACAAGACTCAAAACGACGAAGAACCTCGGATTCACCAGATACACCAGTCAATGGGCCCATCGAATCAAGTGACGAAAAATCTGGAAAAGGAATTACAGCCCCCTCTTCAACTAAGAAGTCGCGCGGCACATCCTCTCGCCATTCCAATCTAAATTCATCCGCCGCAGGGAAACGTACCTCAACTAGAAACAGGAACGGAGATAAGAATAAGGAAGCTAGAAAAGAAGGTACGTGGCTTAACGTAGAGCCCAGTTCAGCTGTTTCTCCCTCGAGCACAATATTATCAACTACTGTTAAGGAAGAGGAACAACATGACCTGACCACGACTTATCAAATACAGAATCGGAACATTCAGACGAATATCCTCCCCCGCGTTCTAACAATCGAGCAACAAACAAGCCCATAACCGAAGAAGTTATCCTCCCACCACCCGTCATGGAGACTGCGCCAGATACCACTCAGCAACCAGCTAAACGGTCCGCTCGCAACGGGAACACCAGTGGGCATGGCGGACGCCGCCGTGGAAACTACCGCCACCGCCAATCAGAAGATCCAGGTGATAATGGTGGGGCTTCCCCCCATGTCATGACTCGAGATCATTCTTCTGCTGGAGGCAATCAGGGCTCAAAACCCATGGACCACGGCACCATCATTGATAAGCCCACCAAGCCGAGAATTCCACAGGCAAGAATGAGCATAAACGAGATGGGAAGGCGGGTTCGCGGCATCTCAGACTTCATCACTCGAACCCAGATCGAGATGGCAAGCTCAAGAGCAAGTGACATCTATGCATACTTAGCTTGGATGGAAGAGAAGGGAACACCCGTCAGCAATGCTACTACGCCGCAAAACCCAGAAACACCAACATCGTCTTCTTCCGGCGACAAAACCCTTCCGCAGATTCAAATCAACGGCAACGGAACTGGGAAGATACTAGAAAAGGCAGTTGAGGCCCTGAGTTCAAATATCCAACCGGGAGCTCTTGAGATGATGGAGCTTCTATCAAGTAAAATTAACCGGTGGCAGCAGCAGTATGGGGAGAAAGCATAATCCGGAGCCCCTTACGTTGTTCTCTTGGTCCGGGTTTCCTTTCTCATTTTTTGCTGGGCCTGTTCATTGTTCGGTGTCACGGATTTATTATCTGAAAATTAATCGGTTCCTATTTTGTTCATTCACATTCCCTTTCATTCACATTATCTATTTCTTGCGACACGAAAAATGGGATGGAGTCCTCTATTTGTTTTTACCTGTTTGATTCCCTTTGTACCATCGCTTCATGGCGTTTCCCTCTCCTTATCTCCCTTTCTGGTTGGCGTTCGCGTTTATTGGAGCCCTCTGTATCTGGATCATGCATTTCTAGGTTAACGGAAACCTGTGGTACAAAATTTAACAAAAATGGGGGAACATTTCACCTTATAGCTATACCTCTTTACATTTTCTCCCTTGTGGAAAAAACTTCATTGTGGATTTTTATCTCCTTGCCCCCCTTTCCCCCCTTCCTCTTCGCGTCAAGTTGGTCGGAGGCAGGTTGGGGCGCAGTAAATATGGGATTCCCTTTTCTTGCTTTCTCATTGTTCGGAATGGCATTATTCTTCTTATGTATATATACATCCCTCGTTCTCTCTTTCCCTTGGACTGGTGTTTCTTCCCATTCCACCCCCTCCATCGGCTCGGTCGGGCGGTCCCCGGTTCTCTCATCGTCATCCATGATCCTTCATGTTAAATAATATTCTTCCCCAACTGAAACTGTCCAGAAAAAAAAAAGGAATTAAAATTTCAAGCTACAGTATTAAAAAAACACTGCTGTTGCTATGGTGTCTAAAAATAGCCCAGCCAAAGCTTCTAAGACCCCAACCGTTATTCCGATCCCAATCTTTGGATGTGATGAGCGCGCGGTCGGGCGGTCGAGCGGGCGGAAAGGGAGAAGGAAGGAAGTCCATGGGTCGTATACCGGTACCCGGTGCGCGTTGGGCGGGGGACGGCCGGTTAGGCTTTGAAAGGGGAAGAAAGGAAGAAACAAGGAGAGAGGAAAAGAAAGTGTGAGCCCAACGGACCGACCGACCGACTGGCCGAGCGAGCTAGACGCTAGCGCCAACACGACATCAACCTACCCTAAAACCTTACAGCAGCAACCCACTAGTCCACCCAAGAAAGGCAAGAAAGCGGAAGCTATCGTACTCGACCACTAGCTTAATACCATGAGCTTGCGAGACCAATGCCGGTACCGGTATGATAGCCCATTCTCGCTATCGAATCCCACTTATTCACTGGTTACGTATTATAAACCATAGACTACTACTACGGTACACAAGTACCTACATACTATCACAGTACAGTATTACAGTTATGATATGATACCTGAATGGAAAGGGGAAAAGAGAAGGAAAAGAATTTATATCATAAAAAGTCTATTTTAAAAATAAAAATAAAAAAAGCTTTTTTTTTTTTCCTCACAGATTAATTTACCCCGCCCAGAAAGTCTTGGCAGACGTCAATCTTGCCGCTATTAAGTCTCGCATACCGACTTCTACGGTTCTGGAGCAAGTGAAAGTGAGGGAGGTGAGTGGTGTTGTTGCACTTTCCAGGAGTGGCTGTCTGCCCCCCCCCCCGCCCCGCCCCCGCGCGTTCGGGTATCCATGCAGGGTTGGTGAGTGGGGGGGTGAGTGAGTGAGTGAGTGAGTGAGTGAGTGAGTGGACGGATGGAAGGGAGGAGGGAGCAGAGTGAAAAAGGGAAGGAAGGGGTTCTCATAGTTTAACTTACAGCCCTTCAGTGTCCAGAGTTCTTTTTATGGTTGTAAAAGAGTGGTAGGGTGTGGTGTTAATAGGTGCGGTTCCTCGTGGTAACTTAGGTACGGTACCGTACTTGAACTGGCTCGCTAGCTAGCTAGTCAAATGTCCCCCCCTACCCCATTTTACGGAGACAATATAAAAAAGAGCTCAATATCATATTTTAAGAATACCTTTTCCCCCATAACATACCAAACCAAAACCAAATAACCACGGACTCCCCTTTTCCCCGGACCTTTCTAAACTACAGTACATGATGGACTTGACTACATGATTTATATTTGCCTTCCTTCCCTCCCCCCCATCCGTTCCCTTCTTTCCGTCTTCGTTGACGCCCTTTTTTTTTGGGTTTTCCTACTTTTTTTCCCGCTTTGTTCGCTCGACTAGATTCTGTAATAAAGATCAAATACCAAGTGCGCCCCTCTTTGATCCATTGCAATACAGGTTGGAAAAAGCAGGTTGAACAGAAGAAACAAGAGACGGGGGAGATATTAGGAGGTATTGGCAGTGATGCGAAAAATTGCACTAAAAAGAAAAACAATGTTTGACAGCATAAACAGCACTCCAAGACCCGTGAAATATAAAACCTCATGGGCAGTATGAAGCGCGAGAGCAAGCAACATGCATGAAGTTCATCAATAGCGCACGAATAAGGAACTTGTAGAAAGGGCACAAGAGAAAAAAATAACTATTGCTCAAAACAATCCGGAACATGAACAGCACCAAGTAATTGGTAGAAAAAAGACCTCAATTAATGAAAAACCAGTTCCACACCAACCCAATGACACCTAATACAGAAAGAAAATAATTGAAACGAAAAACCCAACCCGTTCAGAACAAATCACCAATTGCACCTAACCCGTTCTTTGAGTACCAACGCTTTTTTTGTGCTCCGCCGTAGATGCTGAGATTTTTCGATGCCCGGACACGATCCCTCCGGGCGTCCCGTAAACCCCCAGGTTGCGAAGCCGCTTTTGACGAAAAAGAATTAAAGGAAACAAGGACAAAAACAAAACCCAACCCCACAGCCATATGCCAACATTTTTTTGTACGTACGTCAACCCCGCATCCCCAAAGCCAGTATGCCCCATCTTTTCGAACGAAACCCAAACCCCAAAGTTTAAACCCACAAAGCTGGAAAACCTCTTCCCCATGACAACCCCAATCTTCGCCTGAAGAAATGTGGGAAAGAAAAAATAAAAGGGAAAACAACCATTTTAAATGACTTCGCCGTTGATAGAAAACCCCTCTGCCCACGTTTTAGGTATCCATACCCCGACCCAGAAAAAAAGAAACAAATTACAAGACTTAAGAAACTTAAAAATCAGTTTAAACAGGCCCTCCCAAGACACAGCGCCCCGAAGCATCAAGAATAAACACCCTTTAACATAAGAAAGCCCAGCTATGTAAACATTAGATACTTACCCCCAAACGCTGAGACCCTTGGTTCCGGGGCCCCAAACTTTGCTCCAGTCAAGCCCATCACCCTGACCATTTGGTGCAGAGTTGTTGGATGGTGCAGGTGAAGATCGCTCCTTGTTGTTAAAGGGATCATTCTCCTGCTGTAAGCCATAACGCGGTGAATTTAGGGGCGGACTCGCCCGCTTGCCATTGTTAGCGACACCACTTTGATTCTGAGCATTTGGACGTGTCCCAATAGGCGCAACACCCGAAGAGGTCACAGGAGTAGTGGATACTCTCTGGGAACGAGGGGGCGAGCCGCTTGGTGAAGATGCCGAAGTGCGGCTAGACTGTGCCTGGGCATTATCAAATAGACTAAATGACGCAGATTTCGACGAAGGCGAAGAAGCACTGTTAGTCCGGGATCGTATAGGTGGCGATATGGCATTTCCAGTCTGGTTTTGATCCCCGGATGTCTGGGCTGCGTTAGAGTCGATCTTTCCATTCTGATGACCAAAAGGATCGAATGCGGACGACATGGGAGAAGGCCCGCGTGTACCGCCGGCGTTGGAACCTGGCGCAGAAGGTCCGTTCGAGTTGGGGTTAGTTCCTCTGGATGGATTACCCTCCTCCAAAGGAACACCGTCTTCTGAATGAGATCCTTCAGAATGACCGCTTGTATAAAGGGCACGGTGCTGGCGGGCGATTAACTCACGCCTCTCATCTTCGCTCATAGCGCCAGGGCTCATAACACGATCTTTGCCGTAACCAGAAACTTCGGCCAGGAGTGCTAGAGGACCTTTATAAGTTGGGTCTCTCGCAAGATTAGGAGATTTCGAAGACATACTCCTATTGTACTGCTGCTCCTGATGATAATTGCGCAAATCACGCTCCCGCTGAGCCGCCAATCTCCGCTTCGCCTGCATCATCTGTTCGGCTTCCGTCGGACGGGGCTGAAAACGCTGGGTGGCATAAAAGTTCTGCAAGTTCGCAGCAGACTGCGAACGCATCACGTCAAACTCTTGAACGGAGTAATGACGGGAAGGCATGGGAGCAACCATGCGTGTGTCTAATCAAACCAAGAAGGGAAACATGTTAGCGTAAAATTCCCCGGGGAAGGAAACCCGGGACGAAACCAAAAAAGGTTCACCAGGTTATCTCACCATGCTCGACCGGGAATCCACGAGGGCCCATGACCGGAAGAGAGTCGCGACGTTGCGGTGCAAACATTTTGCCGCTCTTTACAAGATTATCAACCGCTCGGTCAACCTCTTAAATCAAGATTAGCATCAGTCAATGGGTCAGGGTTTGGTAACACGGGACAGATAATCACCATCGAGCTGAGAACCAAAAGCAGATGGATCCTCCGGCTTCATGGACGCAGTATATCGAACAGTCAAATCCGAGGGGTCAGAAGCGTGGGATCGTGGAAAATGCGCTTGAACAGGAGTCGAGCCAGCAGCCCTCTGGTCCCAGTTGGAACGGTTGGACTGGTTTTGCCACGAGGTTTGAGACTCATAATAAGACATGACTGCGTTCTTCGGATGAGGATAATGGTGCAAGAGCAGGTGTTTTAAACGGAGCCAACAATCAAGGTGTGAAAGGAGGGATAAATTTATCTTCCCTTAAAAGAACGTTCAATCCTGCTGTTAGCTATGGTGGCAAGATATGTCAGCGATCGGTCCATATTCTTGGTTTCCGGAGGGTGCTAATATTCAAGCATTGAACAAGACCAGGAGGGAATAAAGATGATCATATGGATAAACTTTTTTTTTCCCCCTTAGGTGTGGTTATGTGGAGTTGTTTTTTTATGGGGGGGGGGTAAAAGCGTAGACCGGAAAAGGAGCAACGTGGAGCTGACCGAGGACATTGCAAGATGAAAGGAAAAGAAAATTTTAGACGTACCACAAGTAGACTGTATAAGTGTCGATGAGGACACACGGTAGCAGACGTTGCAAAAGAATATTCTGCTGCCTAGTGAACGAGAGAAGGATCGGGAGAAGGGAGAGGAGAAAGAGAAAAGAGGAGGAGGAGAAAGGGGCCGAGAAGGAAGATAGATGGAAGAAAGATAGATGGAGGGAAGAGGGTTCTTGTGCCGTTAGCAGAGAGGTAGAGCGAGGGGACGAGGGGGGTTGGGTGTTGAAGGCGAAAAGAGTCCGGGCTTGGGGTTGGTTCTAGGTGGACTCAACTAGTGACGACGGGGTGCGGGAAAAGGGCAAGGGAAAGGCCCGTGTGCTGCACCAGTGAGCAGAAAAAAGGACAGTCGAGGAAAGTAGAAGGGAGAAAAGGGAACAAATACGGTACCAGGAAGAGCAACGGAAAAAGTTGCGAAGAAAAAAAGCCGAAAAATCTTAAATCTTCTACCAATATATCCTAAACTGGCAATAATCCGTCCAAAGCTGGTCATACAATGTTGGAAAAGTAGAAATTTTAGGGAAAATAAACCAAGATAAAATAAAAATGACAGGAACTTCCTGCTGCGAAAGTAAACCACTCGATAAAAATAAAAAATAAAAATAAAAATAAAAATGCGAACAAGCCGACACAGCAACGAAGGCAGTCAACCCTCCAAGCCAGAAATTATACCTTATCAGGAGAGAAAGACAAGAAAGAGAATAGGAGCCACGACGATGAAATTGTAAGGGTTCTCGAGCTTGGTCGTGGGATGTGCTGATGGAGAAAGATATCCCTCCACGCTCGCCAGCACTCTGATGCCCGCTGCGGTCCCTAGAGGCGAATGCTAAACTCTTGATTGGCTAAATTTGGGCTTAAAGGTGCTGCGACCGACCCATGCCAATGACCGGAGTGGATCAGGCAGGTTCTGAGCTTCTGAGGTTCTCTCATGGCTGTTGATCCTCTTTTTTTTCCTCTTCTTTTTTTTAAAAAACAACCTCTCATGCAGCCATGGGTACACACTTTCTCCATGACACTGCCAGTGACTGAATTTTTTACCCTTTACTTGAGCAAGGAACGACAACAACATCCAACGTGCTAAACAACCAATTACCCCTCTCCCTCTCAGCCAGGCATCCCTGAGAAGGCATGGCAGAGACTCGAATGGAGATAGCATGGCGGAAAGACACTGTACCGGTACCAACGATGTCTCCAACGACAAATCCGGGACCACCACTTGAGGTGATCCCGCACCCTGGGGGACTCATTCAAAATCCATCCAATCCCCGATTCACCAAGACCTGAAAGAAATTCCTTTGCGACCCAAGCCGGTGGAACATTCTACGGCACCTTCTGAGGCGATTGGCAACCACAACTATATTGTAACTAGCAAAAGCTGAAAAATCGATTGGTCACGAAATAACCTCCGTAGCAGGCCTGTTAGGTACAGGTAGCAACAACGCACCGAAAGTATATAATCACCAGTCTTGCTGCCCTGCAGAGACTCAACTACTATACCAGTATCTGTATTAGAGATACAGTATGTTGGAGAGCTAAGAGTCGGGATCTGGCTCTGGGCTTCTTTCTCGCAGTGCGTGCACCCCTTTGTGTACCCGTGGAAGGGGCAGTCAAGTGCTGTCCGGTACTCGAGCACAAGCTTGGTGGTGCAGCTGCATGTGGTGAAGTAATATCATATTTCGGCACACATGTACTGTGTCCGAGCAACTCCACAACAAAAAAACCCAGGACATGCCCGAAATTACGATGGGAAAAGAAGTTGAATTTTACCTGTTTCACCTTCAGAGGGATAAAGCCTAACCCGATACACTCCTCCAAATAATCAGCCACTTCATTGAAATGACAGTACCGTAATCAGAAAGCCGGATGAAGGAAATAATAAGAGATCATGTACTATGTACCGCTGTTCAAATGGAATAGCACCACACTCGTTCTAGAGATTTAACATTTGGCAGCTTCCCAGAAGGCAGGAGAAATAAGAAAGGAAAACACCCCATCCCAATATATTCCCCGTTAGGGTGCAGCACCAGAAGATACGATACGGTATTATCACCATAATCTTGCACTGGTGCCTCAAGGAAAAGAAAAAGAAAAAAGGTTCTCGCGCAATTAATTGACACGCCCGGCGTCCCAGCCAAGATAAAGAGCAACCGACCGAATCCCAACCCAAAATCGAACCGACAACCATGCTCTCGCTGACACCTTCAACAACGGGAGATTTCCCAAGAATTCACTTTCGAACCCCTGGGTGGTGCAGTGCCGGGCTCACATATTGGAGATGAAATGATGTTTTCCTCGCACCAGTAATCCACTTCGAGAACCTCTCCAGCAAAAAAACGACCGAGTTAGCCCCTCCCTTCCTCCTCCTCCCCGTGATGAAAAATAACCCTGCTTCAACATTTTCGCGAACCAACTAATACCCAAACGGCTGTGTTGGACCCCCCCCCCCAATTGATACAAGCGTGGTAGCGGTGGATATTTTTACCAGCCGCACCGCAAGGAAAACACAGCAAGCAACAAGAAAAGGAAAAAAAGGAAAAGAAAAAAAAGACCGGATGGAACACCACTTGAAGGAGAAACAAAAAGAAAAGTTCGAATTCGCCGATCTCGTGTGTGACGCCATATCAAACCACAGAAAGAGTGAGAGGAAAAGGGAAGGGGGAAAAAAAGTAGCTTTTATTTTTTCGCGGGGGGTAAGGGCTGAGAAGGGGAGGGAGCACAGAAGGCAGCAAAACAGCAAAAGCCAGCGTAGCGATTCGTGGGTTGGGTGGGGGGGAAACGAGAGATGAAAACACTTCAAGCTCAGGTTACAGTGCAGTACAGTATCCGCTCTATCACATTTCGCTTTTTTGCTTCCTTTTTCTTGTGTTTTCCGCTCTCCTCGTCGAAGGGAAGGGAAGGAAGGTTTCGGGATCAGTCGATCTGTGGATTTACGTGATTGCTGTTTGTGGGGGAGGGAAGGAAGATACTCGAGTACTCGAGTACAGTATCAATTTCTTTCCTTTTTCTTTTTGCCAGCCAAATTCCAATTCACCACACTATCTCTTTAAAACCACAGAATACCGCACCCCCCCATTCCAACAGACTAGAGGCAAAACGAAATAATACCTGCCTTTGCCGCCTGCAGTGCATAGGTACTTCTCCTCGCACATATGGCAATCTCTCGCAGTGCCATTCACAAATTATCACCCTCCCAATTTCCGCCATTCCCAAACCAAACTCTCAGGGTCCACAGGGGAAAGGGAGTTGGAGGAGCAAACAAGACCAGATCAGCCAGGACTAAAAAAAGAGCAAAGAAAATTAAAAAAGAAAAAAGAAAGAAAAAAAGTGATGGATCCCCTCAAGATCGGCCATTTCCCAAAAGAGGAAACTGACAAGAAATCCACACGCACATCCAAACCAGGAAGGGCCAACCAGCTCGCAACCGCCCGTCTCCTGAGAATTCCCGGAGAAATAGAGGGGAAGGGCGCGAGTTTTACCGAAATTTTCTGTCACGTGACCAGTCCCATCTCCATTCCCTCTCCTCACTGCCTGCTTGCCTAACCCAACGGTGAAGCAAAGCAATCAGCAATAATTCCGGTACCGCACTATATTCCACACCTAACCCTGCATTTATTGCGGCAGTGACCCTGCTTTACGTACCTCGTACATTAACTCTAGTCACGCACCTACCTATCTGCTTACCTTCGTTCCTGTCTGCACTTTGCATATCCACTCGCACATCGCCCTTCATACGGCACCGGTACGGTGCAGGTATTTCCCTGTCCACCGATAAGAAAAGCCACACCCCCATACTTGTCCCGTACGACACCCGCCGACCACAGACGACACACCACACATCACCGTCCGCCGCCACGGGCAAGCTCTCCCCCTTCCGATCCTTAAATCCTATTGAAACCTCCAAGATACTTGTACCCCGGCCCCTGTCCAAAACCCGAGTCGAAGGACGGAGACCAATTCCTCCAAAGCCACCACCAGAAAAGCAATGGGATTTCATCATGGTTCGGGATTTTTGGGGGGCCCCGCTTTTTTTCCCCGCCTTATCAATGGCATCCGAGGTTGAAATATTGTTCCTTCCATACAGCACTTTTGATACTGCCGGTATCATACGCAAGCCCCTTTGACAACCCCCACATCGTCCCCCCACAGCAACCGGCTCCACTTCCCGAGTGACAGCTCATGAATCGTCTGCGGTGAACTCGAACAATCAAAAACCTTGCGCTAAGGGGTCCAAAACTCACCCTCCCGGATAGGGGGAGAGGGGGGCGGAGGCATCCAAAAACGAACCACTTCAGCCCCCAACTCAAGACAAAAAAAAAGGTGTCAGACCATACCTGCAAAGGCAACTCCAACATCTTAGCGCGAGGTTCAATTATTCACGCCCTCACGGTACAGTACACCCGATCACTCCACAAACAAAACAGACAAACAATTCTCTTATTATTTCTAACCTCCCCCTCCCCTTTGTCTCCGGCAACATTATGGTAGCGTTTGAAGTAAATATTATGAAATAAGGTAAAAATAAATAAAATAAAATAAAATAATAAAATAAAATAAGGATGAGGGGATTGGTCAGGAACGGATCCATCCACCCGTCGTCGACCTTCTTGGAAGTCTTGGAAAGTGTAACGGGTCGTCATTAGGTATCACTCGCGAAGATTTGTTTTCCTACGGGGTGGTAACGGTTGCGGGAAAGCGTGCCGCTTTGTGCCACGATGCTGGGGATTGTTGTGTTACCGGGGGGGCGGATTGTCGTTATTGTGGAAACTTTGGTAACGGCTAAGCTATT
>Ga0307510_10007293_pt1 | contig 13169 bp, 3 predicted proteins | sample 12_EM_MG_FD_207224 | JGI IMG/M metagenome (GOLD analysis project Ga0307510, IMG submission 207224) | Populus trichocarpa ectomycorrhiza microbial communities from riparian zone in the Pacific Northwest, United States - 12_EM | ecosystem: Host-associated > Plants > Roots > Unclassified | place... | reverse complement strand
TCTCTATTATTTTGATTATTATTTATTTTATTTGAGATAATTTATGAAATTATATTTTTTTTCAATTTCATTCTCATTCAAATTTTTAATTTGTAAGATTTGTTCCTCATTATTTTAATAAACTTGAAAAAAATAAAATATTAATAAGTTATTTTTCAGTTCATTTTTTATGACATAACTAAACACTGGAAAGTGTTTTCCAACTTATTTCTCATTACACTGCCAAACATCAGAAAATAATTTATTTTTTAAAAAAATTGGATATTTATCGCAAATGGACAATACCGTTTGGGAACGCAGTGCAAACCGCGTTCCCAAAAAATTCAATTTGTTTTTGCTAAAATTTAATATGTTTTGTATGTTTTGGATCGTTTTGATGTACTGATATCAAAAATAATTTAAAAAAATAATAAAAAAAATTTAACATGCATTTCGACATGAAAAATTATTTAAAAAGTATCCCTTCAGATTCTTTGACAATTCACATGAGCTAGCTTTCTTCTTCGCGCAGATAATTTCATTTTGGGTGCTCATGATTTTGTTCACATTTTGAAATTAAACTCACTCAATTTTCATGCTCGTTAATACTTGAATTATGGATTAGAAAATAATTTAATTCTAAAAATAATTTAATTAATCAGTTAATTTAAATTTTTTAATCATTTGATTAATTGAATTAATCCGATACTTTACATTATCTAACAATTTCAATGTTGTAGTTCCATTTATACACCATCAAAATTAGTTAACGGATTCTATTAACAAAATTTATTAGAAGCAAATTATGACTAGAAATCACTTTAAGAAAAAAATATGATATATAGGAAAAGGAAAGAAATGTGAATGGAAGGATAATATTGAAATTGCAAGACAACTTTAAGGACTAAATTGATTCAATCGAAAGGTAACATTGTTAATAAGCATATGGGTAAGGGTATTTTTTATAATTATCTCTAATCAAGTACTAGATTGTACTTAGCAAATGAAATGTTAGCGTGTCGTTGGCCATCCCCTTTATTATAACATTCATTACCATGTTGACGCTATCATTACCAACTTACACGCCGCCATCATTTTGCTATTATAACTAGTTTTTTTTAACTAATAATATATTTTTTTATATTTTTTTAAATTATATAATTTTTTCCTTTATTAAAAATACACAATTATTTTACCATCCGATTATTTTACAAATAAAAAATATTTTACCATTTAATATTTTATATTGTGATATTTTGAAACATTATACTTATTGATATAATTATATTTATTTATATGATTTTTGTTATAATTAAAAGAGAATGGTAACAAATCTGGTACTTATTGAATATGTGTATTGACCCAGATTTGAAAGTTTGTATACATTATTTTCTTATTAGCTCAAAACATATTTTATATTACACTTATTCTTATTCATTAATTAATTAATGTTGGTTGAAATGAATTTAGAAAAAAAATATTATTATAGAAAAAATGTTGCATATGATATATTCTACATTTTTTTTTTATAAATATCCCATTTAAACAAATCTTACAATGCTGCATTAATTACAGGATTTTATTATTTTGTTAGTAAAGAGATTAATTAAAAAATAATAAGGATATCATATTTAATGAGATTGATTAGAATGGAGACAATTTCCTCGTCTTTTTTCTAGTTCTACTTTTCAATGAAAAAAATATTCAATATACCTCTCAAATCAAAGCTTCAAAATTCTTAATTGTTTTTTTTTAAATAATAAAAAATATATATATTTTATAAGAAATATCTATTTAAAGTTTTCGATTCATGCAATTTCTCGTGTTTTCTTTCTCTTCAAATCTTCATTAATGTTTAAGTTATTATTTATTTTTATGAGAACAAATGGCATAAAGAATCCACCACACTTTCACATGTAGCATATAATATAATTGTCAATTAATGGGTCCCTTACACGGGTGACCATGTCCATGAGTTAAATTAAAATATCTCATCTTCACATTTTTCTTTAATTAAAACTTCCTTTTTATTTATTTACTTCTTTTTCTTACAAATAATATAAGAATAATTAATTATAATATATATATATTATTCTCATCTTCAAAACGAATTCATTAACACTAAAATTAACCTTTTTATAATAAAAATATGATCGATCAAATTTTCTATCTCCCCATACTTTTCAGTGGCTCTCATTTTTGAATATTCAATAATTGAGTTATAATAAAAATAAAAATTTTAAAATTAAAGCATAAAAATCTAAAATTAAAGGATCAAATAATATAAAAATTGAAAACTTTAGATGCTAAACTATACTTTGCTGTAAAGGAACGCAATTCACGGGAATTTGGTGTCTTGCTGCTGTTGATGTTTTAGTTTAGAGTTGTTTTAATGTTTTTTTTTTTAAAGTATTTTTTAGTTAAAAATATTTTTTTAATTTTAAAATTTTTATTTTTAACATCAATACATTAAATTTATCTAAAAACATAAAAAAAAATAACCCAAAGAAAAAAATTTAATTTTTTTAAAAATATTTTTGAAATATAAAAACAAACGAGTTTAATATATATTAAATTAGATATATTTTTAAAATACAATTCCAAATATGAAAATAAATTGTAGAAATTATTAGGTTGAGTATTTTTTTTATTTTGTTTGTTTTTATATTTTAAAAATATTTTTGAAAAAAATAAAAAATTTTATATTTTTTATTTCAAATTAATTTTTTTAATGTTTTCAAATTATTTTAATATTGTGGTATTAAAAATAAATTTTAAAAAATAAAAATTATTTTAAAAAACAATTATTATTATAATACAACTGACTGACTTGACTAACTGTTTTTTGTACTGTTGTGCGTAGGCCAAGACATTTTAGAAACCAATTTTGTTATGTTAATTCAACGTTTTGGATAAACTATTTTTTTGACTGATGTTTTTGCAATATTCTAATTCATTCCCTAGTGGCTAGTTTCACGTTATCTAACGAGGGGTGGGCCCCGTCTACGGCGATCAAAGGTGGTTAATGTTATGTTGTGGGTCCAATCGATATTTTTCTAGCACAAGAAAAAAAATACAAATGCTAATTTTTAAAACTGCAGAAAATTTTTAAAATTTTGGAACTTGAGTTATAAATTTAAATAAATTAAATAAGCTAAGTTAATTTAATAATATAACTAAAAAAAACCAATAACCAAAAAAAATAATGACTAATAAAAAAACACTTGTTAATAGTTGGATCAATGTATTATATATATATTTGTTTAACAACTCATGATTAAAAAGGTAAGAAATAGGGTAATAATTCAATATATCCAAGCTTGGTAGAATGTCAAACCCAAATGACATGAGTTTAGCTTGTTTCTAGGTCCAACATCCTTTGATTCAACTATATGTTGAGCCCAAATACACATGAGTCTCGTAAGATGCCGGATCAAACCTTATTTTTTTTATTACAATCTCTTATTAAAAATCACTGACTTTATCACCGGATGATCCCTAAATCCCGCTAAAAAGGGATTATTTTGTAGTTTTTTTATTAAGAGATCATTCTTGTAGACATTAAGCTTTCCCAATAAGCGGTTTTTCTAAACGTGATACTTCAAGCTACCACAAGCTTAAAGTTAGCTATTAATCCTACCATTCCATGCTAGAATTATTTAGCTCCGTAGAGCCTATTGGACAATAGTTGGGAAAAAGCATAACTGATAGATACTTTAATACAAGGTCTACAGTCCTCATGAGATAAATAAATTATTTTTATCTAGGAGGGTCTTACACACCCTCATCTTTAAGGAGTACATCTCCATGAAAATGACTTTGGAAAACTATGATGGTCTCCTAGATCCACGTGAACATAACTAAAATGTGTGTAACATCCTTGAGCGAGTCATTCAAGATGGTGATGCTATATATAAGATCCTCTATATATCTTCAGAGGGTTAGCACGAGCCTAGTATAACAACCTGGAGCCCGACTCTATCATGAGTTTTAATTACCTATATGCTAAACTTATGTCATGATTTAACACTAGTATACTCGCTAAGAGGAGCTGTATTAAACTATTTGACGTTAATAAATCAGAATGGAACCCACCAAGAAATATTTAAAGAGGTTTAACAAAGAAATGTTCAATGTGGAGGAATTGATTGAGCTAATAGCTTTAGATGCTTTGATAAATTGAATAAGAGAACATTCTCTATAGAAAGATTTGTATGCTCTACCAGACATAAGCTTATTGAAGGTAAAACAAGTAATGAAAAATCACATACAGGTGAAGAAGGCTAGTAGGTTGAGGCACGGGCCTCCCCGTTTCTACTAGGAAGTTGAGGATGAGAAGCCTTTCAAATGAAATCACTTTCCCAACAAAGATAAAATGACCATTAAAGGAACATATACAATACCCTGAGAGTAGACATATGACTTCTCTGAATGCCACTATCATGGAAGTCTTTAAAGCCATCAAGGGAAAATACTTTGTTTAATATCCACCTTATATGGTGTCGTCTTCACACATACACACCTTCAAAAAGTTTTGCTTATTCCACAAGGATAAAGGATATAATACAGAAGATTGCTTCACATAAAAAAAAATAGATTGAGAGGCTGATAGCCAAGGGTTATTTAAAGTAATTTATCAAAAAGCATGCCCACATGAAACATGATAGAGAAGAGCCTAACCAACTTGTCCAAGCCCTACATGAGATTAATGTGATTCTAGAGGGCATTTTGACTTAGGGAGATACTTTTAATGAAGAAAGGAAGTATGGAAAACAATTCCTTATAATGGCTTGTTAATTAAAACCATGGCATAAGCCTATAACTTTAGATTTCTTAGAAAAACCTTATTTGACTTCAACGATTAGAAATGAAGCTTATCACGCAAAATTGCCCAACACCATAATCCTAGAGTCAAGAATAAAAGGTTAAAATTTGAAGACTCGATGCTAAGAAAGTTAGAGGCTACGAGCACCAGAGAGAGTAGAGGCAAGTTGGCCTTAAAATGGGATGGTCCCTTTAGATTCATGAGGGTGGTCAAGGAAATACTTACCATTTACAAGATATGGAAAGGAATAATCTCCCTTATGCCTGGTACTTTAGTCATTTGAAAAATATACTATAGTCAATGACAAATAATATAAGTTTCTTATATATGAATTGATTTATTTGAAGATGATGTTTTTACTTTATCCAAGTGATGCCTAAGGGCCTTTCATCAACTCACCAAGAATAAGATTAACTTGGTCTCTCTAGTGCGATTGCACAACTCACCAAAGATGAGATTGCCTCGGTCTTTCTAGTGAGATTGCATAACTTATAAATTTACTTATGAACTAAAATTTCCTCTCGGTTCTAGACAGGGGGTGAATCCTACTAAATTCTATTAGGGTTAGGTAAATTTCAAAGTACAATTTAAGTTCAAAGATTAATTCTTGTTGAAATTTGAAATATTTTATCAACTATAGGCGTTAGACCTATACAAACTGTCTAAAGGATCCCCTTCTAAATACTTTTTTAAGTATAGGCGTTGAGCTCATACAAACTTTTGAAAAAATTTCTACGTAGAGGTATTGGACCCTGCATGAAATTTCTACTATGAGCATTAGACCTATATAAACTACACAAGTCCACAACATATAAATGAAATATAAAAAGCTCATAAATTGAAAATAATATACAAAATGATAAACCCTAAAGGACCAGGGTTGTTTACATGTCTAAGGGGAGATGAAGGCTAAGGGTTATATATCTAGGCTAGGCTCTTGGCAAGGTATTCCTCATGTTGGGCAGTTGCAGCCCTAACAGGGAACATACCAGTAAAATCTAATATAAGGACTGAATAAAAGGCAACATTAAAGCCCATTTGCATTCATTTTGATTGATTAAAGAAGTACAAGTTAGACATGACAATGAAGATCTTGTCCCAAACCATCTCGAATAAAGTTATAGACCCTTCAAAAAATTTATGAAACTCCACATGAGAGTTTCTTAAAGCCTCTAGCACATTTAAAAGCTCTAAGCTTCTTTCTTGACAACAAAAAGCCCAACCCTCGAACCATCTTGAGTAGTTTTCTCCTAAAGGATCCCCTATTTCAGGGCATCCATTTTATTATGAGCTGTTTGAAACTATCTTTCAGTATAGCTTAACTGAAGGATAACGTTTTGCATGTCATCCTTCAGAGCTATGTACTCTTCTAGTTATCGATAGTTGACAAATACCACCTCCTGTACGCTTAAGATGATAAGGGCATTGTTCTTATGGGCCTACAATAACCCCCCCTCTCTCTCTTTCCCTCTCTTCCTTGATGTTCCATGGTAATGGTAGAAGAAAAACTTCTCTGATGAGGATAACTACTTTTCCCCTACTACGATGAGGATAACTACCTTCTTCCTACTAGAGGTGGACGTTGGGGTTCCACCTCCTTTAGTTTTAGGGCTTAATATGATGGACACCTGTTTTTTACTACTTCTTCTAGTTTCAAGTTGGAACCTGAACTTCTCATTAAAGGCAGCAATATCCATATTACCAGGGTCAGATGTAACTCATTTTGGTCCATTTTTCTATTCAAGAAGAAGAATAAAGAAATACTTGGTGGAAGATACCTAAGATGACATTTCCTTCTCAGAATAAAGCAAAATTACTTCAAGGATTCTGCAACAAAACTATTTTTTTACAGAGGTTAAAGAGACTAAAAGTAAAAGAAAAAATGGAAGTAAAAACAACTAGGGTTATAAAGTAAAAAACATTTCACCCTTACCATTAGATGAATGGCCTTTCATGTCATCTCAAATCTCTAGAAATCTACTTAATTGATGTATTGAATGCACGCCACCATTTTGTTTCCCAATGGATATCTCTTTTAATAAAGATAGGCCATCTGACCATCTCTTTCAATAAAGACAGCCACCTGGCCACAATAATCCCAACAATTATATGTATGATAGACAAGTCTCACGAGGAAGGTTAAAAGTCTTTTAAAGCTAATAATCTTTCAAATCTTTGTGTATTTAATACACAAAGACTTGAGGGCTACTAATGAATCAATTTATTTTATATATGTGATATGTTTGCTTAAAAACCCATGATTAAAAGGGCTAAATGCAAGGTAATAACCCAACGTACCTAGGCTTGGTAAAATGCATAACCCTGATGATATGGGTCTGGCTTGCTTCCAAGCCCAACATTCTTGGGTTCAACTACATATTGAGCCTAAGTACATGTAGGTCCGACGAGATACCAAGCCCAACACCATTGGTTTCAGCTACGTATTGAGCTCAAGTATATGTGGGTCTAGAAAGGTGTCAGACCCAACACTTTTAGGTTCAACCATGCTTTGAGCCCGAGTACGTATGTGTCTAGAAAGGTATTAGACCCAATATCTTTAAGTGAGCTACATGTTGAGCTAATGTGTATTTGGGTCATGCAAGGTGTTAGATTCAACATCATTGGGTTCAGCCATGCGCCAAGCCTAAGTACATGTATGTCTAAATATATATACCCAACATTCTTGAGTTTAGCTATGTGTTGAGCCCGAGTACATTGAGGTCTTGCAAGTTGTCGGACTCATCACCATTGGGTTTAGAATCATTCCAAGTCCAAATACATATGAAGTTGATAAATTTTTTAGGCTTCATGTTAGGTCACGAAGATTTGTTTGTTTATTCTCATGTATTTTAACACCAAATATTAAAAGTTAAGAATGATCATCTCCCTACATCTTTAGGTACATAAAAGTCTCCAAATGACCTATCATATTTCCATCAATATTAATATTATGTAAGAGATATCTACCTCTCATTAATATTATGTAAAAGATATTTCTCCCTCGTTAATGCTATCAGGAGGAAATGACACTCCAACCCCTCCATTTAAGAAACATGACAAAGTTCAGAGGCTATATATACCCTCTGAACCATCCAGGTAAATTGTTCATAGTTTTTCTATTCTTTAAGTATTCATACTTTCAAAGTATTTATCATACATAATTGAGAAAAAACACATTTGTCCCCTCCATTCAAGTAACATGACAAAGTTTAGAAGCTATATATACCCTCTGAACCACACATGTAAATGATTCACATTTTTTATATCATCTAAGTATTCATATTTTCAAAGCATTTATCATACACAACTGAAAAAACACACACTTGTTTTTAGATTTTAAATCTCATTTTCTTATTTATTACAATCTCTTATTAAAAGTTACTAACTTTATCATCTTAGAGTCCCTAAATCCACCTGAACTTTAAAGAATATAATATTAATGTTAATGTTTGATCACCCTCTATCCAAATACTAAAAAAAACTCTCATACCTGAGCATATTAGATCTTGGAACTTCATCAATAGTATTATAAAAAGATTCCATCTAAATATTCTTAAAAGGCCCTTAAAGATCTTATTTGATAACAAAGTAAAAATTAAGTAAGAATGAGATAACCTTATAAAAAGAAAAGAAAAATCAGAAACTCAATCACCAACAAATTAAACATTGAAGGATGATTTGAAAAAATCATTTTTTTAAAAAATGACAAAAAGACTTGGCTTAAGTAATTTTAAGGTTTTTTATTTCAAGGATAAGTTTGTCATTTTATTATGCTAATAGTAGGAAAAAGATGAATGAGACCATCTTTGCTATCATTTTATTTTTCTTGCTTTTAATTAAATTTTTTTTGACGTAATGGATTTGGTAATGACCAATTGGTTATTTAGAAAAGACAAATTTATCCTATAAACAAGGTTATTGTTTTTTTGTAAAGAAAGGTAAAAACATAAATACACTATTCTATTTTGTAATATTACGTATCTTGGGTTGGATAATAATACTTAGCCATCACATAATTATTTTTTTCTCTAGTTTTTAAGATTTTTTTTATTGAATCAACTTGTGAAACTCTCTTTTCACATATAATCTTAAATATACATTATCTGTATTGATGTGATATATTAAAAAAAACTTAGTGAAATATTAGCTTTGAGGTTGAAATTTGAAAAATTAAAAAAAGAGCAGACTTTTTCACTATTTGACCTTTCCCATGAGGTACTTCTAAGAGTTTTCATATTATTGTATCATATATGCAATTGTTTGAATAAAAAATGATGCATCTCCTACTTATCCCATCCATGTTTATTGGAAGGATGGTGGAAAAACAAATTTCATGCTAATCAAATTTAAATCAAATTTAAGGATTCTTATTAATAAAAAATGTTTTTTTTTTGTAATTATAAAGTAATATTTATAATGAATACATAATATAAAAGTAATTTATGTCTTATTATGAATATATAGTTTTATTGTAATTTTACACTGTATGACGATATATAAATAACAACAACACAAATTCAAGATTAACCTGAAACTCAAAGAAATTTGCTAAATTCTTTGATTATTTATGTTTATACTTTAGAATTAGTATTAAAGATAATTTATTAATTTTTCTTAGCTAATATATGGGGTGCATTTATGAGATTGTTAGAGAAGAGATATATTGTCTATTTGAAAGTGTGTTAAATATTGGATTTTAAAGTATTTTTTGTTTGAAAATGCATAAAAATAATGGTTTTTTATCTTTTAAAATTTATTTTTAACATTAGCACATTAAAACAATCAAATAACACAAAAATATTAATTTAAAAATACGATTGGAATGCAATACCAAACAAGACCATAGTCATAATTAAAATAAAACATTAAGATAAATTTAATAATAAATTCATTTTAAAATATAAAAATTAATTTTTAAAATTATAATAAAAGAAATATTTATATAAACAAAGTGCTCTATTATTATCAAAACCTTTCTTTCCAAATAACTTCTAATATATAAACAAAATCTAAAACTCTACTATGATTGCTAATCATATCTTTTAATGACTCTCCTGCCTCACTAAACACCTAAAAAAACCCATATTTAGTAGCATTGAATCTCATAAACCTAAAAAAAAAAAACAAATCTATAAAAATTAAACTAAAAACCCTTTATTTTTTTATGGGTGTTTGGGAGTGTAATAACGATTATTTTTTAAAATATTTTTTGCTTGAAAATATATTAAAATAATATATTTTTATTTTTTAAAATTAATTTTTAATATTAATACATTAAAATAATTTAAAAATACTAAAAACAAATTAATTCTGAATAAAAAGATTTCAAATTTTAATAAAAAATAAATTAAAATTCAATAAAAAACATCTGAGTGTCTAAACCCACCCCTCTCCCCACCTCAAAAGAGAGAATTTCAAATTTCTTCTTTCTTTCCTAAAAGCCCTCATCTTTCCCTCTTTTTTACTTAATCGGCCCTCCTCGCTTCTTTTTCTTCTTGTTCATTGCTTCTCTGAGTGAAACAAACGAAATTTCGAAAAAAACATGTTCGTAAGAACGTACGGTCGGCGAAACCGAGGGGGAGACGACACCGTGTCTGACCATAATTACTCCTTCAGTGAATCTCAAGAAAGCCCATCCAATCAAGATTTCTTCAGCAGTAACTTCCCTTTCTCATCTCAAGAATCCACCTCTTATTCTCTCGATCCCGATCCCTACAGTTTCGACGAAAATCCCATCCCAAGCGGTGTCGTTCCAAGGAAATCGAAGAAGGCAAGGCATAGTAAGTCAAAATCTGAGAGACCCAATAGTGGAAAGATTGGGAATTCAAATGTCTTGACTAGTTCGACGACGTTGATGGAGGCGCAAGAGTTTGGGGAAATGATGGAGCATGTTGATGAGGTTAACTTTTCACTTGATGGGTTAAAGAAAGGACAGCCTTTAAGGATTAAGAGAGCTAGTTTGTTGTCTTTGTTAAGAGTTTGTGGGACTCAACAACAGAGACGGCTTTTGAGGACTCAAGGGTATGCGGGTTTTGTTTTGTTTTTTAAAATTTGTTTGGGGTTTTTAGTTTTTTGATGTTTAAAGATTGATTTTGGAGTTATTTCGTGTTTGAAATTTGGGGGGTGTTTTTGGATTTGGTGTTGAATTTTGAGTTTTTGAAGGTTAGTCTCTGGGATGTTCTTGGAATTGAAAGTATGGAAGTTTTGGGGATTTTGTAAGTTTTTGAATTTAGATAAAAGGGTGGATTTGAATTTAGAAAGATTGAATTTAGGGGTTATTGAATTTAGAGAGGGTATTGGCATTTCAAAGAGTTCTGATTTTGAACTTTTGCATTGTAGTTTTAAGGGTGGTTTTATAGAAATTCTTGTTGAGTTTTGGAATTCGTATTTTTCTTGATGGCTTCTTGAAGAGTGTGCTTTTTTTTTTTTTTTTTTTTTTTTGTGGACGGCTGTTTCAAGTTTTGAAATTAAAGAAATGGGTTGTTTGCTGAGGAGATCATTCTTTGGATTTTGAATTTAATATTTTGCTTACCATAGATTTTGAATCTTACAAAAGGGATGTCATTTGTTAAATTTTGTAACGGTTTATGGTTTCTCTGTTTAAGCTTGGAAGTATCTAATTAAGGAATGATTGGAAGATTTTATAATTAAATTGTAGAGTTTTTCGGGAATTTATGTTTAATGAATTCCGGAATACAGTATGCATATCCAAAAGTACCAAGAACTTGTGAGAAGTGAAAGTTATGAATTCTTGTCACTCTTTATTCCAATTGGTGAATGAAATACAACATGTTGGGTTGTCTTGTTAGATGTTTCGATTTATGCACTCAAAATGATTTCTTTGTTGGTCTGCTATCTGCTATCTTGTATTGAGTATACTATTCTCATCTTGCTGACATCAAGTTATATGTCTTATTTCTGGTGCATGTTGAAATTCTAAAGTTTTGTGCTTTCAGGATGGCCAAGACAATAATTGATGCTATTTTGAGCCTCAGCTTGGATGATTCAACTAGCAATCTGGCTGCTGCTGCACTCTTCTATGTTTTGACTAGTGATGTAAGTTTTATGTTTTCTACCATTTTTCCACACTCTCTTGTCCATGTACGTACTTTGTTGAAAACCTCAAAAAAGGGGCCTCTGAAATCTATACAAAAGCAACTGGGAATGCAGCATTACCTCCTTCTTACTTGTTAGATAAGGTACTGTCTTTAGTTGTTTAGACATGGATGGAAGGCAATGACTGGCATTAGTTATTTTGAGAGACCATAAAATAGCAAGTACAACCTTTAACTTATATAATAAAATATTCATATGGAGTTCTATGCTTGTAAAAGTATAATCTTCAGTTTCTTTGTTCGAAAGTTGTAATGTTCTCAAATCATATGCTGGTGTTCTTAGCCAGTTATTTCTTGTTTGTCTTTTTTTTTTTTTGATTCTCTAGGCTGGAATTCATTTTTTCCATATATCTTGTCCCTCATCAGAATGGTTTTGACAGCTTTAATTTCACTGTTTCAGGGTCAAGATGAACATGTTTTAGAGTCACCAACTTCCATTCATTTTCTTATTAAATTGTTAAAACCCATCATTTCGACTGCTACTGAAGATAAGGCTCGAAATATAGGCAGTAAGCTTTTATCATTACGCAAGGAGTCGGACATCTTACGATATACAAGTAAGCTGGCAGATTCTACCTCTACTGCCATTGCTGCCAAAGTTCAAGAAATTCTTGTTAATTGCAAGGAAATGAAGTCACATTGCGGTGATGATAGTAGAATGGAGAGGCCAGAATTGTCTCCAAAATGGATTGCATTGTTATCCATGGAGAAAGCTTGTTTATCTAAGATATCCTTTGAAGGTATTCTAGATGTCATACCATTGAACTCTATCTATAAGGAACTGTTACCTTTTCATATCTGTTACATATGGTTTATTCTTATCATAGGATGAATAGTAGTTTTGTTGATTAGGACAATGAATACATTCCTGGATACCAATTATTATAAAGTCAATATTGTCGATGCAAGTGCTTTTATTCTCCCTTTTGCTTTTGTTTTTGACTGCTTCTGTCTTCTGACTTATCTTGTTGAGGTAGATCAAACTTACACCATTGTGTAATGGACAATATCTCTTAAATCATTTTTTTGTCCTCTCTGTTTTTTTTTTTTGCAAGTTTCACTTGTCTATTTTTGTTGGATTACATCTGATGAAGTTTTGTCTTTGAATATTTATTAATTACTTGAGTTAAAAATGACCTAGGGTTACATTTTGCATATAGCTGTTTATTACAAACTTCTTGAACTTCCTTATCCTATATGCATGTTTTCTATTAAAATTTATGATTTTTTTTTTGTTATGGAACATGGAG
>Ga0307510_10007292_pt1 | contig 13170 bp, 16 predicted proteins | sample 12_EM_MG_FD_207224 | JGI IMG/M metagenome (GOLD analysis project Ga0307510, IMG submission 207224) | Populus trichocarpa ectomycorrhiza microbial communities from riparian zone in the Pacific Northwest, United States - 12_EM | ecosystem: Host-associated > Plants > Roots > Unclassified | place... | reverse complement strand
GGTCGCCAGCCGCCAGGTGACCGGCTCGCCGAACATCGCCACGGCCAGCGCCGCGCCGATGAAAGGCGCCGTCGAGAAATATGCGCCGGTCCGCGCCGTCCCGAGGAAGCGCAGGGCCAGCACAAACAGCACCAGGCTCACGCCATAGCCGAAGAAGCCGACGACCCCCGCGCCGGCGGTCAGCAGCCCGCTCGGCAGGTGTTGGCCCGCCACGACCGCCAGAGTCAGGTTCACCGCGCCGGCGGCCAGGCCCTTGACCATGGCGATCTGAACCGGGTCGGAGGCGCTGATCTTGCGGGTGAGATTGTTGTCGACGCCCCAGGCCAGGCAGGCGCCGGCAATGAACAGCGCGCCGACGCCGAGACGGCCCGCCGCCGCGCCGCCCTGCCAGGAGAGCAGCACCGCGCCGGCGAGGATGGCCGCCGCCCCGAGCAGCAGCCGTCGATCGACGTTTTCCCGGAAGGCCAGCCAAGCGATCGCCATGGTCGCGAGGCCTTCCACGTTCAGCAGCAGCGCCGCGCTGGCGGCCGATGTGGTCGAAAGGCCCGCCATCAGCAGCACCGGACCGGCGACGCCGCCCGAAATCACCACCAGCGCCATCCACCCCCAGTCGCGGCCCGCCAGCGGCGCCTCCCCGGAACCGCGACCTAGCGCCTTGCCGCCGTAGCGCAAGGCCGCCAGCCCGAGACCGGACCCCAGGTAGAGCAGCCCCGCGAGCAGCCAGGGACTGACGCCCTGGCCCAGCAGACCCTTGGCCAGCGGCGTCGAGGCCCCGAACAGCGCCGCCGAGGCGATGGCCAACGGCGCGCCGGGCCAGGCGATGAAGCTCTTCAGGGGCGGCAATCGAATACTCCTGCCGCGACCGTACCTCGTCGCCGCGCCGCGCGCACGCCGCCCGACGCTTTGGCGCGGCGGGCGCCTTCTGATAGCGAGGCGCCATGACCGACTACCGCCCCCTCACGCCCGCCGACCTCGAGCTGGTCGCCCGCCACCGCCACGAGATGTTCGAGGCCTCGGGGCGCACGGACGAGCTGCTGGCGCCGATGACGGCGGCCTTCCGCGAGTGGCTGGAACCGCGCCTGGCCGACGGGACCTATTTCGGCTGGATCGCCGAGGACGCCGGCCAGCCTGTCGGCGGCCTTGGCATGATGGTCATCGACTGGCCGCCGCATCCCTCGCACCCGACGCAGGGCGCCCGCGGCTACATCCTCAACCTCTTCGTCGAGCCGGGGCGGCGCGGGCAGGGGATCGCGCACGCGCTGATGGACCTCGCCACGGCGCAGGGGCGGCGCCGCGGAATCGACTATATGGTCCTGCACGCTACCGAGCAGGGCCGCCCGATCTACGAAAAGCTCGGCTGGCGCCAGACCTCCGAGATGTCGATCTCGCTTTAGGAGCACAACCCATGCGCAAGACCTTGATCCTCGCCGCCGCGCTCGCCGCGCTCGCCGCCCTCGTCGCCGGCCAGGCCCAGGCGCACGCGCGCCTGCTGACGGGGTCGCCCCAGGCCCGCGACACCGTCGCCGCCCCGAAGGAGCTGCGCCTGCACTACAGCGAGACCATCGTGCCCGCCGCCTCCAGCATCACCGTCGCGGGGCCAGGCGGGGCCGCGGTCGCCGCCGGCAAGCTCGTCCTCGACGCCAAGGACAAGCGCACCGTCGTCCTGCCCCTCACCGGCAAGCTGGCCCCGGGCGCCTACAAGGTCACCTGGCGGATGAAGACCGCCGACGGCCACACCACCGATGGCGATTTCGCCTTCAACGTGAAGCCCTAGACGTCCCCGGCTTTCAAGGTCGCCACCGATTTCTCGATGCGGCGCGCCCGGGTCTCCGGCGTCTTGGCGTCGGCGATGGGCTCCACGTGGCGGCGCTTGTTGGAATAGGAGAGCTTGTCGAAGAAAGCCTGGGCCTGCGGCTCCGCCGCCAGGGCCGCGGCGAACTCGGCCGGGACCTCGACGGTGCGCGGCTCGGTGTCGAGCTCCAGCACCACCTCCACCTCCTGGCCGCCCACGAGGCCGCTCTCCGCGCGGAGCTGGTTGGAGACCCCGATCATGAACCGCCCGCCCATGGAGGCGATGGTGTTGCGATAGGTGAAGCCGTTCAGGGTCACCTTCACGGCGGGCTTCTTGCCGGCGCCCAGCTCGGCTACCTTCTCGTCCGGTACGACGATGCCGGCCGTGGTCCCGCTGCCGGTCAGGATGGTGGTGTGGAACTTGACGCTCATGTCTTCCGATCCACAGGCGACCCTTCCCGGGCTTGAGCGGTCACCTTAGCCGCCTTTGGCCCACGAAAAACCCCTCCGGCGCGGAACCGGAGGGGCGCGTTCGATCAGGCGTCGCGGGGCGGCTAGATGTGAGCTCTTTTCGCCGAAGTGGCCGCCGGTTCGGCGTCAGAAAGCGCGACCGTGCGGTCAGGCGCCGATCAGCCGCGGGTCAGTCGGGCGTACGGGTCGGGATCGGAGCGTCGGGATCGGTGGGATGGGCGCGCGCCACGGGCGGCGGCGCCGGCGGCTGGGCGGGTTCGCCCGGGGGGATGGTGATCCGCTGCGGTTCCGGCGCGGGGGACGGCGCGGGGTCGGGGATCGCCAGCCGCGGGGCGACCGCCTCAACGGCTGGCCGGCGCGACGCCGCGACTGCCGCGACCCGCTGCGGAGCAGGCGTCGGGGGCGGTGGGGCGGTCGCAGGGCTCGGAGCCGGTGCGGCGGCCTCGACAGGCGCGGGCGGTGCGGCGGCGGGCTCAGGCGCCGGGGCGATCGCTTCGGCGGCGAGGAGGGGCGGAGCAGGGGGCGCAGCCGCCTCCCGGCCGGCGCTCATCAGGTAGGCGAGCAGTCCAACGCCGGCCAGGCCGACCACCGAGGCCGCCAGGACCGGGACCAGCACCGAGGTCTTGCGCCGCCGGGGTCGGGCCCGCCGCGCCGCGAACGGGATCACCAAGCTTTCGGCCGCAGGCGTCGGGATGTCCAGGTCGTCCTGCGCAGTCTGCGGCGGCGCTTGTGGCGCTTCGACGCGGATCGCGGGCGCCGGTGGCGGCGCGGCGCCCGGCGTCGGAATCTCGAAGTCGGCCTCGGTCAGGGCCGGAGGCGGCTCGGGCGCAGGTTCGGGCTCCGGCGTCCTGAGGATGGGGCCAAGGTCCGCGCCCACCGGCAGCGGGGTGGCCGAGCCGCCGAAGATCGAGTTGGGGCCCGCGGCGGGCGGCGGCAGGGTGTCGGCCGGCGGCGGCTCGGGCGCGCGCACCTCGGCCCGCGGCGAGGACGGCCGGGGTCGCGCCCTGGGCAGCGGCCCCACGCGCATGGGGGCCTGGCGCAGGCGCGGCCAGTGGCTCGGCTGATCGAACGGGTTGGCTTGGTCGTCTGACGCCATGACCGACTTTCCTACACCCTCCCGCGCCTATCCCCGAATGGCCGGGACGCTCGCCTTCGACTTCGGCGCTTCTGTGGCTCCTTGACCGTAGGCCCCGGCCAGCGCCAGTCTCGCCCCGAGCCGCCGGCTCATCATTCCGTCCGTCTGCCGCCCTTTCGCCGGGCATCCTCGTCCTTTCCCGCGCCGCCGAAAAGCCGCGCTTGCGTCGGTCACAACGCAAGGTTCTTCTCACTCGTCCGAATCCGCAGTCTTGGGTTGCGCCATGTCCTCAGCTTCCCGTCCGTTCCGGACGTTCCCGGGCCTCAGCCCCGCGGCGTCGGCCTATGCCGGGGCCGGCTTGCTGGTGGTCGCGGTCTTCACCGTCAGGCTGCTGCTGCAACCCCTGCTGGGGGACGGCCAGGCCTACGCGCTCTTCTGTCTGGCGGTGATCGTGGCCGCCTATCTGTTCGGCCGCGGGCCGGCGGCCCTGGTGACCGTGGCTGGCGGCCTCCTGGCCTTCTTCTGCTTCGTCGCCCCGCAGTTCGCCTGGAAGTCCGCGCCCGGCGCGCTGACCACGCTCACCTCCTACGCGCTCAACTGCGCGGTGGCCGTCTACCTGATCACCACGCTCACCCGGGCGCTTAGCGAGCTCACCGCCGGCCAGAGCCGCGCCGAGGCGGTGGCCGACAACCACGCCAACCTCTTCCGCGAGCTCAACGAGCGGATCAGCCATCACCTGCGCCTGGTGGCCGGCGTGCTGAGCCTGCAGGCCAAGGGCGAACCCGCGGCCGACGTCCTGCGCGGCCTGCAGAAGGCCTCGGAGCGTTCGATGCTGATGGCCCGCGTTCACCGCGAACTCTCCGGCCGCACTGAGGAGCCGGTGGATTTCGACGCCTTCGCCCGCGGCCTCGTGCGCTCGGTCTGTCAGGCCCGTGGCGACCCCGCCGAGCGGGTGGTGATCGAGCCCGCCGACATCTGGCTGCCGCCGGAGGAGGCGACCTCGCTGGGCGTCGCGCTGGCCGAATGCGTCGCCGCCCTCCTGGCCCGCAAGGATTGCGGCCCCTTGCGCATTAGCATGCTTGGCGGCGCGGTCGACACCCGCATCTCCATCTGCGAGATCGACCGGCAGACCGGCGCCACGCTCGCCAGCCTTTCAGGCGGATACCTGCTGCGCGCCATGGTCGAACAGCTCGGCGCCGCCATCGAGCTGAAGGCCGACGCCCAGGGCTCGGCCCTTGAGATCACCGTCCCCCACGCCCCGCCGCTGGCGTTGTCGTCGGTGCAGCCGTCGGCCGCCGGGATGGTGCATTAAGAAAACTCGTCATCCTGCGGCTCGGCTTTCGGCCGACCGCAGGATGACGAGCAATGGGAAAGCCTCAGCTGTCCAGCGGGCCCGCGTCGGACATGATCTGCTCATAGACGGCGTTGGCCATGCCGCGCACCGTGCGGGCGGCGGTCTGCAGGGCCGCCTCGCCGATCAGGGTCGCGCCGCGGGCGGCCATGGAGTCCAGGTCGTCGGCGACGACGCAGAGTGTCTGGTAGACTTCTATATCGGTGACGGCGCTCATCTGCCCACACCTACCGCGTTGGTCTGCGCCCGCAAACACCTGTCCAAAGCTTCACCGGCCGCTTCCTGCCTAGCTTTCCAGCGTCGCATCCAAGGTGATCTCGGCCTTCATCAGCTTGGAGACCGGGCAGTTCAGCTCGGCGGCCTTCGCCAGCTCGTCGAACTTCGCCTGGTCGATGCCGGGGATCTTGGCCCGGAGCGTCAGCGCCGATTTGGTGATGGCGAACCCGCCGTCGGCCGAATCCAGGCTGACCGCGGCCTCGGTGGAAAGCGCGGTGGGCGTGAACCCCGCCGTCTGCAGCTGGAAGGCCAGCGCCATGGTGAAACAGCCGGCGTGGGCCGCGGCGATCAGCTCCTCCGGATTGGTCCCCGGCAGGCCCTCGAAGCGGGTCTTGTAGGAATAGGGCGTGTCGCTCAGCACCCCGGAATCGGTCGTCAGGGCGCCGGTCCCGTCGCGTCCCGTCCCTTGCCAGTGGGCTCTGCCTTTGCGGATCATTCGGATGTCTCCCTTGGGGTTTGCGCGCGCCCCGCCTGCAACCATAACCACGGCCCCCGTGCCCAAGGTGCGATCACACCTCGCTAACCATCTAAGTTCACTGTGAATTGACCCGTGGACGGTAGGTTGCCCCGACGTTCCTCGGATTGCCTTTCAGTGCCCACGACCCTGCAGACCAAAGCGATGCGTTTCGTCGCCGCCTTCGTGGCCTTGCTGGCGGCCGCCTGCGTGGTCGCGCCGCTGACCATCTGGGGCCGGGGTTTCCCGGCCGACAATCTCGCCGCGCGCGCGGGGCTCTTCTATGTCGTCACCTGCGGGGCCTACGCCTTCCTGCCGCTGATCCGCCGCGGCGACATCGCCATGGTGACCATGTGGCTGGTGCTGGCGGTCGGCATCGCCCCCTGCATCGCCGGGCGCGAGCTGAATCCAGGGTACATGTTCGCCGACATGGGCGGCGTCCTGACGGCGGCGCTGCCGATCTACATCGCCCGCTTCCGCCAGATGGTGCAGGGCGACATGCGCCTCTTCCACCGCCGCGAGACCGACCCCCTGCCCACCGATTAGAATTCCAGCCGGCGGGTCCCGGTCGCCGTGGGGTCCAAAAACAGCGCCGGTCAGTTCGTGGGGCCGAGCCCCAGCCGGCCCAGCGCCTCCCCCAGGCGGCGGCCGTTGATCGGCTTCAGCAGCACCGGCCAGGCGCGGTCTTCCTCGCGCACGCCCTGCACGCCGTAGCCCGTGGCGAAGATGAAGGGGGCGCCGCGCGCCTTCAGGAGATCGACGAACGGGTCCACCCGTTGGCCGCCCAGGTTCACATCGAGGATCGCGCAGTCGAAACTCTCGCGCTCTGCGATGGCGAAGGCCTGGGAAAGTTCGCCCGCCGGCCCCACCACTTCGCAGCCCATGTCGCCCAAAAGATCCTCGACCATGAGGGCGATGATCGCCTCGTCTTCGACCACGAGCACCCTCAGGCCGCTGAGCGGGATTGGCTGGATCATGCGGCGCGCCTCGTTACTGCCTCGCAATATGACGGCGCCGACCGGGCCGCGCCACACAGAACACATACGAGAAACGGTCTAGTAGCACAACCGTGGGTAATTGGATGCCCTTATGTTGCGCGGGATGCGCGTAACATAGGGCCGACGGCGATCCGCCCGGCCAACCTGTCGGGATCGCTCAGGATCCCGCCGGCATGGCGAAGGCGCGAAGCGAGCTGGGCAGCCGCATGGCGGCCCGGGTCGCTTCCCTCAGGGTTTCGAACTTGGCCGCGACCTGCTCGTTGACGGCCCATTCGGCCGCCCCCGTGGTCTGGACCAGATATTCCAGGCCGTTCAGCCTGGTACGCGCGACAACGGCAACGGAAGCCATTTTAGCCCCTCCGGCGGTGCGGACTGTGCCGTTACGGCGCAGCCAGCCGGAAAGTTTCAATTCCCGTGCCGCGCGAGCTTTTCCCCAATTGGCGAACTCGGGGACCTCGCGTTTTCCGTGGCTCAAGTCCTACATCGCCGGCGCCGCCAGCCGCGCCTCGATCAGCCGCAGGCGGGCCATGCGGTCGGGCGGATAGCCGGGATAGGGCTCGCAGGCGCGGCCGTTCTTGTCCTCGTCCTGCCGCTCCACATAGGCCCGCGACCCGCGCGGGATGTTGAAATAGCCGGCGTTGTGGGCCACCGCGCAGTTGGCGAAGGGCTTCGTCAGGTCCAGCGCCGGGTCGCGCAGCGCATAGGCGAGCCTCTCGCCCCACTCCGGATGCATCCGGTTCACGCCCAGCGCGATGATCGCCACGCAGGTCAGCCAGTAGAACTGCAGGATCCGACGCGCCAGCAGCCCCAGCGCGTTGCGCGCCGCCTGGTCTCGCAGCTGGGTCTCGGCCGGGCTCCGCGCCATGCGCCCTCGCTAATCCGGGCGAAGTCTATCGAAACAGGGTTTCCACCCGGTTCACATTTCGCAAAAGACCCGGAAAAATATAGCTCGGCCAAAGGCTTATGGTAAACGCGGGCTCGCGCCCTCAGCGATCGGTCCTGGGCCGCAGCCGTCCGATCCGGCCTTCCAGCCACGCCATCTGCCGCTTCGCCGCCGGTCGCGTCGCCGGGCCGGCCGGCGCATACATGGCCCGGAACTCCGGCCGCCGCGGCAGCCAGCCATAGATCGCCTTGCACGACGGCGCCTGCGGCTCCGCGCCTCGCTGGAAAAGAACAAAGAAAGACTTTGGCAAATCCCGCTCATCCCCGCGAAAGCGGGGACCCAGGCTTTTTTCGTTGCTAGATTTCAGGCGTTCCGGCCTCGCGAGGAGCAACTTTGGTGACCCCACAACCCATCCGCGTCCTGCACACCGAAGCCGACTACGAGGCCGCCCTGGCCGAGTATGACGGCTATTTCGACGACGAACCCGCCGAGGGATCGCCCGAAGCCGACCGCTTCGAACTGCTCGGCCTGGTGATCACCAAGTACGAGGACGAGCGTTTCCCCATGCCCGCTGCGGCCCCGCGTGAGGTCCTGCGCCTGGCCATGGCTGAGCGGGGCCACACCCAGGCCGACCTCGCCGCCCTGCTGGGCTCCCGCTCCCGGGCCTGCGAAATCCTCAACGGCCGGCGCGACCTGACGCCGGCCCGGATCCGCACCCTGGCGAAGGCCTGGCGCATCCCGGCCAGCCTGCTGGTGGGGGAGCTGGAGGCGGCGTGAGCGCCACCCCCCAACTATCCGGCCGGGCGCCTCCTCTCCCCCCGCGAAGCGGAAAGGGAGGGAGATCGTCGTCGCCGCCAACAGCATGCTCAAGGCCCAACAGCTCTGGAGCAAGCATGCTTGACCCTCAACACAGATCGCCAGATCGACCTTCAGCGGATCGGAGGACAACGGGCCTAAACGAGCTTCCGCGAGAGCGCCGCCCGGAGGCGTTAGTTCCCCGCGGGCTTCGGCGCCTCGGCCACGACAGTGGCCACGGGCTCGAGCTTTACGGTCACGGGGTTCGGCACCAGGTCCTGCGAGGCGCCGCTATACATATCGACGCCCAGGCCGATGACGCCGCCCAGCAGCACGTTGCCCGCCACGCCCGCCGCGCCGGCGTTGGCCGTCTTGTGGCTCACCTGCACGGTGGCGGTCTTGTAGCCTGGCTTGGTGATCGTCGCCGTGAACTCCGACTTGCGCTTCATCTTGATGGCGCACGGCGTTTCCGGACATTGGTGGCCGTTGGTCGTCTCCACCTTCGCGCCGCTCGGCTCGGTGTTCACGACCCAGGCGTCTTCCGAACCGCGCGTGACGGTGGCGCAGGCGCCCATGGCCAGCAACGCAGCAGCACAAAGGGCCGCGCGAGCGGCCCGTTCAACGTTCGTCATTTCGGCAATTTCCCCCGGGGCCCTGAACGCGCCCTACAGTCAAGCTAGCAACCTATCAGCGTATCCGCAAACTTTGCCCGCGTGGCGCGGCGCCACAGGCCCCACCCCGCCGCCACATCCGTCATCCTCCGGTCACCCGAAGAGGCGATCCGGGGACCCAAGCCGAGCTGCAAGCTGGATCCAATCCGCTCGGGTCCCTGGATCAGCCTGCAGCTGACCGGAGGATGACGAAGGGGAGGGGGCGGCCTAAGCTGTGCTGTGGCCAACCAGCGGACATTTAAGAGCGAGCGAGGCGGCTACATCCTCACCGCCTTCGTGGTCGCGCTGCTGATCGCGCTCTTCGCGGTTTTCACCTGGGTCGCCGCTGTGCATCCACGCGTGTTCCTGAGTAAGGATGAAGGACCGGTCGGCTTCGGGCCCGGCTGGACCTGCGAAACCGTGCCGAAGGGCCGCATCTGCTCGCGACTGCCGCCGCCGACCCCCCGAAGCCACTCCCCGCCTTAAGTCCATGGCAGCCAGGTTTGCTATGGCCCTGGACTTGGTCAGGGACGGCCCGTCCAGGGCCGCTGCACTGCGGCGAGCGCGTCCCGCGCTCGTCCTTGACGAAGGCCGGGGGCATAGCTCCAATCACGCGATGGGGCTTAAGGGCAATCAGCGACGCTGGTCGGGCACTCTGAGGGCGCAAGCCTAAACCATGATCACAGACTGGGTCTCGACGGCTGCAATGATGCAGGGGTCTGCTGCGCTGATTGCTGCCATCGCTGCCATCGCTACGGCCTTTTTCGCTTCAAGAGCACTTTCCGCTTGGCGGGGCGAGTTGATCGGGCGGCGCAAGGTTGAACTGGCCGAAGACATCCTCGCCGTCGCGCATGAGGCGAGTGAGATGATCAAAGGCTCGCGAAGCCCAATGGCGTTCAATGGAGAGGGTGCATCGCTGAACGTCGGACCCGATGTCGAGGACGACCAGCGCCGAAACGCGGAGGCGATGTACGCGCCCGCTGAACGCCTTGGTGCAAAACCTGACCTTTGGGCGAAGATTGAAGCTCTGCGGTTTCGCGCGCGCGTCTATTTCGGTGAGCCGGTTCGGACCGCGATGGCTGAAGTTCTAAGAGTCCGCCTTGAGGTTCACAATGCCTCGATCCTGCTGGCTCGAAATGCCCTGCGGGCACCAGCCCAGCGGGTTAGTCACGACGTGCAAGAGCGCTATGAAGCCAAAATCTGGTATGCAGACGAGCCGGACGACCCGTTGCAGGCGCGCCTGGATGGCGCAATAGCCGTGCTTCAACTTAGCTGTGGTCCGGTGATCTCAGAGAAGGCTCAACGCTCGTAGTCAGATAGAAAACCCCGCCGGCTCACACCGACGGGGTTCTCCAATCTCTCAGTCCCAGCCACCCCCGAGCCGCGCCCCGCGCGGCTCGAAGCGGAGCGTCAATACCCCTGGATCTTCGCGTAGCGATCCCTATGGAACGCCTGGTTCCCGAACGCGGCTTCGGCCGCGCGCGCGCGCTTCAGGTAGAAGCCCGCGTCGTGGGCGTCGGTCATGCCGATGCCGCCGTGCATCTGGATCATCTCGTTCGACACCAGGTGGAAGGTGTCGCCCATCTTGGCCTTGGCCACTGAGACCAGCTCCGGCACTTCGGGGCTGTCGGCGTCGATGGCGGCCAGCGCGGCCTCGACCGCCGAGCGCGAGAGCTCCAGGTCCGTGAACATCTTGGCGGCGCGGTGCTGCAGGGCCTGGAACGAGCCGATCACCTGGCCGAACTGCACGCGGACCTTCAGGTAGTCCAGCGTGGTCTCGAAGGCCTGCAGCGCCGAGCCCAGCATCTCGGCGGCGACGCCGGCGCGGGCCCGGTCGAGCACCTTCTCCAGGGTCGCCGCGCCGCCCGAGAGCGGCTCGGCGGCCGCGCCGTCGAACGCGATGTTGGCCGCCCCGCGGCTGTCGGCCAGCGACAGGCGGTGGCGCTTCACGCCCGGGTCGTCGGCCTTCACCAGGTAGAGGCCGACGCCGTCAGCCCCCTTGGCCGAGACCACCAGCAGGTTCGCCGCCATGCCTTCCAGCACGAAGGTCTTCTTGCCGGTGATCTTCCCGCCCGAGACCGTGGTCGCGACCTTGTCCGGCGCGTGGTGCGGGCCTTCGTCGACGGCGAGGGTGGCGACCGCCGCGCCCTCGGCGATCTTCGGCAGCCATTGCGACTTCTGCGCGTCCGAGCCGCCCAGGATCAGGGCGGAGGCCGCGGCCAGGCCCGAGGCCAGCAGCGGCGAGGCCGTCAGGGTGCGGCCGAGTTCTTCCAGGATCAGGCCCATGGAGAGGTAGCCGAAATCGGAGCCGCCATATTCTTCCGGGACGATCACGCCGGCCCAGCCCATCTCGGCCATCTCGTTCCAGGCCTGGGCGTCGTAGCCCAGCTCGGCGCCTGAATCGCGCATCTTGCGGAAGGCGGTGACCGGGCTCTTCTGCTGGACCCAGCTCTTGGCTGCGTCGCGCAGCATGCTCTGTTCTTCGCTCAGAACGGCCATGTCGTATGTCCTCGTGAAATTCGTGCTTGGTTCAAATTCAGATCGAAATCCCCACCGCCGCTGACGGCGTGAGGGTGGGTTTGAGGCTCATGGCCTCAGTGATTGTTGGTCAGGTCGGGTAGCCCCAGGATCCGCTTCGACACGATGTTCGACTGCACCTCCTGGCTGCCGCCGAAGATCGTGTAGGCCTTGCCGCCCAGCCAGCCGCGCACGGCCGCCAGCTCTTCGGCCGAGAAATCCTCGCCCTCCCAGCCGAGGCCCTGGTGGCCCATGATCTCGAGCGTCATCTCGTGGCGTTCCTGGATCAGCTGGGTGCCGGCGTTCTTCATGATCGAGGTGGCCGACGAGGGGCCGGCGTTGCCCTTGGATTCCAGCATCGCGCGCACGGCGGTCTGCTGGAAGGCGCGCATGTTGATGGCGTTGTTCACCAACCGGGTCCGAAGGTCGGGGTCGGCGATCCGGCCCTTCTTGTCGACGCCGACATAGTCCTTCGCCAGCTGTTCCAGCGACCGGCCGCCAGACCCCAGCCCGCCGCCCGCGCCGGTCAGGCCCGCACGCTCGTGCTGCAACAGCCGCTTGGCGATGGTCCAGCCGCCGTTCAGCGGACCCACCAGGTCCTTCTTCTCGGCGCGCGCCTCGGTGAAGAAGGTCTCGCAGAAAGGTGAACTGCCGGCGATCAGGGGAATGGGCCGCGCCTCCACGCCCGGCTGATGCATCGTGAACAGAACAAACGAGATGCCTTCGTGTTTCTTGGAAGTATCCGTTCGCACGAGACAGAAGCACCAGTCGGCGAATTGTGCGCCGCTCGTCCAAATCTTCTGGCCGTTGATGATGAAATGGTCGCCCTTGTCTTCAGCCTTGCATTGAAGACTCGCGAGATCGGAGCCCGCGCCCGGTTCGGAGAAGCCCTGGCACCAGGCGATTTCGCCGCGGACGATGGGCGGGATGTGCTCCTTCTTCTGGTCCTCGGTGCCGTACTCCAGCAGCGTCGGGCCGAACATCATCACGCCCATGCCGCCGATCGGGTTGTAGGCGCCGGCGCGGTTCAGCTCCTGCTGGACGACGCGCCCCTCGGCCGGCGTCAGCCCGCCGCCGCCATAGGCCGCCGGCCAGGTGGGTGTGCCCCAGCCCTTTTCGCCCATGGCCTTGCGCCAGGCCTCCTGGTCGGCCGAAGGCGTCATGCGCGCTTCGCCCATCATCGGGTTGGCGACGCCCTTCAGCGCGGCGGGGAAATTCCCCGCGATCCACGCCCGTGCGTCGTTGCGAAAGGCCTCAAGGTCGTTCCCACCAAAGTCAGCCATCAAATTTGCTCCTGAAAATCCGGGTTCCAAAAATCCCACCGCCTAATGACGCCGGCGTCAGCTTTATTTATATCGCTTCCCAAACCTCCTCGGGAACCCCCTACAGCCCGCACCGAGCGGCTTCGGGGTCGGTCCTGGCAGGGGCGTCCTTCAACTGCGCCGGAGAGTTGGCCTCCAGCCACCTCGCGGGCCTGCGCCCGGAATGCGTCGAGGTCGCTGGCGCCGAAGTCGGCCATGAGCGGGGCTCCGATACGCGAAGAGGGATTTGAGGCCGCCACCTTAGCGCCGGGCCTCGCCAGAGCAAGCGCGACCAAACAGCTGTTTGAAGCGAACCGGCGCGCGAAAACCGAGCTATAAGGCGCGCTTCGGAAACAACGCCAGGGCCGGATGCGCTTCCTGAACGACCTCAAGCCGGCCCTCTTCGCCGCGGCGCCGTGGACGGCGGCGATCCTCACCCTGGCGGCGGGCGTCATGCTGCTGGCCTCGGGCGCGACGCCGTCCGAGCCGGTTCGGTTCATGCGCCTGATCCAGTTCACGCCGGTCTATCTGATCGAGGCCAGCCACTTCCTCTCGTCCATCGCGGGCCTGGCCCTGGTCATGCTGGCGTTCGGCTTGCGCGCCCGGCT
>Ga0307510_10007291_pt1 | contig 13170 bp, 14 predicted proteins | sample 12_EM_MG_FD_207224 | JGI IMG/M metagenome (GOLD analysis project Ga0307510, IMG submission 207224) | Populus trichocarpa ectomycorrhiza microbial communities from riparian zone in the Pacific Northwest, United States - 12_EM | ecosystem: Host-associated > Plants > Roots > Unclassified | place... | reverse complement strand
GCTGATCCTCTGAGCTTGAACCCGTCCGTCCGTGAACTGTGTGTACACCACCTGACCACGTGACTTCCCGCCATGCACGCGCTTAGCCTGACGCGTCCAACCTCTCACCCTCACCAGGATTCCTCCAGTTCCCGCCCTAAACCGCAGTTAATCCCCACGCACCGACGGCCACCACGTGCCCGGAACTTAATCGATCAGCTTTCACGCTTTCTACAGAGGTCCATAGTGTCCAGTACATTGCCAACCGTATCAACTACCCTCAAACAGCATTCACACGTTGACGGTCGCCAATATATTCTCTCCCCTTGAAACCAGACTAAACGAGATGCAAACCATGGCTCTGACTCCCGCAGTGCGCACCATAGCCCTTTCTGCGATCGATGAGGAAATAGATACGACCACCGACACCCTGCTATTGCATCGCGATACCGTCGCCCCGATCTCCGCCATACCTCCCGAGCTTCTCGCGCGGATCTTTCGCTTCCACGCGCTTGTGGAGCCGCCCTGGCCCGGCAGGCACAATTTGGGCTGGATCAGGGTCACGCACGTTTGCCAGCAATGGCGTCAAGTTGCGCTCGACGACTCGTCGTTGTGGGCCACGTTCACGGGATATTGGCCCAGTGCGAAGTTGATATCCGAGTCGCTCGTTCGCGCGCGGAATGCCCCGCTGATTATCGACTTCGAGTTCGAAACGAGTCTACAAAAGCTCTCCAAGTTCATACCACATATCTCCCACATTCGCGAGCTCCGGCTCCGCAACCTGTCTCCGCGTCATTCCCAAGGTATCCAAGAAATTTGTGCATTGGAGGCTCCCATCCTGGAACACTTCGAACTCGCTTTGGGCCCCGGCTCTTACTTCCCTGTCATGTCCATCACATATCGCGAACTTGCAGGGACAACACTTTTCAACGGGCGGACTCCAAAATTACGGACGCTCTCCCTCACCCAAATCTCCATCCCTTGGTCGCTTATTCCTCGTGGTCAGCTGACCCAATTGGAAATAACTCTCTTCGAAGAGATATCTGCTGCTGACATCTCACCGAGTGTCGATTTGAATCAGCTAATTGACCTCCTGATCAACAGTCCAGAGTTGGAAGGCCTCGTCCTTGAATTCTGCTTAACTCCTATGCTTTTCCAAGTCCCACACGAACAACCAATCCACCTTCCACGTCTTTCACGCTTACGCCTTGCCGGGTCAACTTTCAACGTTACGAACTTGTTGAGCATGCTTAGGCTACCCCCTTCTGCTACTCTTCGCCTGCATTGTTGTATTTCCGAGGATCCCTCTACATACCCTGGCCATCCCATACTCCCACTTGTATCAGCGCATTTCCACGACCCTGCCCCCGTGGAGTTCAACGATTTCAGACTGACTATCGACCGCCCTGGACGTCGCATATACGTTGCCGCATCTATTTCCCCACCTAAATCGACATGTTGCCACTCACATCTTATTGAAGGTGATATGGATAGCAAAGCTGAGCTTACTCTATCATTCCACTGGCACGCGTGGGCCGAGTTCGACCACTCAATCCAGGGGGATACTCTTGGACTGTGCGATATGCTATCCATCTCAAACCTCAAATTTCTCTCTATTTCTGTCCCAGATCCAGTTTACTCCGTAGATTGGTCCGGGCTTTTTCAACACTGTAAGAAAATCACCACGATCCGAGCCAAGGGCCCCGGGACGAGCGGTCTCCTGCAGTCCCTCGCTCCTCCGAAACCCACCAATGCGACGTCCGGCAGAGGGGGGAAGGGCGGGGAACGCGCCAACAGAACCACACAGACACGGGTGACCAATAGTGTCGCGGGCGCACATGCGGCCCCATCTCCTTTTCCGAAGTTGAGGACCTTGTTTTTGGAGGATTTGCAATTTGGTGGGGCCTTACCCCACTTTAGCGTCCTGTACAACGCCCTGGCGTACACCCTCCGACGGCGCAAGGAGAGCGAGATTCCCTTGAGGCAGCTCTGCGTCTATCGTTGCGTCATCAGCACTAGGCAAGTGAACTGCCTGCGGAGACTCGTCCGGGAGTTGCGCTGGGACTCGAAAGAGGCCCCCTCGGACGCCTCAGACGACGAATGGTAAGGCGGCCAGGCAGTGACTACAGCTTGGACTTTATCCAGCCCGGAGCGTGGCTGTGAGGTCGTCATCACGGCTCTATGCATGTCATCCCGAAGCGCACAAAAATCTATTCTAGAAAAAAAAGAAACTATACACGCCAGGTTGGGGTGGTCCGACCTCTTCGGGTTCATATCACGTGTGATATATCACTATCCGATATGGGGCGTGTGGGGGAAAATTAATCTCTGGCACACTAGTCTTGGTACGACCATCGCTTACAACGCGGATGCGGTAAACACGGTCGGTGCCCCCGCAAACATTACTGTTCTTTGTGCCGCGTCCTAGTCAATCCATTGCAGCAACGCCCACAAATGTAGAACCCAACCAACGCTTTCAGGGTGTTTTCAGTGTAAAAGCACATATTGGTGTGTCACCATAAAAATCATCTCCCTTTCCCACAACGAAACCCAGAAACTCATAATTTCAATAGGTATCCTAGGGGCGAGGACGAAACCCTGCCAAACGCTTGACGTTTGAGGGGGTAACCCTTGCGATGAACAAGGGCGAGGTCTGGATCGCTACTTTCTTCTACGGGCGGGTTAGTTGCCTCCCGACTTCATCTTACATCAACATACTGTACGACACACGTCGTTGAATCTATTCACTTCACAGGCCACGCTGGCCTCAGGCTCACCCGACCCATGGGCGGTGTAAGTTTTAGCGCAATCCAAAAGTCGTCAAAGTGGTGAACCAGTCAAAGGGAAAAGGAAATAAGACCCACTTGTTCCGCTAGCTCGTAGGGGTGTGTTTCTAACTTGTCACTTTTCTCTATGCCATACAATCTGCCAAGCGTCGACGTTTCCTTTTGGGGCCTCTGAGTCCTAGCTTGCGTCTTTTAGTTTTTACAGATGAACATGACGAATATTAATGAATCGTTGATAATGAGTTGGGTGTGGATCGTGAGCCCCAATAAGCCCTGTACAACACGACTTTGTTGATATTCTGTAGGCGCCTGTCAAGTGAATGGGCCCCGACACTCTGTTAGTGCGTAAGCTGTGGTGGCGCCCAACTGAAAAGCCACCTCAACCTCCGAATTCGGAAGGGTTTGTATGCCACCTTTGACAAAGCAATCCATTCAGTTGGTCCAACAATCGGCTGTTCTAGGTTTTCGGATCTTCGGCGCCTGAGTGTGGACTGTGGGTGTGGACGCTTGAATAGCCTGCATGCCCACTTTGTGCAATCCGTCTCCACAATTACTTTTTTTTTTTTTGCGGCGCAACAATGCAGATTTTCAGTTAGTTCGAGGTGGCAAATCACCATGTTCATTCCGCACAAACACGATAAAAGAGGTCTGGAGTAGGCACGCCCTTTCATCGTCGGTCTCTCTCCTAATTGAATCCTCTCTGCATCTGCACCAGTACCCCTTCCTTCTAACTTATACCCCTCCATCTCGCGTTGAACGTGAAATGTCTATCGATATGGTTAACAACGTGCTGGACGCGATGACAGTAGATACAACTGACGACGGCTTGTTCTCATTTATGGACAACAACGTGAGTGGCAAAACACGTACAGTCTGTTCACCGTCGAGGTCCGCTAACTTGATTTGGCCCCCAAGGCGGTTCCCCATTACTTTCCTCTTGATGTATCGCCTACCAGTCTAGCGACGTGGGCAACAGATTACGATCACTATCACGCGCATGCGACGCAACCACGATCTTTCCAATTCGGATATCCCGGAGAAGATAACAGTGGTGGCCTTTCCAATTCCGTGCCGGCGCCAGCGCCTCCCACTCAATGGTGGTACCCAGAAGACGATGGCGCCGGATGGGATGGTGCACACAGTGAAAGCGAGTATTCACCTAGCGCATCATTCCGAATCGACTGACATAGGCTTGCACACAGACGCAGACCCCACACCCTCCACCTCATCCTCCACCGCCCCCAGCGGTCGGCCTAACATCTGGCACGGTACAACGCTACCCCTGTGCAACGTGATGGACACAGGGATATACGATGATGTGTACATGGACGATTCGTCGGGGGCGGAGCAGTTCATGGCAACAGGGACGGAGCCAAGCGCAAATTTCAGCTGGGGCGAGGGCACAATCTTTGAGCCCTATATCGCGTGTCATCAAAAAGGATTAACGAAGTCCCAGAGTGTTCGTCCCTTTCTCCAAGTAGCGGTCTCCTGAGCGTCCGTCTGCTGACCTAGCCCACCGCCACGGTGAAAACAGACACCCGCAGGCTGGACATATCGACAGATACTCCAGATCGTCGCGTTCCCGCCACCCCACGCGCCCCACCTCTGGGACGCTAGAGTCTCGCAACTGGTAGCCAACCTAGGCATGCCGAGCGGGACAACCCGTCAAGACATTATCACGTTCGTCATCCGTGTTGCGAGCGCGAAAAACGAACTCGACAAAGTGGCCCCGCTCGTCAGGGCCCTCGCGGGAGCTGCAAGAATACGGGAAGGCCGCGTTGTAGTACCAAGTGAGCTACAGACTCTCGCCATCAAGTTATACCCTGGCATTGCCCGCATGTTGGGATTCATGGAGCGCGCTGACTCAGAGGAGGCCAGCTTAAATACCGCGCCGGAGGGTCATTGTGATGAAGTAAGCCGCCGCGTGTGCTCATCCTATTCGTCCACGCGAATGCTCATAGTAGCACCCCGTATCAGATCTCACTTGCGTCCGGCGAGGCGCGCCTGCCAACAGATCCTCCGAACAACCTAGATGCCGAGGAAAATGTGGACGAGCCCAAGCCTGCACGTCAGCGCCAAGGGTTCGCGGAGGAGGACCTGTACTGCTGCGTGGACACGTGCTTGTCGTCCTTCAAAGACCCGCATGTGTGCGTGAAACACCGCATGCGCCACTGCCTCTAGAGTTGGCGCTGCCCAGGCCCGTGTAGAACTCAGACGGCCAAGGAGGGCAGGTTCGCGCGCAACGAGACCCTCAAGCGCCACCTCTTCTTCCCCAAGTTCGCAGAGTGCAAGGAGGCGGTCCTGCGGGTCGTCGGTCTCGAGTCGATCCCTGAGTCCAGCACTGAGTGGATGGCCCCATTCCGCGATGGCCCTGAGCGTCCGTGGGAATGTCCGGGGTTCCAGCTCACAGACCTCGAAACGTTCAAGGAGAGGCTGCGCGATCCTAACTTCGTGGCTCCCCCAGTTGCGCCTATTCGTGGTCGTCATCGTTACTAGTACAACCGAACTCACCCCATTTCTCTTCCTGCTTCGAAATTTCACCGCGTACATCCCGTGGCGCCTAGACTCTAGACTCCTAAGTGGTGACTCTCGAGATTTTCTTGATGTAGTGACTCTCCAACTTTGGTTAAGTTAACACTAATTCCATCTTACGTACTTCGTGATTATCGATCTCCCTGCTTCATAACCCTTTTTTTTTATTCCATTAGTGTGCCTTGGGGTACAGAACCCTATGTAGCACTACTGAGAGGGTATTTACATGGTTGTGTTTTGGCTAGGTGTAAATATTTAGCTTCGTAAACCTTCCTTGACATGTGACGTACAGTATAGGATCTACAGTATCTTCGGGTTTACCTTGTCTTCAGGCCTCCTCTCGTAATACAATCTCCCATTGTATAGTACTATAATTGCTCACACTCCCTGGAACTTTTCCATGTGTCGGATAAGGCATATCGTCACATTGGGTGACAGGGTTGGATTATATTCGATGTCCATAGATTCGTGCTGGGGCCAGGTATTATGAACATCTCGTCCACACCCGTTGCTTTCTCCATTTCTCACCTTCGTCTCATGTGCGAACCTGTCTACCCTACCCTTCTAAAAATATTGTGTAGCAAGCTCAAAAGCGTGTCGAAGATGTAGGTCGGACAGGCGAAACGGGAGGAGAGCTCAACAAAGGGGGGACGCTCAGCCAGGGTGCAAACAATGACCAAAATGACTTCGTATTTTCCGAATGAATTCCTTTTTTCCTTCAAATTGGGGGTAATGGCCCTGAGAGCGCCGACGCATAGAGTGGATGGGGCCCTTTCGACAGAAGTGAAAACCAGTTGGCCGGGGGGGGAGCGAGGCGAAGCGAAGGAAAGTGTGGTAGTGAAACCGACATCGGCAAGCTTTGAAAAAGAGACACGACAACTGCTATGCTTCACTCTTCACTAAGGTTTCCAGAATCTTTAGTACCTCCTGACGACCATTGATGTAACACCATTCGACGATATCGCGGAATTTTGGGACAAGGGAGCACAAGCCACGAAGCAGTCCATGAAAGAATCGTAGAGCCTACGTGGGAAAGTATGAGTAATCAGCAGGTTCTTTTTAAAAAAAGACTCCGACTGCACTCCGGTAACATATGTTTTGGCTATGGTGCTGTCGACAGCCGATAACAAGCGTAAGGTGATTTGTTTTCCCAGTTATGGACACCAGGCGGCGATCTCCGATGGGCAAGGGAGTTCGGTCCTTGGCAATGCGCAACAGCCACATATTTATATTGAGCGGGCACGGAACCCAGGTACGAACAATGTACCCATTTACAGTGAATTGACTCAAGCACATTGGTTAAGTTACATAGCCCGGAGTCCGGTATCATCGCAATGATTGACACAACTCCTGTAGATCCGCTGCGCCACCCTAGTCAACTGCGATGATCTACTGTCACCGCCCACACCCAAGTATGGACAGAACGTTCCAGGCGTCTAATCGCCATCAGTGAATGTTTGTTTGATGATAGTGATGCAGTAATGATATTAATCGTCTTCCTTTCAGTGCTACTCCCTTCTCATCATTCACAACGCCGCTCTCGGTCTCCCGTTCTACTCACTCATCCCCACAGTCAGCGATATCCCCTTCGCAGCCCTCTATGACAAAGTATGTCCCACATGTACCGTCGGTGTCGAAGTACCTGACGTCCTCCTTTGAAGCGTTTCACAAGATGCCTTGGCGGAGTTGAAGGCTCTCGCTAACATTATACAGTCGTCCGTCGAACAAATCGAAGCCGTCGTTACCGCCAATTCCTTCACTTTCCCCTCTCCGGAGTCACAATTTAGCTTTGAGTCCGAGGCACCGCGCATGCATCCTGATACCCAGTCGGCCGCATTGCTTATCACGTCCGCCGCTGCGCAACTCATGACACTTGTGAGACCCGCGCCGCTCACACTGCTCGACATCACGATGCAGGTAAGGTTGAAATGTTTCTCTGGCCAATAATTATTGTTCACCATATGGGAATAACCAAGTACCATGTCTCTAGCGCACTGCGCACTGCGATCAGTACGCATGTTGCTGAGATCCTTCGGGATGCTGGACCCAAGGTAATGCTATACACTTTCATCATTTTGCGGTTGTCCCCGACCTCCCGTTACGTAGGGAAAACACATCCGGGAAATTGCTAAGCCCACCAACGTTCATCCAGGAAAATTGGGTACGTATCAGAAAAGTCTAATATGCTGTTTTTGATTGATGTTACCAGCTCGTATCCTCCGCCTCCTTGCTACGAATCACATCTTCATTGAAGTATCACCGGATGTATTTGCTAATAACCGTGTATCCTCTGCCTTGGACACCGGAAAGCCTGTCGAAGAGCTGCTATCAAGGTTGGCCCTTAGTCTAACTGTCAGCAACAATGGACTAACGGCCGTCAGTCCCGAATCGAAGCACATAGGAACTTTCGGGTTGACTTCCATAATCGAACATGGGTATGAGTTGATCACTGGACTGTCTTACTGTATTCAGATCTTGATGCGTATACATAGCCTGGACGATGGCTTCAAGGGCTCCAGTTATCTGACCGAGACCCTTCTTGACCCTGAATTCGGACATGCCAACGAACCAAATAAGACCGCTCTGAACAAAGCACTCAATATCAAGGGAGATTTCTGGAGCTCGCTCGAGGGCCCAGACAACAGATTACGACTTGCTCGATTCGGATCTGCCATGAACGGCCTGAAGAATATGTCCTCAGCGGAGGCCATCCTCGAAGGTTCGGTCATGCGTTGTAGCTTTGCAAGACTATCGTCTGACTTTGGGGTATCGGAATGACAGGGTACGCCTGGGAAACGCTTCCCGAGGGCTCGCTGGTCGTCGATGTTGGGGGTGGCGTCGGCTCGCAGTCGTTGACACTTGCTACACACCATGCGCACCTTCGCTTCGTTGTCCAGGACCTCGAGTCTGTCGTAGATGATGCAGTTGGGGTATGTGGATTACCGATCCTCCCTGAGTATTCTACGTGCTTGACAATATTTCGACCACAGTTTTGGAAGACGAACATGCCAGACGCGCTTGAATCCGGCCGCGTGAAGATCCAAGGTTGATAATATCCGCCTTCACTGTCTGTCGAAGGCGTTTTCTGACGTCTGATCCCAAAGGCCAAAACTTCTTGGACTCGCAACCTGCGAAGCAGGACGTCTCGGTCTTCCTTCTAAGCAGGGTGCTTCACGACTGGGCCGACGAATATTGCCTGACCATACTGAAACATTTGCGCATTGCCGCTGGCCCTAAGACCCAACTTGTCGTTGTGGACCAGCTGATGACATATGCCTGTGACGAACCCGCCACGCACGAGATCCCCGGTGCTGAGCTCCCTGTACCTCCGAAGCCGCTGCTTCCCAATTTCGGTCGCGCAACCTCTATGATATACAATTTCGACGTGACGGTAAGACGAGCGAGCTCCAACTACGATGGACTTGGCTGACGTTTCTTCGCGCCACAGATGATGGCATTCTTCAATGGCAATGAACGCACAGTGACCCATCTTCGTGACCTGCTTAACCAAGCAGGTTGGAAGCTCACCGCTGTACATCATGACTCGCCGTCGGGGATTAGGTTCGGAAAGGTGGTCGCTATTCCGAGCTAGGCTCCTTATCCCCACTTGTCGAGGTATTCCTATTTATGTACTTCCGTGTTACGGCCCTGTAAAGCGCTTTGAAACCCAATTTCAAGTTGATCGTGGTGACAACACGCGATCTGTAGTAACCGTCACGGATTGCAGGTTGAGAATTTTTCCCCTCTCGCCACCATAAATTGAGGGCCGGATAGAGTCTTATCAGACGCTCATGAAGATGGATGGATAGGTTATATCGAAAAGAACTTCAATTGTCATCCCTACGCGGCGCCTTACATTTTCCAAGAGCCCACATTACTTCGTGGGGGTTGGTGACATTAGCTCCGCTACCTGTCTGATCCAGTCCTGAATTTGCGTCTGAAGGTTTCACGCAGGACCAAGGAACGCAAAGGGCGGCTACAGGGCGGTTCAAATGTACAACATTAGTTGGATTTTTTTCTTCTTCAAACTCTTTTACCGCAGTACGATTGGGCAGTGCCTGTGTTTGCAGCTGTTTGCCCAAGCCACTAGGCTAATTTTTTTTGGCAAATTACCTTCCCCGGGCCCGACATCTGTGTGAACCAGACATTTAGGTAACCCTCCAGCCAGCATGGGTAACCGCGCACAACCTAATAACCCGCTGCATGTTACGAGCCTGCCCGCTTTCAATTCCCCTCCCCTTGAAACGATGAACTTCAGTTCTTCGCCACGGAGACCAACGTTGAGCCACAAGGATACCTGTCAAGGTCTCCCCACCAGTACCCATGTCTACAAGTCATGAGACAATGGCCTGTCACCTCCAAATCGAGCGCGCCAGTATTCCTCGCCTACACATTGTCGAATTCTTCCTGACCATGTGCTGCCTCTCTTCGCCGGCTGTCGCGAAGAACGAAGATACCCCACTAAGCCCAAATGACTGGTCGTTTTCGCACGCCACCTTGTCTCAGAAGACCCGCATTACTTACGCTGACCATGCGGTCGTCTGCACAGCAGGGTAGGGATAGCGGCAACACTATTGAACCTGGTGCCATCCGATCCTTAAATATAGCGGCCCCTGGGACTTCAACAGTATCAAACCGTAGTCATCCCGGCGACCACGGTCGGGATGATTAGTGGGGCAGACTGACGAGGAGGGTGACATGGAAGGGCATGATCAGTTGGAAGAGCCGATGAAACATTTCATTCGTCATCAAATTTGGAATGTGCTTCTGGTACGTTGAACGGTACGTAGTTGATCGGGGTCACTTACGATCTATGCGCTGACGTCTTGAAATGACCGCTCTCAATAACCTTTCAATCCCCTTCACGCTTTTCCCTTTCTCTCAGGTCCGCTATACTTACATCAATGTCCTTACTATCGAATCAGACGCATGTGGTCTTCGAGAACAGACCGAGAAGGATTCTCACCAATTCTACAGGGTGTAGAACCTTGACGGTGTTGGCCTGAAGGCTGTACATTCTCTCTGCGCTAGATGATCTTCGCGTTGTCAACTTATGGCAGCGTCTCTTTGGTCTTCGATTAGAAAAATATGGGCGGTGCTTGTTGGCCATGAACTTGAACTGGAAAGGCCAATCTTCGACTTCCAATCTCCATTGGATTCGATCAGAAACCTGGTTGTGGTGCTGACTCAGTGCTGAGTCCCACGTGCAAGACCCATAAAGTCAATATTAGGGAATGGTAGCTCATAATTAGCGCTTGTCGTGAGGTAACGTTTCCGAACTCTCGGACCTCGCTTGCGGACGCCACAAAATCAGCAGGTGGAGGAGCCAAGCGAGCCTCCGCCGCATTTACTCCCAGAGACTGGCTTCGCTCAATCAGCAGGTTTGATCCCATCACATCGGTGAATTCTACTGACCAGTGCTACAAAGGATGACAAAAGGAATAGCAGTTCCTGTAAGAGTCGATATCAAAGAAGCACTCATCGGCGCGCGCGTCAAACCTTGTCAGACTCAGCTCCTCGTAAGCATTATGATCTAACATCAGAGCACTCCAGCAGTCCGCCGCCCAGTCGTGCAGAGCTTTCCCGGCGTCTATCATCTACCAGTGATGAACATTGTATGACGTTGGGGGATGCGACGGGATAGCATTAAATATCTGGCCTTCAGTGCTACTCTCCTCTCATCATCCACAATGTGTTCTCCCCTCTCAGATACTACTCCCTCATCCGCCACTCAGACTTCGGCAAGGTATGTCCCACATGCACCCTCGATGTTCAAGTGTCTGATATCACCCTCCTTCGAAGGATTTCGCAAGATGCCTTGGCAGAGTTGAAGTCCCTCGCCAATATCATACAGTCATCGGTCGCACAGATCGAAGCTGTCGCTAGCTCCAACTCCCTCACCTTGCCCTCTCCGGAGTCTACGTTCACCCTCGAGTCTGAGGGACCGCGCATGCATCCCGACATACAGTCTGTCGGAGTGCTCATCGCGTCCGCCGCGGCACAAATCACGACGCTTGTGAGGCCGGCACCGCTCACACTCCTCGACACTACGATGCAGGTGAGTTTGGAAGTTTCTCGGGCCATGAACCGTGGTTCACCACCTGGGAACGATGAAGTACCATGTTTGTACCGCGCTACGCACTGCGACCGAGACCCATGTACCTGAGATCCTTCGGGATGCTGGTCCCAAAGTAACGTTATACCCTTCAATCGCTTTACAACCGCCATCGACCTTCTGTTACGTAGGGAAAACATATCACGGAAATTGCTAAGCCCACCAACGTCCAACCTGGGAAATTAGGTACGTATGAGAGAAGTTTGATATACTCTCCTTCATTAATGTTTTCAGCTCGCATTCTCCGCCTCCTTGCTACGAACCATATCTTTACTGAGGTGTCCCCGGATGTGTTTGCCAATAACCGTCTATCCTCCGTTTTGGACACCGGAAAGCCTGTCGAGGAATTGGTGGCAAGGTTGGTGCCAAGTCCAATGATCAGCAGCAGTAAACTCATGACTTTCAGCCCCGAATCGAAACACCGAGGAACCTCGGGAATGACGTCCTTCCTTCAACATCTGTATGAGCTACTCACTGGATTCACTTATGACATTCAGACCCTGATGCGTTTTCGCAGACTAGACGAGGGCTTCAAGACTTCCAGTTATCTGACCGAGACCCTCCTTGATCCTCAAATCGGACATGCCAGCGATGCGACCAAGGCTGCGTTTAACAAAGCATACAATACTGACAAAGAAATATGGCATTGGTGGGAGCTCCCAGAGAACAGAATACGGATTGCGCGATTCGGAGCTGGCATGGGCAGCGTGAGCAGAATGTCCCCCCCTGAGGCCCTCCTCGAAGGTTCGGTCATGCCGCGCATCTTTGCAGACCATAATCTGACTTGGAGGTGTCGCAATGGCAGGGTACGCCTGGGGAAATCTCCCGCAGGGCTCGATAGTTGTCGATGTTGGAGGCGGCGTCGGCGCACAGTCGTTAACGATCGCTACGCATCACCCGCAACTTCGCCTCGTTGTCCAAGACCTCGAATCTGTTGTACCGGAAGGTGCTGATGTACGTGCATTGAATCTGCCGATCTGTCCGAGTCCTGAAACTGCATCGGCCACAGTTTTGGAAGAATAACCTGCCAGGCGCGATCGAATCTGGCCGGGTGAAGCTCCAAGGTTCGTATATGTCCTCCTCCTCCACTCTCCTAGGGCCACTCTGACGCCTGACCCCAAAGGCCAAAACTTCTTCGACCCGCAGCCTGCGCAGGAGCAGGACGTCGCTGTCTTCCTTCTGAGCAGAGTACTCCACGACTGGGCCGACGAGTATTGCCTCAAAATACTGAAAAATATGCGCGCTGCTGCTGGCCCCAAGACCCAACTCGTCTGTGTTGACCTGCTGATGACATATGCCTGTGACGAACCTGCCACGCATGAGATCCCTGGCGCAGAACTCACTCCACCCCCGAAGCCACTGCTTCCCAATTACGGTCGCGCGACCACGATATATAATTTCGACTTGATGGTAAGAAATAGTGAACTCAATCTACACGGATGACCGAGCTGATGTTTTTTTCACACCGAAGATGATGGGTTACTTCAATGGCACAGAACGCACGATCACCCAACTTCGTGACTTGCTCAACCAGGCAGGTTGGAAGCTCACTAGTACATATTATGACCCTCCGTCGGCGGCGATCAGGTTCCGAAAGGCGATTGCTATTGTAAACTAGGGTCCTCGCTTGTTGGGGTATTCCTATTGACATATGGTGCTTCCATGTCACGACCCCTCATACATTGTGTAAAGCGTCAACTTGATCGTGGTGATAACGCGCGATCTGTACTAATTTTATTCACGAATCGAGTGTTGATT
>Ga0307510_10007289_pt1 | contig 13173 bp, 10 predicted proteins | sample 12_EM_MG_FD_207224 | JGI IMG/M metagenome (GOLD analysis project Ga0307510, IMG submission 207224) | Populus trichocarpa ectomycorrhiza microbial communities from riparian zone in the Pacific Northwest, United States - 12_EM | ecosystem: Host-associated > Plants > Roots > Unclassified | place... | reverse complement strand
CGTCTTGGCGGTGCCCGGTGGGCCTTCGAGCAGGATATGGCCGCCGGCGAACAGCGCCACGAGCATCAGCTCGACGGTCGCTTCCTGGCCGACCACGGCCTTGCCGACTTCCTGGCGAATCGCCATCGCCAGATTGCGGACTTCCTCGACCGTCACTTGCCCTTCTCCTTCTGCCAATCGTGTAGCGCGCGCGCCGCGGCGACCAGGCTTGCCTTGTCGTCCGCATCGTCCACGGCCTGAGCCAGGTCGGTGAACCGCGACCGCCTGGAAACCTTGTCGAGATAAGCGTCGATCGCCGGCCCGCGCAGCCGCGACGGCACGCCGAAAGCGACCACCGCGCGCTCGCGGATCGCCTCGACATAGCGCCCGCCGAGCCGTGCCTGACGGCCCGCCTTGCGGATCAGCGCGGCGGCATTGTCGACCAACGCGGTCTTGCCGAACGCGATCGCGCGCTCGCGATGGACCGCGGGGCCGAACCGCGCGAACGCCTGCCATCCCGCCAGCAGCATCGCCGCGACGATCGCCAGCGTCATCGCCAGGAAGGGCGGATCGAATGCGAGGCGCAGCGGGTTCTTGGCCTTGCCGAGGCCCGCCAGCGTGACGTCGAAGTCGAAATCACGGTCGGCATCCTGGTTGAGCGCGTCGAGCAAGGCGAGTGCGGCGCGCGCCTGGCTCTCCTTGCGCATGCCCATGTTCGACAGGATATCGGGGTCGGCGAGGACATAGAGCGATTTGCTCCCCACTTCGCCCAGCACGATATTGCCCTGGTCGTCGGTCAGCAGTGGTTTCAGATCGGCGCCGCTGATCGTCTGCAGCGGGCGCGGCGCCTCGAACCCGAAATCCTCCGACATCCAGCCAGCCGAGCGCAACGGGCGTCCGCCGCTGGTCAGGCGCGAGACGGTGAATTTGCGGTCGGGCGCGAGCACGCCCTGGGGCTCGGTCTTGTCGATCAGTCCCCAGCGCATCACCCAACCCGGGCGGCCGGCGGGGCGCTGCGGCGTGGTCGACCATTTGGGCAGCACGACCAGCGTCGGCAAATCGTCGCGGCGCAACAGCACGTCGCCGAGCGGAGTCGATCCCAGCGACGGAGTCAGGATCAACAGGCCGTTGGCGGCGAGTTGCGACGGATCGCGGATGACGCGGGTGTCCTTGCCCATCGCGCGCGCCAGCCGGACGATCCCGGTATAGCCGGTGGCGCCGTTCGATAGCGCGTGGGCGGACGACCCGTTGGTCGAATCGGTCGGCGCTTCATAGGCATTGCCCAGCAGCAAGGCGACGAACCCGATGATGCCGACCGCGAGCAGGATGATCACCGTGCGCAGGCGGAAGGCGCCGCCGTCGTCGCGTCCGCGGCCGATGGTAAGATCGCTCATGCCTTCCACGCTCCGGCGATGGCGAAATCGGCATAGGCGCTGCGTGCCGCCTGCCAGTCGTCGGCATTGACCGGGCGGCCGCCGAACAGGCTGCGTTCGACGTGGCGGGCGATCGACGCGAACAAGTCGCGCGCCCCGGTCGGGATGGCGCTCGCGGCGGCGAGCTCGCGGCTGGTCAGCGCCGGGCGCACCACTTGCGGCCGACGCTTGCGGATGTCCTCGATCGATCGGAACAGCAGATGATGGACCGCCTCGGCGAACAGGCCGCGCGCGGCGAGCGCATCGGCTTCCTCGAGCCAGGCACGGCCCTGCGTGATATCGGGCTGCCATTCCTCCTCGGCCGCGATCGCGATCGGGGTGGCGGCGCGCGAGCGGCGGCGGGGCAGGCGCCATTGGCCATAGCGCAGGCGTTCGACGATCAGCCAGATCAGCGCCAGCGCGGCGATACAGATCACGCCCCACAACAGGATGCGGGCATAAGGTGCCGCGGGCATGAAGCTCGTCAGCCAGGCGAGGAAGCGGCCGATCGGGGCCAGCACATGTCCCAGCCATTCGAAGAAATGGGCCAGACCCTTGAGCCAGGCTGGCGGCGCCGGTGGCGGAGGCGGCGGGGCAAGCGTGAACTGGACGGACGGGTCCGCGCGCAGCGCGTCATGCGCCGCGGTGAAGCGGTCGGCGGCGGCCGCGGCACCATGCGTATTACCCCCGGCCAAACGCCACCCCTGCGTAACCAACTGCACCTTGCTTACCCCATGCTGGAAAGCACGCAACCGCTAAAACTTCCCTTTTGAACCAAGTTGTTCTGGACAGGCGTCACCTCGCTGGCCAGTCTGGCGACCGGACATAAAGGGGGCTTCATGTCGATCGGGCGCATTCTCAACACCGCCTTCGGGGCAATTTTCGGCAATCTTTTCGTGATGCTGAGCATTGCATTTGTGTTCGCGGGGATACCGCGGGGACTGGTCACCTTCGTCCAGCAGAGCGCGCTGCCGCGCATCGGCGCCGGCCAGGCGTCACCGGGCACTTTCCTGTGGATAATAGTGGCTGGAGTGGTCGTCACGATGTTGTTCGCGGTGGTCTCGCAGGGCGCGCTGGTCCGTGCGACGATGACCGCGAGCCAAGGCGAAAAGGCGCGGTTCGGCGAGTGCCTGGCCGCCGCCTTCCAGCGTCTGTTGCCGCTGATCGGCCTGGCGTTGGTCAGCGGCATTGCGTTCGTCTTCGCCGTCATTCTCCTCGTCGTGCCCGCGATCATCCTGGCGACAATCTGGTATGTCGCGGCGCCGTTGGTTGTCGCCGAGCGTAATGGTGTATTCGCCGCACTCGTGCGCAGCGCCGAACTCACCAAGGGCGAGCGCTGGAACATCTTCGTCGTGCTGCTGATCACGCTGGGCTTCTTCCTGTTGGTGTTCATGCTGTCGAGCGTGGTGAGCGGCATTGGGATCGCGATCAGCGCGCGCAGCGGCGACTTTACCGGGCTCGCATGGCTGACGGCGATCGCCAACGCGATCAGCGCCACGTTGCAGACCGTCCTCACCAGCGCGATCTCGACAGCGGCCTATATCGAGTTGCGCGGGTTGAAGGAGGGGCCGGAAAGCCAGGGACTCGACGCGATCTTCGCCTAGCGGCGATGCCGATTCTACGACGCTGAAGACGTCGCTAGAGCGTTCCGGCGCGCACGCGTGCGGCAAGATGGCGCGCGCTTGGCTTGGGGGTGCGGATGAACGTCGTGCGGTCGACCGCTACCAGCCCGAAATGCTGGCTATAGCCGCTGCTCCACTCGAAATTGTCGAGCAACGACCAATAGATATAGGATCGGACGTCGATCCCCTCATCGAGGCAGGCGGCGACCTGCGCGATGGTCTCGTCGATCCACGCAATGCGACGCGCGTCGTTGTCGGTCGCGATGCCGGTCTCGGTGACGTAGATCGGCTTCTTTGTCCGCGCCGCAGCGTCGCGGATCGTCGCGCCGAGCGCGGCGGGGTAATATTCGTAGCCGGCGGCGGTCATTTCGGCGCCGGCCGGTGGCGGAACCACACCCTTCGCGTCGAGCCGGACGCGAGTATAGGTCTGGACGCCGACGAAATCGCTCGCGTTCACCGCGTCCCACCAGCGGCCATAGACCATCTTCTCGATCATCGGCGCCAGGCTGTTCTCGCCGACGCCCTCGATCTGCTGGGTCGACAAAGTCACGCCGACGGGGAAGTCGCCCGGACCCGCCTTGATCGCCTGATAGGCCTGGGCGTGAGCGTCCATCAATTGCGCGTCGATCTTGTCGGCGTCGGCGAACAGGATCGAGGAGAAAGCGGGCGAATTGGTCGCGTTCGCCGCGGCGTCGATCATTCTTGTGCGGTTCGCGCGATATTCGGGAGTGGCGCCCATCCGCAGCAGCCTGGCGAGCAGATGGATGTTCGCCTCGTTGAACGGCGAGGCCATGCCGATCAGGCCGCCGAGCGAGCGTGTCGCGCGGTCGCAGAAACGTGCGAACAGATCGGCGCTGTCCTTGGCTTCCCAGCCGCCGCGCATCGCGAACCACCTGGGCACGGTGAAGTGGTTGTAGGTGACAATCGGCAGCAATCCGCGCTTGCGGCAGGCCGCGAGCGCGCGAACATAATGATCGAGCTCGGCTTGCGAGAATCTGCCCGGCTCGGGCTCGATCCGCGCCCATTCGATGCCGAAGCGATAGCAATTGAGCCCGAGCGCGTGCGCGATGTCGAGGTCCTGCTCGTAGCGGTTATAGCTGTCGCAGGCGTCGCCCGACGGATCCTTGAACACCGTTTCGGGCAGGTTTTCGAGCAGCCAGCTGTCTGAATTGACGTCGTTGCCCTCGCTCTGGTGCGCCGAAATTGCGGTGCCCCAAAGGAATCCCGGCGGCGCCTTGCGCGCTGTTGCGGCGAACGCGCGGGCGGGGTGCGCGATCGCCGCGGCGCCGATGGCGGCGGCTCCGGCAATCGCCTGGCGGCGGGAAGGCCGATCGACGTCGATCATGCGCCGGCCTCGTTGCGTTGGTGGATCGCCGGGCCCGGCGCGCGACCGGTCGGCGGCATGATCGATGACAGCCCCTGCATCTTCTCTCCTTCGTCCGACCGGCAGTCCCGGTTCGAGCGTCTGAGCGTAGCAGAAGGAAAATATACTCACTAGCTAATCAATGAATAACCAAATACCGTGACGATCCGAGGGTGGTTTCAATCCCGACGCTGGAATCCACCGCCAGGATCGGCAACATGCGGATCGATTGCTGGAGCCGGCCCGAAAACCGTTCCCCCGATAGCCGGCGGCGGAGGATTTGATGACGACCACAGACGCCAAACCACGGCGCCGTACCAAGGCCGAACAGCGCGCCGAAAGCCTCGAGCAGATTCTCGACGCGGCGGAATATCTGTTCGCCGATCACGGCCTGTACGGCGTGACGCTCAAGGACGTCGCCAAGCGCGTCGGCGTCCACACCTCGCTGCTGCATTATTATTTCGCCGACAAGAAGGCGTTGTTCGACGCCGTGGTCGCGCGCCGCGCCCCGATCACGATCGAACGCCGGATGGACGCGCTGGCGGCCTATGAGCAGGAAGCCGCGGGCAAGCCGACCGTCGAAGGCGCGCTGCGCGCCTATCTCGACACCGATCTCGACCTGTACAACCAACCCGACGAAGGCTGGCGGCGCTACGGCGCGCTGGGTGCGCTGATGAGCAATACCCCGCAATGGGGCGCCGAATTGATGGACATGCATTTCGACGGCGTGGTGCTTCGCCTGATCGGTCTGCTCAAGGTCGCCTTGCCCGATTGCGCCGAGGAAGATCTGTTCTGGGGCTATCACTTCGTGACCGGCGGGCTGATGCTGACCTTGGCGCGCACCGGGCGAATCGACAAATTGTCGGGCGGCCTGTGCAAATCCGACGATTTCGCCGCGGTCAAGGAACGCATGGCGAGCTTCATGGCAGCGGGCTTCATCGCGATCTGCCGCGAACGCGCGGCTAAGCGTGTTGCTGGAGGATGAGCGTGCGCCGGGCTGTCCGGCCGCCGATCGTTTTACCTCGTCGCGCACGATCGGCGCAGACCGGGCCAGCCGCTGAGGCCGCGCGATTGGTTCAGATCGAACGATAAAGCGCGCATTAACCATCGTCGATCAACGGATCGAAACGCCTTTCCGTCAAACTCTTGGTCGATGGGGGAGGGCCTTCAGACCAACGATGTCGTGTGGACATCCCCCCCGCCGCGTGTCGACAAGCCGCGCGTTTCCGGCATCGACCTGTTTCGCGGCGCGCTGGTCGTATTGGTCGTCCTCGGGCATTTCGCCGAGCTGACCCAGCGCCACCATTTCCTGACCTGGTTCGGCATCGGCTTCCGGATGCCGTTGTTCATCGGCCTGACCGGCTATCTGTTCAACCTCGAACAGGCGCGCAGCCTGTCGCCGGCGGGCCTGCTGCGAAAATATTATGATCGCATGGTGCTCCCCTGGCTCGCCGCCTGCGCGGTGGCAGTGGCGATTACCGGCTCGATCCAATGGTTCTCCCCGATCTATGCGTTCGTCCGTCCGCCCTATCATTTGTGGTTCGTGCCGGTCATCCTGGCGTTCATGTTCGCGGCCAGGCTGTGCCGCCTCGGTCCCGCGACGATGCTGGCGATCGCGATCCCCGCGAGCATCGGCGCGATGTATGTGTTCGGCGTCGGGCACGATGTCTGGCAATTCGGCGCATGGACGCCCGACCGGCGCTATTTCATCTATCCGATCTATTTCACGCTGGGGATGTGGGTGGCGCGGCGTCCCGCCGTGACGCACGAATATCTGTTGCTGCTGGTCGCCTTTGCCGGGCTGCTCTGGTGGACACGTCTGTACGAGCATCCCTCGACCGCGGCGGAAGCGGCCGCCGAGCTGCTGCTGTGCGTCCCGCTGATCGCTCTGTTTCCCTGGTTGCGGCGGATAAAATTCGACGTGGCGTTGATCAGTGCGATCGGCCGGGACAGCTTGTTCTTCTACCTTTGGCACCCGCTGGTGTTCGCCTTGTGGTCGGCCTGGGGATTCTCGGGGGCGCCGTTGCTGGCGTTGGCGATCGGGACGACACTGGGGGCGTGGATGGCGATCGCGCGCTTGCCAACCCTGTCCGGCGTGCTGGGCGTACGCGCCGCGGAACGGCCTGTTAAGTCCTCCGCGTCTATGGTGCCCGACACTGTATCGACCGAGGGCGCGGCATGAGCACGCTGTTCAGACTGTGCCGCACCGGCATGATGACGATCGCGTGGCTGATGGTACTGCCGTGCCTGTTCATCCTGTTCGGCGCGGTCGTGCCGATCATCCCCTGGTTTCGCATCTATGCATTGGGAGTCGTGCCCAACCATACGTCGTGGCTGTTCCTGTGGGGGATCATCGCACTGTTGATCGGATTGCTGGCGAATTCGCTGCACAATTCGCCGGTCGCGCTCGCCATCGTCGCGACCGCGACTGTCACCATATTGGCGACGACCGGAGTGATGCTCCACCTGCTCTATGTCGCGCAGAGCAACGGGGCACGGATCAACGTCGTCCGCGCGCTCGAACTGCGCGAGGTGCGCGACGGCGCACGGCCCGATGAGAGCCGCGTCTATTCGCGCCCGTCTGGCGAGGATCTCTGGCTCGACATCTATCATCCCGCCCGGACCCCGTCCGGCGAGTTGAGCCCGGTACTGATCGCGGTTCATGGCGGCGGCTTCTTCCAGGGCAGTCGGTCGTCCGGCACGGCCAACCAGCGCTGGTTCGCCGATCATGGCTGGACCGTCATCAGCATCGACTATCGGCTGGCCCGGGATGACCGGCCGACCTGGAATCTGGCCACGCGCGACGTGCAATGCGCGCTTGCCTGGACCGCCGCCAACGCGGCTGATCTGCATATCGATCTCGATCGCATCACGCTGACCGGCGGGTCGGCCGGCGGCAGTTTGGCGATGGCGGCAGGCTATCTGGCCAATGCCAAGCGCACCGACCCCGAATGCGGCAAGGCCATCCCGCACGTCGCGGCGGTGGTGGCGAAGGCGCCGCTGATCGACGTCATCGGGTCGTGGTATTATCCGGGCGAATTGCGCGACGAGCAGCGGTCGTATTTGACGCGCTATATCGGCGGGTCACCACGCGATTATCCGGACCGTTATGCCTCGATCGATCTGCGCCACTTCCAGTTTCCCAGCAATCCGCCGACACTGCTCCTGGGCGGCGCATCCGACCCTTTATTGCCGGCGGAAGCGGGGGCGGACTTCATGCGCAAGGCGAACGCCGCCGGGCTCGAGGTCCATCAGATCCTGTTTCCCTATTCGGGGCACGATTTCAACACGACCTACAACAGCATCACCAACCAGGCGATGCGGCAGATCATCGCGCAATTCATCGTCGACCATAAAGCCGGGCCCAAACTGCCCGGGCTGACCTTTACCGACTGATCCGGCGCGTTTCATTCCATGGATGGCCCTGAAGGGGTTCGCACGCGGTAAAGCGCCGACCGGTCGCTCGACCAGATCGGCTCGAGATCGGCGGCATGGGCTCGCCCGGCGGGAAATCCTATCGTCCAGACATAGCGGAAATCGGCGCGGCTAAAGGCGCGGATCGCCAGGTCGAAATCGATCGTCGCCTTCTTCGGGTTCTTCGGTTCGATCAGCTGCGACGGATCGCGATCGAAGGGCATTGCGCCGGGATGGAGCGGCCGGATCAATTGCTGGCCGGGGATCGACCATTGTTCGTTGGTGAAGGCGCGACGTCTGGCGACGGCGAGCCCGGCGATATGGGTCAGCCTGCGGTTGTCCCAGGACGCCGAGGACGGCTCGTCGACCAGGGCAAGGACCGAGGAACCGACCGGGATCAGCGACAGTGGGGGAAGCTCGGCTTGCATGTCGCGCGCGAACAGTGCGAGGGCGATGATCGAGGTCACCGTCCGCATCGCGAAGAAGCCGAAACCCCAAGTGGCCAGCCTGCGCTCGAGCCGCTCGTCAGTCCCGCGGACGCGGATCGCCAGCACGCCGAGCGCGACGACATAGGGCAACAGTCGCATGTCGACATAAGCTCCGCCCTGATAGAGGCGCGGCAGCAGCACGAACACGACCGAACCGAGCAATGCGGGCACGCCAAGCACGGGGACGAACGACAGCCGTTTGGACCGGACGACGGTCCACAGCAGCAGCGCGAGAATGATGACGCACAGGACGTCATAGACTTTCCAGCGCTCGCGCAGCATCGACGCGACCCATTGTGCTTTCGAGATCAGATCGAACCAGTCGCCCGTGTCGCCACCCGCGGTCGTGCCGAACAGGATCGCCAGGATCTGCGGCCAGGCCATCGGCGCGCACAGAGCGGCGGCGATCAGCGCGGCCTGCCATGTCGGCCGGCCGCGAGCGCGCTGGATCGTCCATTCGGCGCCAACAATGAACAGCCCCAGCATCGCCCAGCCGAAGCTGTGGCAGATCCACACGAGACCGGCGAACGGCATTAGCACGGCAACGCGGACCCAGGTGGCTCGCCGCTTGGCCAGCCGGAGCCACAGGGCCAGTCCGATGAAGGACAGGCCAGCCGATGCGACGAAATTCACGAACCCGAACTGAAACGGCAAGGCGTAGGCGAGCGGCAGCGCGAACCCCGCCGCGGGCGAGATACGGCCATGCGCCTCGCGTGACAGCCACAACATGCTCGCGACCAGCAGCGCCGGGATCAACGCGACCACCAGATGCGCGGCCGTCTCGACATCCAGGAGCGGTCGGAGCGCCAGCACCGCAAGGTCGATGCCGAGATTGCCGATCAGCGCCTGGTGAACCGCATAATGCGCCGCCAGCGGTCCGCTATTGGCCTCGGCCATGATCCGGTACCGGCCGATATGTCCCGGCATGTCGATCAACGGCGGTATCGACGGTCCGATCAACGGCAAGGTCGCTACAAGCGCGGCCGCCGCGATCGCCCAATTGGTCTGCCACCAGCGCGGCTCGCCGGCATCCGGCGCAGTCGCTTCGTCGGGCAAAGGCTGGCTGGCCAAGATCGCTTCCTCGTTTCGGTCGGGATGGGATAGCTGTGAAAATCGCGCGGGCAAGTCGGTGGCGCGATCGCTACCAGCCTGTCGTCCGCAACACGGCGTTGATCTCGTGCGCTTGCTGCTTCGGATCGGCGGCCGAGCATCCCCCAGGCCGGACGAAGACGCAGACCGTCGCCGAATCCGTCGATGTCGATTGGTGGCAGGAGGTCGCGCGGTAGCGCGGATCGACATCTTCGCGGTCGCCCGGCTGGGCGATGATCACGTTCGCGGCTGACGCCATTGCTCTCAGGCCGGCCGGCGGATCGGCATCGATCCCCTTCATGTCCGGCGGCGCCACCAGGTACAGCGGCACCTTGCGGTGGAGCATGGCATAGGATGCGCCCGTCCAGAAACCGGTGCGATAGACGACCACGCCGCAGAGGTTTCCCACCCGCCGCGTTTTCGCGAGCGCCTCGGGCAATGGCGAATAGGCTTTCCAGTCGCCGGCGACGACGGGCGACAAGGCCTGCATGACCGAGGCGACCAGCCAGATCGACAGCGCCGCGGCCGCCAGAATCGGCAGGGGTATCGCGGCCCATCGCTTGCGCATCGCGATCAGCATGTCGCCGGTGCCCAACCCAGCGAGGATCACGACGATCGAAATCGTCAGGAAAATGAAGCGATATTCCTTGTGCGGGATCGCCATGTGAAAGGCGAGATTGGCGAGCGCCGCCCACATCAGCGGACGGTCGAAGCGCGCCCCGCAGACCGCCAGCAGCAGGATAGGCAAGAGCCACAGCCCCCAGCGATGCAGCGTCTCGCCGAGATAGGCGAGCAGCGGCGAGGTGCCGAACTGATCCGCCTTTCCGGCCAGGAAATTGGAGCCGATGTTGGCGATCAGCCACCCGAACGGCGCCTGGCCCGCGTAAAGATCGACCGCCGCGCTCGCGCCCGCGGCGATCGCGGCCCCCGCGATGATCGGCAGCCACAAGCGCAACGGCAGGCGCGACGCGAGAACGAACGCGGCGATCGCCGGGATGTGCTGAAACCGAAAGATCGCGGCGAGACCGAACGCCAGCCCGGCGCCGATCAGCAGCGGAGTGGAGCGCCGGGCATCCGACGCCAGCACCGCGCCGACCATGAACGCGCTGAACGACAGCGATTCGGTCAGGCTGTGCGCCGCGTACAGGATGAACTCGAACCAGACCGCGACGACGAACGCCGCGACGATCGCATGCGTGACCGACAGTCGGCGCCCCAGCGCATAGGCGGCCCATACGATCGCGAGCGACGACAGGGCCGCCAATGTCCGGGGCAAGAGAAGATAGAGCGACCCGTCGGGACCGAGCGCGTCGCCGAGCCGCATCGGCACGCTCAGCAGCAAGGGATACAGCCAACTGCGCAGGCCCAGGCGATATTCCCAGGGAATGACGCCATAGCCGAAGACGTGGCGATGCGCCTGTTCGAGATATTGGAACAGTTCGTCGGGATACAAGAAGGAATTGGAGGTCTGCACGGTCGCGACGACGCGGACGATCCCGGCAGCGATCAGCAGGACGATCAACGGCACTTGTCGCCGCAATCGCCCCCACATGTTTGCCCGAATCCTCGTCATGCGCCCCCGGTGCCCGCCATCGTTATCCGGAATCTGCGGTTGCGGCCAAGCACGAGAGCTGAACCATGACGCCCGGTTTCACCCCAGCGTTGCGCCAAAAGAACCGAATGCCAATACCTATTCCGTCGGCCAGTTCTAATGGCGGGCAGGTCACAGTAACGGTGGAGCGCCGGCCTGGGTCCAGCAGATGCTGTGCCGCATCCGCGACGTTGCCTCACCCTTGGTGCGATGTCGGATTGCTCGCCCTCCTCCACCTGTGTACCAGCTGGAGTTGATGGACTTTTCCTGTTCGATTTGCGGTGGCGCCGAGTATCGGGAAACTCGGGTTCTGTGGCCTGAACTCGTCGCCGAATGGCAATTGAGCGACGTCGAGCGCGACTATGTCGATCGACAGCAAGGTACCACCTGTACAGGTTGCGGTGCGAGCCTGCGGCTGATCGCGCTCGGTAACACGCTGCGCGGTATTGTCGGTGAAGAGCGAACCCTGCGCGAGACCATCGCGAGCGGGGTGTTCAATGATTTCAAAATCCTGGATTGCAACGGCGCCGGCGTGATATCGGCGGAACTGGCGCACCTCGCGCACTATCGCCGCGTCGATTACCCCGAATATGATATGCAAAGGCTACCGTTCGCCGACGCAAGCCTTGATGTCGTGCTCCATTCGGATACGCTCGAACATATCGTGCATCCGCTGCTCGCGCTGGAAGAATGTCGACGGATCTTGGCCCCCAGCGGAAGGCTATGCTTCACTGTTCCGATCATCGTTGGCAGGTTGTCACGCAATCGCGCAGGCTTAGCGCCGAGCTATCACGGTGCCCCGACCACTGATGCGGACGACTTTCGCGTGCATACGGAATTCGGTGCCGACGCCTGGAAGATCGTGCACGAGGCCGGATTTTCCGACGTCACTCTGTCGCAGGTGAGCTTCCCTTGCGCCATTGCGATGACCGCCTGGACTGCCCCCCCCATCCACCCTCCCGTGGCGGCGCAAGCAGCATCCTCGGAAACCGCAATGGAGCTGGAACGGGTGGCGGCGCCCGCAACGGCGTCCGCCCAGATCAGTCCGATGATCTATGATCAAGATGGCCTGCGGTCGGTTCACAATCACGAGTTCTTGAACGATCCGGTTTTCCGATCTGCCTATGCCAGAGGGGTGCAGGCTGCCGGATCAGATTATAACTGGCATTGGCGTGTCCACACCGGCCTGTGGGCAGCGACGACCGCATCCAAAGTGTCCGGGGACTTCGTCGAGTTCGGCGTCAACCGCGGGTTTCTGAGTTCCGCCATCATGCAGCTGCTCGACTGGAATATGACGGGCCGAACCTTCTACCTTCTCGACACGTTTGCCGGCATCGATGAGCGGTATGTTACACTGGACGACATCGCCGTAGGCGTGATCGCGCGGAACCAGCACGATATCGACAGCGGATTCTACACCTTTGATCTTGACGCGGTGCGCGCGAACTTTGCGGAGTGGCCCGCTGCCAGGATTATTCCTGGGCCGGTACCAGAGACCCTGGATCAAATTGACAGCGACAGGTTTGCTTTCGCCCATATCGATATGAATTGCGCTGCCCCCGAGGTCGCCGCGATCGAGTTCCTCTGGCCGCGTCTGAGCGAAGGCGGCGTCGTTCTGCTCGATGATTATGCCTATATTGGCTATCGCTCCCAGAAGATCGCCATGGATGATTTCGCTCGACGCGTCGGCGTCGCCGTCCTGTCGCTACCAACGGGCCAAGGGCTCATCATCAAACCGCCAGCCTAGCGATCGATTACCTCCGCGCCTTTGGCCCCAGCCGCAACGAGTGAACTTAAAGTCCGCTGGTTGGGCAACCATCCCGCAATGTCGCCGGAGGGATGTTCGGTGGACGAAACTTCTGGATCGGGAAGGCCCGGTTTGGTCATCGCGGCCAAAGCCTGCCAGAATTCCGGATGATGGCTGCCGTCGTTGCCGTCGGTGAAAGAGATATCGGTGAAACCAATATCCTCTGCCCAAAACCGGATCCAGTCGCGATGCAGAAAGACGTCCAGCGTTTGAGACCAGCCGAATTTGCGAAACCGCCCGAGCCTGCTGTGGAAAATGCCGTGATGCCTGGGATCCTCAAGTTCCAAAAAGGAGAATATGAGGCGGCCGCCGGGCCGCAGGGCCCGGAACGCGTCCTCCATGTAGAAATAGCATTCCTCTGGGTAGAGATGCGTAAATACCGACCAGTGAAAGACCATGTCGAGCGAA
>Ga0307510_10007288_pt1 | contig 13173 bp, 4 predicted proteins | sample 12_EM_MG_FD_207224 | JGI IMG/M metagenome (GOLD analysis project Ga0307510, IMG submission 207224) | Populus trichocarpa ectomycorrhiza microbial communities from riparian zone in the Pacific Northwest, United States - 12_EM | ecosystem: Host-associated > Plants > Roots > Unclassified | place... | reverse complement strand
TTGACTTGTAAAGAAAGCATTTTAATGCCTCCACCCTTGCTATCATTGGTAACACATGATATTGATACTAAGCGAAACAAGCATTCTTTATTCGGGATGTTGATAGTCATATTTGCCCTTTGCCAAGTACAAGAAAATCAAAAAACTTGTGAATTTATTCAATCAACCAGTTGACCTCTCCTGCATTGTAAGAATCGGGATTAGCCTTAATGGATTTTACTATCTTCGGGTCAGGTGGGATTGGGATTAAGAACAGTGCAAAACTATAACCACAAAGAGCAGGCACAAGCAGTGATGGGGAGCTACAGTCACAGCTTTGTCCGCACCAACAGGAGTTCCTTACATATGCAAGGGATCTGCATTCTGCTATCTGTATCTCTTGAAGATGCTACCTACAACTGTGCTGGGACCGATGCGAACTAGAAGAGCAGCTTTTTTGCCCACTTCTCTTACTGATTTGGCATTTTTCCTTCAGGGAGATGATTCAATAGCTGGTCACTAAGGCTTGAAAGCACAACACCAAACCACAAGACCCAAAAGGGGCATTGGTCTCTGCTATCGATATCAAAGCAAGACTTGTAGCTGGGAAAAACAACTATACGAGTTCAACCAAAGTGTTCAAAAACACTTCGAATGCACTTTAAGTGTCATGAGCTAAAGATTGTGAAATTAGTCAGGAACCAATTCTACTATCAGCTCACAACTAGAAACAAAATCAAGATACAAAATGCAGTACAGAAGAATTAATAACAACCGAGGGACACGATATCCAAAGGGGTCCTATATTAGAGCCCGGTGAAAAGGAATCCGGTAATCTAACAGTAACATCGAGAAGAAACCACAAACATAAACTAAAAACAATTCAGGAGAAGAACCAATACAAAACAAAAGGAAAAAAGAACTCCCAACAACTGAATTTCTCCTCATTGATTAATTGAATAAACCGGATTCCTCTTCCCCGGATAACCCCGTTATAAATCCCATCTCTTAATTTCTTAATATGATTCATGTTCACCCTGAATCCTCTTGTCCCTCTGAAGGACACCTGATCAGGTCTAATATATTAATTACTTCTCCCATGTCTGGCCGGTTTGAAGGAACTTGCAATGTGCAAATCAAACCCAACTTCATAACTGGAACCACCTCATCTGCTGGGAAATTCCCCATGAGCCTCCCATCGACACATTCTTCCACCCTGCCTTCCTCCAATGCTCCTCTAACCATGTCACAAAGCACAACCACATCATCTTCCATGTATTCAACAGGTCTCTTGCCAGTAACAATCTCCAGAACCAAAACCCCAAAACCATACACGTCGCATTTCTCAGTTATCTTTACTGTTCTACAGGCAAATTCTGGTGCCATGTAGCCAAGCGCACTCTGAATTTTGCTGCTTAAAACATAACGGTCTAGCATTGGCAACAGCCTTGCTAGGCCAAAATCACCTACTTTCGGTTCACCTGAACTGTCAAGAAGGACATTGCTTGATTTTATGTTGTAGTGGATAATGTTAGACTGGTGCAAATGAGCCAAGCTTTTTGCAGTCCCTAGAATTATGTTGAACCTCTCATTCCATGACAGAAAATGACCGCCTGATCCTTCGTGCAGATGCTTATACAAACTACCACCAGAGACAAACTCATATATGAGAAGCTGCAAGGATTGAGTCCAGTAATAACCTTCAAGTGCCACAAGGTTTTGGTGCCTGATTTTCCCCAATTTCTTAACTTCTCTTTCAAAATCTTCTTGAGACTTGACAAGACTCGAGACAGTGAGCTTTTTGATTGCAACGGGATGACCATCTCTGAGGACAGTCTGGTAGACTGCTCCAAACCCACCTCTCCCAAGTTCACAATCCTTGTTGAGCAGAGCATGTGCTCCTGTGCTAAAGTCAGGCTTTCCAGTAAACATGACAAGTTTTCCAGAGTTGGCATCTGTAGTGGGAGAATCACTAAAGCCATCACCTGCGGATAACGTGAGAGCAGCTGCAGATCGAGATGTTGATGACCGAACACGGAGATTAAGCACTGTGATGGCAATCACACCAACAACAATGACAGCAGCAGCACCAATGGCAATGAGAGCAGATATGCTTAGAATGATTCTTTTGTGACCAGGATTTTGAGGAAGTGAGCCCGGAGTAGAATCAGAAGAAGAGTTTGGATTGAGAACAATGGGTTTGGGAAGGACTGCAGGGCAAGACTTATTGACTGCAGCGCCACAAAGGGATGGATTTCCAGAGACAGATGAAGGTGATATAGTGTTAAAGAAAACTCCTGCAGGTAGTTCACCTTGCAAATTGTTGTGGGAAATGTTAAAGGAGATGAGATTGGGAAGATTTGCCAACTGCTTGGGTAGGCTGCCAGTGAGGCTGTTTAAAGACAGGTCCACATCTTTTAGGTTTCCAAGTTTTGCTATTGCTGCAGGTATTGTTCCAGCCAAGTTGTTTTGGGATAGGATTCTACATCATTGAAAGAAACAGAAAAACAAGAATGAGAAAGCTTGTTAGACTAATGAAAACATTATGCCAGCTTCAACCAATATTAACTTTTCAGGAAAAGAGAAGCAAAGGTCAAAGGACAAGGATCTTTTCGTGTTTTAGAATGTAGACATCATATAACAATGACAACAACGAAAGTATCACATCCTTTTAGTTTAAGCAATAAGCAACTACAAATTCTAATTCTAACAAATAATTGATAGAGTCCAAAATCATAATCTAGAGACTGTATAATCTTCAAACTTAAACACCACCAACCCTAACAATAAAGGTATCTACAGCAGCAACTGTCGTGTTTTATGAAGAATTTGAGATCTTACCAGCGCAGAAAAATATGTTTCTAACTGTTTGATAAAGAGAAATTGAAACAAGATTTATGAACTTATCTAACTCTAGGCTACCAAATTGAACAAGGATAAGAAAACAAAAAACAAAACAGATAGATCAAAGAGAGCTTACAAAGTCATTAATGAAGAACAGTTCCCTATTGAATCTGGGATTTGCCCCGACAGTGAGTTCCTCTCCAGTCTCAGTTCCTTCAAAGCAAAAGCTCCTCCAATTTCCGTAGGAATGCTACCATTTAGCTTGTTATCACTCAAATCAAGAATATCCAATTCCTTCAAATCTCCAAAAGTTCCCGGAACAGGACCAAAGAGAGAGTTTTTTGACAGATTCAAGAACTGCAAGCTGCTTAAAACCCCGATGGAAGATGCAATCTTGCCAGAAAAATCATTGTGTGATAAATCCAGGAATTGAAGCCTTGGAGCAGAGCTAAATTTTCCACTAAGCTTATTCTCCAAATGCAAAACTTTCTCCGACCTTGAACCAAAAATCCACGTAGGAAGGTCACCACTCAGCAAATTCTGGCTAAAATCCAAAGCCAAAAGGTTTCCACAATTGGCCATAGATTCTGGCAAATTCCCACTTAAACCATTTGCAGACAAATTCAACACCTTCAATAATTGAAGTTTCCCAATTGAAATTGGAACCTGACCCGAAAATCTATTCCCAGAAAGATCCAAAGTCTCCAGGCGATTCAGTTCACCAATCCAGTTTGGAACCTCACCAGTAAACATGTTGCTACTCAAACTCAAATAATCACACAAGCCAAGCTTCTGCATTGTGTCTGGAATGTGCCCAGAAAGCATATTCTCACTGAAATCAACAGACCTCAACAACAAACAGCTTCCAATCCCATCTGGAACCTCCCCATTAAACCGATTCTTGCTTAAGTTAATCCTCCTCAAATTGTTCAAAACTTCAATCCCTTTGGGAATCTCACCATCCAGCAAATTACCAGACAAATCAAGTGACCTCAGTCCATTCAAACCCCAAATCCCAGCAGGCAAAGACCCAGTAAACTGATTCGAACTCAAGTTTATAGATGCGAGACTAGCACATGAGCTCAAAGAACCTGGAATCTTCCCTGAAAACTTATTATTAGCCAAAGAAAGATCCCTCAAAGCCGCACATTCCTTGAAAAAGTCCTCCGATATTGTCCCGGAGAGGCTGTTCTCACTCAAATCAATGATTCTAAGGTTTTCAAGGCGAGTAAGGTTAGGATTGATGCTACCAGTAAGGTTGTTCCTTGATAGAGAGAGCTTGTGGAGGAACTGGAGCTGTAAGAGGCCACGGCCGATCCGACCTGATAGAGAGAGCCCATCAAGAGTGAGCTCAGCAACCCGGTTGGATCTCGGGTTGCACTTGACACCGAACCAGTTGCAGGGAGTGTCGTCATCTTGGTTCCAAGATGAGAGCTTTCTCATTGGATCTTGAAGGTCTGCTTTAAACACAATTAGACCCAAAACATCATCATTTAATGATGGATTAAGGGATCTCACACATTGAAAAGCTAAAACCAAGAACACTAATAAGCTTAGCAACTCTTTTGCCCTTAACATTGCTAATTCTGATCAAGAAACTCAAAAGGCACTACAACCCATTGAAACTTAGATGGAGATAGAAAACAAAGGGAAAGCTAAGAAAAACCAGTGATATATTCTTGGCTTAAAGTGGAAAAAATGGGCTCTTTTCTTTTCTTTTCAACGGCTAGATTCGAAGAGCAGAGACAACTAGAATAGACAAAGAAGGATTAAATTCAGCAAAATGAGACACCCCTTTATCCCAAAAACTTCTTATGTTGTATTCCTCCCTAGTGACCAAAACCCAGAAATGTTCCTACACAAGGAAACAACTTTTAGGGTTCAAGTTTCACAAAGAAGAAAAGGATAAAAACTTGAAGCAAGCAAACAGTTGATCTGAGAACAAAATAAGTTGCAAAAAGCTAGCACATTTGAAGCTGAGTGAACACTGAAGTTGGTTCGCCAGATTCCGGTGAAAAAGCTAGGGTTCCGGTGAGAGTTGCCGTCAAGACGCACAGGGAAGAGAGAGAGAGAGAGAGAGAGAGAGAGAGTTTGGTTAAGGGGTGTGTTGGTGTTTGAGCTGTGGATACTGAGAGAGAGAGAGAGAGAGAATTGGCGTTTTTATTAACGGGAAAGAGAAGAGAGAGAACGGACCAGGTTAGCAGGTGGGGGCTATTTAATGAGGTTTATGGACACGTGTCTCTTTACATTAGGTGGATGGGCTGTCCTACGTGGCTTTTACACGTAGTCCTTTTCACTGTTAGAAAACAAAAAAGCTTTAGAAAAATTCTGAATGGATGATTAGGACCAGCTAGCCGATTTTTGCTTAAAGGGTATATTTGTTTTTGTATTTTAATAATATTTTTAAAAAAAATTAAATTTTTTTTATGTTTTTAAATAGTTTTAATATATTAATATTAAAATTAATTTTTTTTAAATAAAAAAATATTATTTTAATATATTTTCAAACTAAAAAAATACTTTAAAAAATAACATATACTAAACTCTTAAACACTTCCTCAATTTATCCCTATTTTCTAAAAAAAATTTGTTTTTTTTTATTTTATTTTGTTTTTTTTTTAATTTATCCCTTTTCTTTTTTATTTTAACGTAATGTAATGTATAATTGTATACTATAGATGCTGTAACAATTCTGGCAGATTGATAGAGAATCTAGGACAGCAATTTCCTCTTGCGTCCCTTGGTCGAAACGGAGCAAAATGCAGACGCCGTCTTCTTCGGCGAAAGAAGCAAAACAAAAAATGGCTTCCATGTAAGCAAAACAAAAACATGCATCCAAATCTCGAGGACATAAAAGAGGCAAATGGGACTTCCCTTTCAGCTAATAAAAGACCGAAGAGATGGTTGAGGCAAATAGGCAGCCATGGGAAAAGCAAAGAAAGAGAAAAAAGCAATAAAGGAGAGTGGGTGGAATGGTGGGTTGTGTAATAAAGGAGGTTGTGAGGTGCTGCTGCTACTGCACACTGCAGAAGGGCTGAGAGCGACATAACTTCTGCTTTACAAGCTTTTCTTAAATCCCACTGCCCACGATCCACAGGAGGGTCCCCTCCCCTCCTGCCTCCTGTAATTCTCCATTTTCCTTGCAGAGTTAATGTGTCTTAACTCTTGCATGCAGTCACTCATGGCGTGTCTAGGAACTTCTCTTCTTGAGATTGATTTTGCTCTTGGAAACCAGCTTCTTCCCTGTTGTTAAGTGGAGTGGTCTGGGCTGGCAATCCATTTTTCAAGACCCGAAAGGCATGAACCCTAGAACCACTGAAGAAAAAACTGTGACTGAAATGCATGTGGATTAAAGAATGCTTGGTGGTTTTCCGGCGAATCTCACATCATTTTGCCTGGGAAAAAAAAAAGGCGAATGTTCACCTAACACCATTGGACAGTCTAGAGATCTTGGTCAAGAGTAAAATTATGAGGGATGCCGTTTCCTTGAAAGCAACTAAACCAGATTTCTCAAAAACTTAATGATCATTCTTATGAAAAACTAAAAACCAGTGCTGAATGTGGTGTCAATTTGCAATGCAAGCAAGTATGTACGAGTAGGAGGAGGTCGATTGGTTAGCATCATTCGTTCTTGGTAACTTCAATTACGTCCCCAAACTACCTATTTAAGCAATATTACCCTCAAAGCATCATACATTTTTCGATGATTTGTTGGTTGAGATTTGGGGTTGATGATTTGTTTTTTTTATGTGATTATTGCGGACTCAAAAAAAAATCATCCTGACATTGGATTTTTGTTCAAATTTCACAAAAAACAATTCGATTTCATTATTTACAAGAGATTAAAAATGAGGGAACCAAAATTGAGACAAAAATAAATGTAGCCCTTTCTGTTTTTTTTTTTTAAATATGGTGTCAACTCTAGTCCTCTTTCTTTTTTGTTCCTTCCTTCATCAATTTTTTTTCTTTTTAATTTCATCATTTAATGTTGTATCGATTGAGACTTGGGGTTGATAATTTTTTTATCTAATTTTTATATCGTTATCTCAATCTCAAAAAAATTCTTAAGATTAGGTTGGTGTTTGACTTCATAAAAAAAATTTGATTTCATTGTTTAAAAAAGATTGAAAATGAGGGAACCATAATTAAAACAAAGAAATAATGGGAGTCCTTTCTTGAAAGAAAATGGTGTTACTGCCTTTTTGCTTAATTTTTCCTTGGGGTGTTAAAAAAAATAGTCCCTATAGTTTTGCAATTAAATGATTTTATCCAAAACTTTATTTGGTTTACATTTCAATCTTTGAGTTTGACAAAAGAGAGAGACAGAGAGAATCATCGGAAAATAATGAATAAGAGAGAAGGGTTAGTTGGATTTCGATGACAAAAATTGCCAAATTTTAGTGTTAAAGTGTTCCTCTTTGTGGGAGGAGTTTTATTGAAGTATTTCTAGGTTTCCAGGTTGTTGGGTTGATTGGGTTCAAGAGAAAGATTTTTTTCCCTGATTGATTTTATGTTTTTTAACCAATTTTTAGGGTTTTTGAGGTTAGAAATTAGTTTTCTATGTAGTGGTTAGAAACTAAGTTTACATATAATGTGTCGTCTATTTCTTTAAAAAAAAAAAAAAACTCAATGGACACATGTCATCCATCTAATTTAGAGAAAAAAAAATAACTCAAGTGCGGGCCCGAGCTTTTTTATATGGCTCGGGCATTCTAGAGCCCTCAGGTCTACGTACATGATAATTATATGTTCTACGGGCATTCTAGCCCAAGAGTAACTAATTTAGTTGGGTTTTGAGTTAATAATTAAATTTTTTTTCATGCTATAGGAATACACGTTGATAGCACATGAACATTCTTTTTTAACATTTAAAAAAACAAATTGTTTAACCTGTGAGGTAGCGCGAGCAATTATCTAGTTAAAACTATTAGTTGAGGCAGCATTGATGAATTTAGGAAAATTTTAGGGTAACATTGCTAAAATAAATAGTTGGGGGACCTATTTGAAGCTTCCCTCGTTTTCTCTTTTGTTGGGCCAGATATTCAATCCTTCAACTTGCCATAGCATATAAGTGTCTCCATTCCGTCTGATCTGATAGTCAAAGGGCAGGTGGTGGGTCTGAAGTATGTGCCTGCCTTGCTTCTTGAGCAAGTACATTTCACTGTGACCTGCACATACATTTTAATTCCATGGAACCACAAATTCTGGTTGGTCAACGTGTATCACTTTACTTCAGGTTTAATCACATGCACAGTATCACTAACCAAGAAAAAAAAAAAAAAAACTAAGGAGGCTATACAAGTCTAAGAAATTACTATTTTGATTTTCTAATAAATTTTATTTGACCGGTTATTGGAGGTGGAACAATTTTTTCAATGAATTAAGGACATACATGTCTTTTCAACTTTTTTTTTAGCATAGCAGAAAGGTTAAATTATTTTTAAAACCAAGATTTAATTAATGAGAATACAAGAAATTTTTGTACATTCATCATGATTTTTTTAGTTATAATTAAATTGATTAGAGAATAATTTGATATTTTAATAAATTTAAATATTATTAAAAAAATAGTTGTGCATGCATTGCACACTTCAACATATAGGTTGTGTTATCAAACTCTTCGAGGGATGCCCGACAACCAAACTCTGACTCTGACTTATAGGATGTCTTAGAAGTCCCCTTCATCATTGGGCAACCCTTATGATCAATAGACCTCAAGTTTGGCAACAAATTTTTTTTTTTCTCTCTTCATTGATTTTCACGCCTCACCCTTCAAGTTTTCAAAATAGTCATTCAATTTATTTTTCCTTTAGATATGGTCCCTATTCTTTTTATTAATATTCTTTTTATTTGAAATAATTTATAAAATTGAATTTTTTTTAATTTTATCATCTTTCAATTGTTTCATATGTCAAATTTGGTCTCTGTTTTTATTTATTTATTTTATTTGACATAATTTTAAATTTTGAATTTGTTTTACGATTTTATCCTCCTCCAAGCTTTTTTTATCAAATTTGATCCTCATTATTTTGGTTTTTATTTTATTTTACTTTAGAAAATTTTTCCAATTCAGTTTTTTTTCTAATTTCATCATTCAACATTAAATTAGTTGGAATTGAACTTTTTGATTGAGATTGAGTCTAGGACTTCACAGGTTGCAAGTTTGAGAGATTAATTCATGTTTAGGATATTCGTTCAAGTTTGCTTCTTCTTTCTTTCTTTTTTCTTTTTTTTTAAGCTCATGTTTTTTCAATTTCATCATTTATAATTTATTCAATTGGAGATTGAGCTACATTATTTTTTTTAATTTACTTTTTATAGGATTTTTTACTAATTTTAAAAATGACTCGGGTTATCACGAGTCTTTTTATTTGTTATTCTTTGTTAAGTTTAGCTTCTTTCAAAGAAATTTTGTTTTTGAATTAAATTAAATTAATTGGTTAAATATAAGCATAAGATATTCACTTCGTGATATTTTTTTTTTGTTTGCTCTACAAGTTGTTGCTCTAACGGTGCATAAGGCCTTTTTCAGTATCGTCGTGCAGCCTTTCATAGTACCATTATAATTCTCTCGGTGAGCTCTTTTTTATAACGGGGCGGTGTCCATAACAGAGTAATATTAAGCCTTCAACAACTTTTTATTTTGGTTTATTGGAAATTATGCTTCATTATTTTTTTCAATTTGCTTTCTACAGGGTTATCTCATCTCTATGAATATGGTCACATGTTTGGTGGGTTGACTCATGTTATTTTTTTTGTTTGCTTTCTATCAGGTTATCCTAATCTCATGACCCGGATTATAGGTTTAATGGGTTAAATCAGGTTGACCTGAGTTATTTTTTTGTTAATTGAATTTTATTTTCAATTTCATCATTTAATATTGGGTTGATTAAGACTTGAGTTTCATAATTTATTTTAATTTTCTTTTTATAGAGTTATTATATTCTCATTATTTGAGTCACAGTGTTTTTCAAGTTAACTTGGATTGACTAGAGCTAAATTTTTTTTAAAAAAATTAATTTTTCTTTCAATTTAATCTTTTGATATTGAGTTGATTGAGAATTAAATATTATAATTTGTTTTGATTTGTTTTCTTTTGAGTTATCATGGTCCTATGACCAGAGATGTGGATTGATTAGATTGATCTGGGTAGATTCAATATGTTATTATCTCAATATTTTTTTTTAAAAAAAATATCTTGAATTTTTTATGAGTCAAACTAAGTTTTCTCCAGTTGTTTATATTGTCTTTGAACTCGTCAAGTTGATTGGACTATATCAAGTCAACCTTCACTCAATTTGTTTTACTAGAAAAATATCTGTAATGTTTAAAAATTTTAAAAAAAATTTCATGCTAAATTTTTTTTACCCACCTCGCAGCATAGCGCATAACCATTATTCAATTCTCTAATTACTAAAAGAAAAATGTAGTTCTATACTATGAATGCGCCGTGTTTCCAAAAAAAATTTAATTTTTTTTTTGCTAAAATTTAATATGGTTTGTATGTTTTAGATCGTTTTGATGTGCTGATGTCAAAAATAATTTTTAAAAAATAAAAAAACATTATTGACATGCATTTCGGCATAAAAAACTATTTGAAAAGCAATCACTACCATACTAGCAAGCAGTCTCATAGTTTGTCCATCGGACCTTTTCGAGACTATGCATGTGGAACATTGTCTTATCACATAAACTGCCATGGTTTGACTTATTAGCAAGCTTGGAACTTACTATATGGCTGGTGGTATCTTCAGTTTTTTTTTTTTTTTTCAATATTATTTCAAATGAACGGTTTGTAATGGTATGCGTTGTTCCTAAATTGGCATCCTAACGTGTTGGGAAGCAGGACCTACCTACAGCAGAAGACAAGAACATGGACCTAATCGTCTTCCCACAATAGCTACAACTCATGTAAAAAAATGTGTTTTTTAAGACACAAAACTTGACTTCCCGAGGGATACCTTGTTTTGACCTTTGAAAAATGCCGTGGAGACGTGTATGTATATATATATTTTTTTTAATCCGGGATGTCCGGACCAGCTTAGACGTACCACAACTAATCCCCGGACTCACTGAACACCCTGCAAGCCCAATAAACAGGTAAAACACTACAGGAATAACAGGCATACACGCTAAGGCTCGAACCCAAATAATAATAAAAAAAAAAACCTTGTCTCTGCGCTGGTCAGAAGCATCGGTGCGAGTATATTCTTAATTTGAGATGTACAGATCAGATTGCTACTACTGATGCCACAGAAAATGACATAAAATGCATGCTGCAAGCTTTGCAATGACACTACTACTAGAAAGTACTAGCCTTGGTACCCGTGTTCATATGCTAAAATGGAGTAAAAAAAATACTAAAATGTCACGACAAATCTATAATTAATATTCAACTAACCTAAAATATAATGTTAATTTTATCGATAGATTATAAAATTTGAATAACCTGATAAAAAAATAAAAAAAAAATTATAATTTTTTTTTAAAAAAACTCGTGTTAGCTTTTCAAATTCATGATTTTAGTTATTAGACCTGAAAAACTCAATCTAGAAAAACCATTAAACTCAATTCTCAATCCGTCAAATATTGGAGGATGAAATTCAAAAAAGAATTTTAATTGTAAAAAAAATTAAAAAAATAGCAATTAAAAAAATAATAATCAAAATAAAAATAAAAAATAAATCTTATATTTAATTGAAGGTTGGAATTGAAAAAAAAAATCAATTTAGTAAAAAGATCGAAAAAAAAATAAAAGAATGAGGGTCATCATTGAAATAAAAAAATAAATGTTTTGACTGAAGGGTGAAATTGTAAAGAATAATATTTTTTTTCAAAAATACCAAGAAAGAAAATTAAAAATCAAAACAATGAGGACTAAATTAAAAAATATATAGCATTAATTTGAATTGAAGGATGAAATTGAGTCACAATAAAATCTCCTCTACTTAAGAAATCTGGTGTTCCAGCATCTCCTTTGTAATTAAAAAAATACAATAATACAATTATGAGGGGTAACTTCATTGATTAGATTTTGAGTTTGATTTCTAATAGTCATAAGTTTGAGTTTTTTTAAGGACACTAGAGGCTTACATGATTATTAATTTTAGGACTCGTGAGATTAGTCAAGATGCACACAAACTAACTTAAATATCTATATTAATAAATAAAAATAAAATACAATGATGCAAAAGAAAGAAGAACGTTGGAGGGGTGCTAGGAACGGGAATTGTCTAGAGACTTGCCCATACTGTTAAAGCTGCTGGGGGTTTGCCCAAATGATAAAAATATTCAAAAGGGCAAAAAGAAAGGGAAACGCATCCTCCCTCCAAATTGAAATTGGCTTCGCTATTCTCTAGGTGAAATAAAGCCAGACAATAAAACGACACTGTTTTCTTTCTTTTTTTGTTTTTACCTGCTGTCTTTTTACCCTAGAGGGTCTGAGCTAGTGTATTGGTCAAAATGCACAGTCTGTCTGCTATGGTGCTATTAGCAGGAATTTCTTTTTCTTCGAGAAACATTGGTAAATTGGATCGGGGAATATATGGTTTTTAATGCTTTGTGGTGGGGACCAATGATTGTCATTCTTTAATCATACACTTTCCAATATTTTCAATTTTGCCACAAGAAAAAATTATTGTTGCTTGATAATATTAATTTGTTAATAAAACTACTCATATTAACTAAATATCATACAGTACATCTAAAAAACTTTTTAATGAATGTTTATGTGCTTGGGATCACAGTTCATTATATGTAACATTTTTTTTTCATTAAACTTTTTTCATTTTTAATTTCATTGTTTCATTTAATGTTCAAGAATTCAAGGTTTTTGATAGAATTTCATCATTCAATTAGAAACCAATTTAATTAAATAGAGTTGAAATATATTTGATGAAAAATAATTAAAAGTAAGAGAACTAAAATAAAAACAAAAAAATAATTTGCTTTTCTCATTTGCACATGAAAAACTTCATTTTCATCCAAAAAATTAGAATCTATTAAAAGAATTTGGAAAAATAGGAGCTTAATTGAAATTTTTCAATCCCATATAAAAAACCCTAAACGACGCGTCATTTAAACCTAAAGAAGAGAAGGTGAGTTAATTTGTGAATTGAGCTTGACACAATGATATCCTACACCGAGTTACCAAGACTATAATAATAGACCCCACCTAACGATTATAGAGAATCATGGATGAGAAATATGAAAGATACTATGAAAATTAGTTAATTTTTTTATAAGTCAAGAGAAGTTCTTTGAAGAACCAAAGCAAGAGAAATTTCTTAGAACACAATAATAATTACTGAAATCAAAGTTTGTAAAAAAAAAAAATCAAATACAAGCTAA
>Ga0307510_10007287_pt1 | contig 13176 bp, 10 predicted proteins | sample 12_EM_MG_FD_207224 | JGI IMG/M metagenome (GOLD analysis project Ga0307510, IMG submission 207224) | Populus trichocarpa ectomycorrhiza microbial communities from riparian zone in the Pacific Northwest, United States - 12_EM | ecosystem: Host-associated > Plants > Roots > Unclassified | place... | reverse complement strand
AAAGGATATCAGGGACGGGCTTGTATTGTTATGACCTGCCGAGTTACAATTGAGGTCGTTGTCGACCCTTTAAATACATGAATCTTTTCCTGCTCTTCCGGAAGTCTCTAGAACCAAGTCGCCCTATTTTCGCACTTTATCACCCAATTGCTTTACCCCGCTTGGGTACCCCTCTTACCCCTCTTACCCCTCTTTTCCTACCCCGCTTTCCCCTCACTTCGCATCCTTCACCGAATACCTGAGTCCGGTGAATCTTCCGGTGTTGTTCTCGCATCTTCTAGGACTGTAAGGATCGTGTAAGCAGGGCGCCGGTGATTAATAACACTCCTATCCTATAAATAATAACTCGAGATGCCCAACAGGGCGCAGAATGACTAACACCACGAGGGGGCCAAACAAGGTTGGTTCAAAACATTTAAGATCTCCAAATAATCATCGGTGTCATTATTAATGCAGTTATCTCATCTTATTTAGGGCCCGGAAAGGTACGCCGTTCGGACCTCGCACATCCCCGCTATCATTATGGGGCTAATTGCTATGGTCGGTGGGTTTATTTACGATTCCTACAAGATTGCCCCTTCCCGCGCCCCTCAGCTCGTCAACATCACCCACCTCCCGCCCCTGACAATTTCTGATCTGTTCCCCTTAGATGTCAGGTACCCAGCCGCCACCCTGGGCTGTCCCACTCCGAACGTAATCTATCCGGCTCCCATTATCATCTACCCTACCTGCCTCCCCACCTCCGTTACCTCCTGTGTTGCCCTTTGATGGCGAAACGATTCACGACAAGTGACGAAAGGTGAAACGAAACGAAAATGCCATGGAACCCAAACCTAAAGCGATCTCACTCAGGATCGGGGAAAAACTCTTTACTAACTTAACAACAACAGTCTCTCGCTCAACGACTCGACGATGCTCGATGCTCAACTCTCTAACTAACTAACTGTAGATGATCACAGAAGTATATATGAATCACAGGGACATCATATCCATCCGGTAGGAACCATACTACTCGATGTGAGTATCTCCTTCACCCGTGAGCACTCCCGACTAACTAAAAAGAAAGCAAACACTTTCCCACCCCGGGCTTCCAGCTCTTTCGCGCTGGCCTTACAGTGCTTCCGCTTTTGTCCCGGAATTCCAGAAAGCTGCACGTTCCCAAAACTATCGTGCATTCCTGCATTCGCAATGCTTTCCGGAACGCACAACCAAACGCCCAAAGACCAACCATATACCCGAAGCCTTAGCGCATATCAGAAGCTACAAACAAGTGTGCTCTCGGAAGCTATCTGAGCAAAGGAAGTATCGCGAGAGTATGGCGAGCAGCACCATTTTCAACATCCTGCCCCTCGGCCTCCTTTTTCACCTGCTCCCCCGCCCAGGCTATTACCTCCCTTCACCCTCTTTACCACTCTGCGATCGTTGAGTCCATCTATCCCCAGGTAGTGGAGGAAATAAGGGGTGGTAGCCAAAATATCTGGCGAACGAGCAGGACAACAAGCAATTCCGAGGTCGAAACGACTTCTGCGTCACCCTCACCAACACCACCGACCCCCGCCCTGCCAACGTGTTTTTCCCCTGACTGGGGTCCCCCAGGCTGCCGAGGGGGCGCCCTACGGCGTGGTGGGGACCGGCAAGGATTGGTTTTGGCAAATTATGTGTGGGAAAGTTCAGCTTTGAGGGAACCGGGATGACGATTCGTACTAGCCCATCCTCTCCCGGGATGTTAGGCAGTCCTCCCCCGCAATGCGTTCTTCCCCCTAGCCTAGCCTCACCTCCACCCAGTGTTCCCAAGCGTCCAGTCCGTCCGTCTTCGGTTCTAGACAGGAAAGACGGCAGTACCTGAAAGGGCGCCCGGGACGGACGGGTATCTTTGCGTCCGTCCGGACGAGTGCCCAGAACGGACGGGCGGGGACCACAGGTGTCTCAGGTGGCGCAATATTCCGGGTAACCTCTCGATTACGGGAGGGTCCTACGGGTGACTGGCGGGCCCTGCAGGTGATTGGCGAGGACAGCAGAAGACCGGTGAGGACTGCAGTTATGGTTCGGGGTTCGGGGGTTACCAATCCGTCGAGCAGTGTTCCCAGCCGTCCAGTCCGTCCGTCTTCGGGGGAGGACGGGACGGACTACGGCTCATAGTCCGTCTTTTTGGGGGTGCTAGGACGGACTACGCCTGGGAAGGTGAGGACCGGACGGACTATAGGGGAATATAGTCCCAGCGCTTGGACTTCCTGCACTAGCCAAGCCGAAATAATGGACCTCCAAACGAATTCTTTTCACATCATGAGACACCACTCTTGCAGTCCCCGGCGATCCCCTGCCGTCCCCCGTAGTCCACCACCGTCCCCGGCCGTCCTCACCCTTTCCCGGCCGTCCTCAATAGTCCCCCTACGTCCCCACCCGTCCCCCACCGTCTCCGGCCATCCCCCACCGTCTCCGGCCATCCCCTGCCGTCTCCGGCCATCCCCTGCTGTCCCCTGCAGTCCCCGGCCGTCCACCCCCTGCCCTGAACTAAAATGTCTCACCCTGTAGGGCCACCGTCCTGCACTTAGGCCGCCCCGGACGGTTGGGAACACTGCCGTCCAGGAATGTAGGGCCCTAAAGTCACCCTCTTAGACGGTAGTCCTTCCCAAAGGACGGACGCTCATGCCCTACAGCTTGAGCCACATGCCCGGGACGCTTGGGAACACTGCGTCCACCTCCACCCCCACAGTAAAGCTAGTGGGTGTCCCTGAATTGGCCCCAGTCCCCATGCCTCCGGACATGACCCCTGAACAGGCCGTACTAGCTTACAGGAGGCTGTTCGCGGACTGGCGTTATATATATGGTGAGGAAATAGATGGGGAGGTGAGGTGCAAGTAGTTGTCCCTGGTTTGGCCTAATGGGTATGAGATCATAAGGTCACTCTGGCAATGAAGGGGAGTTGATGGAGAAATGTATCGTAGTCCATGGCAATTATAACTACCATGCATAGAGCACACAAGGCTCATTCATGACAATACTTGTCACGGTAGGCCTACTTCTACAAAATGCCAGTGGGATGCCCCCGCTTGTCGTGGGTGAGGTGCGGTTTTAAATGCCCCTCTAAGCAAGTAGCTAAAGGTCAAGGAGAAGCCTTGTGTTTCGACGAGAATACATTTAATAGTGCCCACAATCTGAGTCCACAGTGGTATGCGTATGAACTGGTGGACACTCACTCCATGGAAAGTTTTCTTCTATTTGTTCTTCCTTCCTTCCTGCTCTTTCCATGCCTAAGTATTCCTCCTTGTTCTTAACTTTCTTCCTGACCTCCCTTTTTCGATAACTGATGGAAGAAACCATAAACTCCATGAGCGACCCCATGCCACTACGTAAACCAAAAACAGATAATTACTTCCTTATTTGGATTATTTTCAACAGGCGATGTTTGAATAAGCCCCGGGGTGCTGAAGCGGAACAGTAAGACTTTGCGCATCCAACCAAAGAAAGGGTCAAATAGCAGAGCATATATAGAGAACATTGATGAGCTGATCCTTCTTGAAACGGAACCTGTTTCCCGTCTTCAGCCCATAACGCATCATGAGTTCTAGCTAGGTATACGCCTCTAAGCTTGGAGAGAATAAACAAGCCTAGCCGATACTGGGGGGAACGAAATGTTAGCGGGGAGAGGGTCCCTGGTGAAGGCAGAAAATCGTCTTCTCTAAGTGGAGTCACCGGGTCCGCGGACAAACAAGAAAGACAGTGCAGAAACAGGATAACCGGTATGGGCAAACACCGCTCACACTACCGGTCCCTCTTAAGTCTCAAGATAAAATCGAAAAAAGTCACCGCTCAAGAGAAGAAAACAAAAAGGTTGCGATGCCGGAAATCCTCATTCACTGAGGTGGTTGCAGAGGTCGTCGTCCGTCCTCTATCTACCTATCTATCGGCCTATATACTGGTAACCAACCCATAGCCCCCATGACAACCACCGTTATCGTGCCAGCTATGACCATGTGCTCATATCCGCCTTCTGGGCCTTACTATAACTATAAAAATTTAAAACAATTAACTAGCTAGGAAACAAGGTTCATGCCCCACAGTACCCATCCAACCGTCCAGCCCTCACGGTCGGCACCGTCTCGAAGTGCTAAACTGCCGTCTATAAGTAAACAGGTCCTAATATCACTATTGGCACTACACTGGGGTAGGATAAGGCATTATGTAAAGTCCCTAGGCAAAAGTGTTCGTGAAATCGCTTAGTCAGATGTCTCACATTTTCACGAACACTTTTGCCTAGGGACCGTATTAACAGGGGTTTATGTACCATATTACCACTATTTATTTCTATCATACACTCCTTTTCCTCTATTTTTTTTTAAAAAAACATGCTATGTTATATGGTTGATCAATCATGTAAGGAAGAAGGTAGAGAGGAAAGAGAAGGAAAGGTGCAAGAGGAAACGAGGAGCAAGCAAGAATTTACAGGTAGAGGAAAATTAAATATAGGAGGAGTGAGAGGAACGGGAGGGTAGATAACTAATCCTCTCGCAACAGTAGAACTGCTCCATCCTACCGGCCGGGCCCTGCAGGCCACAGTACTCTATAAACAGAAACGGATGAACCCGCCCTCGATGGGGGGAGATAAGGAGTCCCACACAGGTGTGATAACACATATTACGATTCCCATCCCATAGGATTTCCTCGGGGAGAAAAAGGATGATATCTAAGGACAACTTCCGCGAGCAACGTGCTCCAAATAGGTAGGAACGGTGGTGACTTCCGCAAAAGGATATTTGGTCGGCTCTAGGTCACGCTATTGTTTACCGCTTTGTGGGATCGTAGAAGGGCTACCACGCTCTGATGGCCAATACTGGTTGCACGTCCAAGCGGTATTTGGCCGTTATGATCTGCCATGTGAAGGTTGCAGGGTTCCGAATGGTCGGTGGAAGACTGGACTGGACTAGCTAGTCTGGTCGAAAGTCAAGTCTAGTCTAATGGTTGAAATTAGACCGACTGGACAGTCAGGATTATCGAAACCGACTCGACCAGGACTGGTCCGACCAGGTCCTCCCAGCAATAGGATATGCTATTTTTATTACAATATATTACTGTGGGTCATGTGGATGGACATGGCAGAAACTACGTAGGAGCAAAGGAAAATGTCGTGAATGTTTTGTACTAGCATTTCTTTAGTTTAGTTCCATAGCATAGGGGGTATTTAAGAAGGGGAGAACAGAGCGAGAGAAAAAAAGACAACCAACCCCTCCCCCTCAACAAAATTCTCATTTCTTGTCTTTCATTGATTTTTATCTCGCTTGATTTTTGATTTTTGGAATTGTGATAAGAGAGGCCGATTTGCTTTGCTTCGGAAGTTCTTATTTTCCCACTGAAAGAACGCCTGCACTCACGAGATCCCACGACATTACGTTCAAATAAAGCTTTTCTTAATTAAATCTATTGTTTCCATGGATTATATGGTGGGGATAGTGCCTCGCTTAGATTAGGGGTGGCGAAAATAGGTTCTTAAGTGTCGAAACTATTTTGTGTGCTACAAGTGAGTGATATTACATGACTAGATGCCACAATACTAGTATTTGATGCCACTCATCCATCGGGTAATCGCATTTCCACCACATGCTATCCTCTCCGGAATGTTCTTTCAACTTGTATTGAGGGGCTGTTGATTTATAACGTGGCTTTAAGATCCTACTCTAGCTATACTTCTACTTTTAGCGAGTGTTGGCCCAGGTGCCATTCCGACTCCCATGCAATCTTTTATAAAGACTGATCTGGGACCAGTCCAAACCGGACCGGACCACCCGAGTTAGTCGGGTCCAGTCATCGACATCAACCAGGACTGGCCAGCCTGGTCCTGCCTCCAAGACTTGACCGGTCGGACTATTCGGAACCCTGGTTAGGGAAATCAATAGAAATCTGGATGTATCCATTAGTGACGGACGCAAAAAGTATTTTCCCTCCAAGTTACTCACTTACGTTTCGGGAATATTCTCGGCAATGCTTTTGATGATTTCGCCCTCAAGACTACTATCCATCGCGTCTAGGGACGTATCCTTACTCAATCTCATCCGGATATATCCCACGATATCATCATCTTTGGGTTTTATAGATAAAATTGCTGCTTTCCCGCCAAGTTGCTTCTCAATCTCGCCCCGGATGTGCCGTCTGCCGGTTAGGAATGTTCGCATGTTTGGGGATTTCTCGAGGATTTGTCTTAAAGAATCTAAAATCTCAGGCCGATGCCTTTCCACACATTCGTCCACTGCATCTACACATATGAATGTCGGCTGCAAGTGATACGACATCCTGCAACATCTTCACAAGTTCCTGTACTCGCAGCCCCCTCCCACCAATGACCTTTTTGTGATCTCGAAATGCTCGACTCATCTCATCCGGGATCTTTTCCAATCCACTAACAATCTGTCTCAGTAGTGAACCCAGTATGTTTGTTGGACACTGCTCCTCCCGCGCGGCGAAATCAACGTAGAAACAAGCGACAGCGATATTTTTTTCCCTAGCTTTATCGCATAACGTGTCTACCACGAGCGAACTAGTGCCGCCGCTCATTAATACCGCAATTCTTACCCCTTCTTCGAGGGGCCTCACTCACCTAAAATAGGTCTTGCGGACTGCAGGATCGCCACAGCAAAATAAAGTTGCCCGCTCGGCTCCCCCCTGTTGAGCGCCACCGTACCATCTTTGAAATTCGTCTGTACCCAGTAGCCATTCCCCGATGTTGTCGGCCCGGCGGGTTCGAAGGTCTTGATGTCGGATACGGGGCGGGGCTCGGGTGGAGAAAGTCATGTGAGGATCTCAGACCGATCCTCGGCAGGGGGATAGTGATTAGACACATTCGACACATTCGACACATTCGACACATTCGACACATTCGACACATTAGACACATTCGACACATTAGACACATTAGACACATTAGACACATTGAAAGAGTTGATATTATCTGTGAATGACCCCGACATTTTCCTTCTTTTCGTTGCATCTAATCCACAGATTCCGTAGTTAGGTGTGTTGATGAAACACCTCAGGGCAGAAGAAAACCGGGGCTGTTGCCCAACCTTGCGCACTGCCCAAATAGGGAGGTTTTTTTGGCGACAATAGTGCAATATTGCTATGTGTTGAATCTGGGAGGATGGGAAGGGCTGAGGGGCATAACCGTGCCACGGTTCCCGCCACTTTGTAAGACGCTAAGCGACCTTCAAAGTTTGACCGCACTCCAAGGGAGTGCCCAACAGCTCAACAAGACTCTCCTCAGTAAATCCCTATGGTACAACCACAACCTTTTCGATGTCTACCAAAACCAGCTCCACAATAGACCGAATCCAGCAAGCAATTTAAAGGCATAATGGACAAAAAAAATCCCACATGGATGCCATTGCTTAAGAGCTTGAGGTGCATCAGCAGCGAGTCAGCGCTCACTTGGGATCTTGATCAAAGTATCATGGTGGAAACTAGGATCAAGAACAAATGTGAATAGCAGTAAAGGATGGGAGTAAGAAATAATAGCTTCAGAATCTCTTCTTTTGTGGTATCGGGAATTTAGTTGTCACTGTTTCTGCTCATGTGCAATAAAGGTCTCATTGGGCTGTCCACCTCGTTGACCTGTCGGGCACTCCCTTGCAGTGCCGTCAAACATTGAAGGTCGCTTAGCGTCATACAAAGTGGCGGGAACCTTGGCACGGTTAAGAGTGGTAAGTTGTAACTTAACTTAAATTACAGGAGTTGATCAGAGAATCTCATATTGTATATCGTATAAGCGCTGTTTTCGTGTCTGGTTTACCGAACTCGGGGAATTGACCTGGAGTATCAGACGCTGCTCAACCGGGACACCTTGAGCTCGTTCCACTCAGCCCCGATAAGTATCACGAGGTTAGGGTTGAACAACCACTCCCGCAATAAGCCCCAGGAGGCCAAGCGAATACTGAGATAGATTACTCCATAATAAGTTGTTAGGCATTTCCCGCAAGGGAGAGAATAATACTTTAGAAACAATGGAAAAAGGAAAGATTCAGACTCTATAGACAGAAACAGAGACCAAGCTAAACCTTAATACCAGACTAGTATGAAGAAGGAAGAAAACAGAAACCAAAACGCAGAGTGAACGCTTATGTTGCAGCTACAAGAAAATTGTTTCCATCCACACCCGACACGGAATTATACTAGGACGAAACGAAGATTGGGGAGGGGAATGAAAAAGAAGGAGAAGCTATATCTACGATATTATTATACACTCCAGGGAGGGAGGTAAAAATGATCTTCACCAAGTGGAAGCGGGCGGCATTATATATAGCGTGCCGATCGGGAGGGAGAAGAAGAGGCAAAGGGTGGTTTTCGGGGCGATAGGAGAGATTTGTATTGGCAGGGCTAAGCCGTGCTAAGCTTTGCAGATTTGGGGGCTTGTAATAGCTTCACTATTGCCTTGTACCGGTTCTTGGAAGCAATCGAGAGTGGTGTCATACCCATTTTGTTGGACACGTCGGGGTTGACATCTTCTCGTTCTAGTAAGAACTTCACCACTATGTCATGCCCATTCTCGGCAGCCAGCAGGAGCGGTGTTTCACCACGATTGCCGAGCATATTGGGGTTGACATCTTCCCGCTCTAGAAGTAGCTCCACAACTTTAGAACGTCCGTAATATGCAGCACACGAGAGCGGTGTCCAGCCATCATTGTCAGGAATATTAGGGTTGACGTCTTCCAGTCCCAACAACAGCTTCGCTACCTTAGAATATCCCTTCTCGGCAGCCCTCCAGAGAGGTGATCGCCCATAGTTGTTAGGGATGTCGGGGTTGATGTCTCCGCGCCCTAATAGTAGCCTTATCACTCCCTCATGTCCATTCATGGCAGCCAACGAGAGGGGTGTTTCGCCATTTCGGCCACGCCTATTGGGATTGACGTCTTCCCTTCCCAAGAGTAGCTTTAACACTCCTTCATGCCCATCCCGTGCGGAAAACAAGAGCAGGTCTTCTCCACCGGTGTTGCGCATATAGGAAGTGACCTCCTCCATTTCCAACAGTAGCTCCATCACGCCCTCATGTCCGTTCTGTGCGGCCCACCGGAGCGCTGACGAGCCACCGTTGTTACGCAAAATGGAAGCGACGTCTTCCCTTCCCAACAACAACTTCATCACTCCCTCATGTCCATTCTGCGCGGCACAAATGAGCGGTGTTCGACCAGAATCGTCGTGAATATTGGGCTCGACGCCTTCCCTTGCCAATAGTAGCTTCATCACTCCACCATGTCCATTCAGTGCGGCCAGCAAGAGCGGTGCCCGGCCATTATTGTCACCCACATTGGGGTTGACGTCTTCCCTTACCACCAGCAGCTTCACTACCCCACCATGTCCATTCCCGGCAGCCCACGAGAGCGGTGTTCGGCCATTGTCGTCAGGAATCTCAGGGTTGAAATCTTCCAGGCCCAATAATAGTTTCACTAGTCCATCATGCCCATATTTGGCAGCCAATGAGAATGGCGTCTGACCGTCATTGCCGCGCGTGTTGGGGTTGATGTCTTTCCGCCCTAACAGTAGTCCCATCACTTCTACCGATCCGTCTTCCGCAGCCGAGAAGAGTGGCGTCTGCCCATCTTTATCCACCCTATGAATGTTCACATCATCTCGTTCCAGTAGCAGTTTCACCACTCCCGAGTGCCCTTTACTAGAAGCGCATAACAGAGGCGTTCGACCATATCCGTCTGCCGCGTCGGCTTTGACATCTTTCATTTCCAATAACAGCTGAACCACCCCCTCGTGGCCTTCCGCAGCAGCCAGCAATATTGGTGTTTGACCATATTTGTCTGGCTTGTTGTAGTTGACATATCTCCTTCCCGATACCATTTTGAGCACTTGGACCGCCTTGCCCCACCGGCTATCTATGCCATCGGGTCCGGCAGATACCCGGCCAAGAAGTAGTCTCACAATCCCTTCATGCCCATTCTCAGCACCCCACGATAGCGCTGTTCGACGAAAGAATCTATCAGGCTTGTCGGGGTCGACAGTGTGTCGCTCTAGCAGTAGCTTCGCTACCCCCTCTCGCCCACATATCGCAGTCCATATGAGCGGCGTAATGCCAAGAAAATCCCTTTTGTCGAGACCACAATCCGGCCGGCCAAGGAGAACAGCTGCAATCTCAGTAATGCCGAAAATTGATGCACAATGCAGTCCAGTAAACCCGACCAGGGGACCCTTGATGGGGATATCGCGATTATGTCGACCGGTCCTCAACACGATATCATGCAAAAGTAACTTTGTAGATATATGGCTTTCAATTTGGCTGAAAAGCTGGAGCGCAAGTGAAACCACCTCCTTCGGGGCTCCTCTCTTAGCATGGGCGCCCCAATATAAGGAACAATATTTGAGGAAGGGGGTTGACCAGGGCAGAGCAGAGAGAGTGGACGTGATGTCCTTAATAGCCTGAAAGTTAAGGTATGTGAGGCACGTTTCCGCCATTATCGCGTGAGTGGGTCCAAAAAGGTTGGGGCAGGTGTGCAGGTGCTCCTGGAGGGTGAAGTGAATCAAACGGACCGTTGAAGCCTCCCGATCAATGATGAGAAGCCCCAAACAAGAGCTCAGCAGTGTCTCCACCGATGGAATCCTTTCAGGGTTGATATCTGCAGACCCTATCTCCACTGCTAGGGCGTGGTAGAGCTCATCAAGCTGTAAGAGCCGCTCCGAGTGCGAGACCCACATCAGTGCTGCCATCCCGAGCCTCGTTTTCTCCCCACCCTGCTTCTCTATCCGTTCGAGAGTCGCACCGTAAACACTGTTCAAATCCAAGCTCTCGGTCACCGTCTTGAGTTTTTGCCGCCTGCCATAAATTGTAGTTTCCCCGAGGATAGCATCCATGGTTAGGGAAATTAGTAGAAATCTAGATCCCCTTGTTAGTGGCGAACGTAAAATAGATTCTTCCGTCATGCCGCTCACTTACGTTTCAGGAATATTCTTAATAATGCTTTCTATGATTTCGCCCTCGAGCCCGCTATCCATCGCATCTAGAGCCGTATCCTTACTCAACCTCATCCGGATATATCCCACGATATCATCATTGTTTGGTTTTACGGATAAAATTGCCGCCTTCCCACCAAGACATCTCTCGATCTCTCCCCGGATGTGCCGCCTTCCCGTTAGGAATATCCGCGTGTTTGGGGACTTCTCTAAGATTTGCCTTAACGAGCCTAAAACTTCAGGTCGATGCCTTTCCACACATTCGTCCAGTGCATCAACACATATAAATGTCGGCCGTAGAGAGGTGACGGTCTGCAGCATCCCCACAATTTCACCCACTCGTAACCCCCTTCCACCAATCACCTTCTTGTAATCCTGAAATGTCTCCCTTATTTTATCCGGGATCTTTTCCAGTCCTCCGACGATCTGTTTAAGTAGTGCACCGAGCATGTTTGTCGGAGACTGCTCCTCCCGAGCCGCGAAATCAACGTAGAAACACGCAACAGCAGCATTCCGCTCTTTGGCCCTATCGCATAACCTGTCCACCACTAGTGAACTATTACCGCTCCTCATTAGCACTAGCATCCTTGGTTTTGCTTCGGGGGTTGTCTCTCACCTGAGGTAGGTCTTGCCGATGGCCGGACCGCCACAACAGAACAATGTCGCATGCTCCGATCGCCCCTGCCGAGCGCCATCGCACCACATTTGAAATTCCTCTGTTTGTAGCAGCCATTCGCCAACGGTGTCGGCCCGCAGGGTTCGAAGATGTTGATGTCTGATGCGGGGCTCAAGTGGAGACAACCATGCAAGAATCTCGGACTTCTCGTCTGTAACACCAATATTCCACACACAGTCGTTATTAGAAACGTGAGTGTTGAAAGAATGGGTGTTATGCGAGTAGTGAGCGTTGCTGGAGGAGCTGGCATCGCCATGATTAATATTGGAATGTGACATTTTATCGCTGGTTATGATGTTGTAAGGGTACAGATTGGTGAGTTGCCTCCGGTTGATGGAAATTGCGTAAGCTGATGGAAAGTGGGGTCATAATTCCGGCGCCCTGCGATCCCTTTGTCGTACAAGTACCAGTCTACCTGAGCGTTATGCAACCCATAGTTTGCCGTTGATCAGACCCGCAGGTTTCCAAAATCCAATACAGTAAAAACTCGTGAAATCCACTATCTCCGTGCTGTCACGAATATCCCTGTAAATCGCGACATTAGCCTAAGATAGGTTAGCTAGCCAAGGTAACAAGATCCAGCACAGCCAGAGGACTCAGGTTATGCCGTGTCAGGAAAGCACTAATCCTTCTTAAGAACTTTTGACTTAGAATCTTGAGATTCTGGGCTGACGGATTTCACGAGTTTTTACAGTACCAATACGGTTTCTCTGACCATAATGAACGCCAAGAACCCCGACCTCAAAGACACGTTCACTAATTTTTTCTATTGCCGTGCACTTCCGGTACCGTATCTCTTAGACTAGTGAGACGGCGCAAAATTTTATGTCACCCCTCTCAGCGTCTAAGCCACAGGTCAATAAGCAACTTTTGTCAATTACTACAAATTCGCAGGCGCGCGAACACTAGACCATGGCTAATATTAGCGATATAACTATACCGGTATTTACACACGTCATCACTGAAGAATACAGGAAGAGCATCTTAATAATCTCCGTCTCAAACACCTAGAAGGGTGGCATAAAACTTTCCACCGTTTCACTAGCCCAAGAGATAGAAAACTGTACTCTGCAGTAGATTCACTAGGATGGCTGCCAGGAGCCGCTCCTTATAGCCAAAAATTCATTATAACAAGGTTCATGATAGCCACGGGCAACTGTAAGTTCGCCGAGATTCAATAGGGGGTTCACACCGTGATGCTTAATTACAGCCAGTCATCCGAAGTGTTTGTGAAACATGTCCCACCTTACTAAGCTGCCTTGTCAAAAATGCGGGCGCACTATATTGATCACAACCACCTACCTACCTTTACCTGCTACCCAATCGTGACTCCCCATTACCGTAAAAACTCGAGTTATCCACTATCTCCGCCCGGTGTCTAATCTCCATGTTCAGAGACAAAAACCCCTAGGAAGGATTAGTGTTTTCCTCATACGGTCAAGTCCAAGCGTCCTGACTGTGTTGATCTCATGAACTGATATCGCAATTCTGCGAACCTATCAAGCTAAACCTAATGTGGGCCAAGAGGCAGGGATTGATGGAGATTAGAGGCTAGGCGGAGA
>Ga0307510_10007286_pt1 | contig 13176 bp, 9 predicted proteins | sample 12_EM_MG_FD_207224 | JGI IMG/M metagenome (GOLD analysis project Ga0307510, IMG submission 207224) | Populus trichocarpa ectomycorrhiza microbial communities from riparian zone in the Pacific Northwest, United States - 12_EM | ecosystem: Host-associated > Plants > Roots > Unclassified | place... | reverse complement strand
TGTCATCAACAGCCCTAACGCCCCTTACTGCGAAAGGCTCCCCGATGATCAGCTTTACATCAGGCAGCGCTTGTTTGGTACGATCAAGCAGCTTCCTATAATCGCTGCGGTAAGTTTCAATAGTGCCGGTATAGCCATTGGTAAGTGTATGCCAGTAATCATTTACCCCAATAAGGATGCTTAATACATTTGGTTTTAAGCTAATACAATCTGCGTCCCAGCGATCAGCCAATTGGAATACCTTGTTCCCGCTGATCCCTTTATTGTATACCTGCAGATTTTTATCAGGGTGGTCTTTTACTAATCTTGAGGCCGCCAGCAAGGGGTACCCATGCCCCAGCGCATCAAAATCATTTGGGTTATTTTTGTTTTTGTCGCGCCCCCAATCGGTAATGCTGTCGCCCTGGAAAAGGATCACATTATCCTTATCAAGAGTGATTCTTTTGGTCTTGGGTTGTGAAACAGCGGCGGATACAATTTCTGGTATAGATAAAGTCGCAATAGTGCCCATGGCAGCTGTCTTTACAAATTTGCGCCGGTTAAAAAGGTTTTTCATTGGTTTAAATGATTTCGCCTAAATTAAAGAATGATGACACCTTTTGAAATAGCCATTCTGTAATTTTTTTAAATCTGCAATTTCAGGTCCCGACAAATTGCAAACTTCTTAACTTCGCGGCATGTATCAGTTAATCAAACCGCTGCTGTTTCAGTTCGACCCCGAAAAAGTACACTATTTTGTTACCCGTAACCTGAAGCGTTTTAACCGTTTCCCCGGCGGGGCCAAATTCAGCAGAATGCTTTGGGATTTGGAAGATAAGCGACTGGAAAAAGAAGTTTTCGGGTTAAAGTTTAATAACCCCGTAGGACTCGCCGCCGGTTTTGATAAAAACGCTGAACTAATCAGCGAAATGGGCGACCTGGGTTTTGGCTTTGTTGAAATAGGAACCGTAACCCCATTGCCGCAACCTGGTAATTTAAAACCGAGGATGTTTCGCCTACCCGCAGATAAAGCATTGATTAACCGCATGGGCTTTAATAACCTCGGAGTTGATGTGGCTGCCGAGCGTATCGCGGCCTATCGCAGGGACGCTAAAAAATCGAAGAAAGGATTGATCATCGGCGGAAACATCGGCAAAAATAAAGTGACTCCTAATGAAGAAGCAGTAAACGATTATATCAAATGCTTCGACCGCCTGTTTGATGTGGTGGATTACTTTGTGGTTAATGTAAGCTCACCAAATACACCCGGCTTACGTGCCCTGCAGGAAAAGGAACCCCTGATGAAGATATTGAACACACTGCAACAGCGTAATTCAAAAAATGGTATCAGCAGGCCAATATTATTAAAGATTGCCCCCGATCTGACAAACGAGCAACTGGATGATATAGTTGATATCGTGAAAGAGACTAAAATAGCAGGCATTATTGCTACCAATACCACCGTGGTTCGTGAAGGGCTGAAATCAGATAAATTAAGCGGAGAAACAGGCGGCCTGAGCGGCAAGCCACTAACGCAGCGGTCGACCGAGGTGATACGTTATCTGTCTAAAAAATCAAATGGCGCATTCCCGATCATCGGGGTGGGGGGTATTCATTCACCTGCTGATGCAATAGAGAAACTCAAAGCAGGGGCGTCGTTGATACAGCTGTATACGGGCTTTATTTATGAAGGCCCGGGATTGATCAAACGGATCAATAAAAAAATCCTGTCAGCACTAAGCTAACAGGATTTGTATTTCATTTCGTAGAGACGCGATGCATCGCGTCTGTGCATTAATTATTTGCCTAATGCTTTGTCTAAAGCTGCATTGTTTTTAGCGATCTGGCTGTTCTTTGGCTCAGCAGAACGGCTTCCCTGTTCGATGTTAGTAGCAAGCTTAAGCGCCTGAACTTCCAAACGGGATACAGTTTTATTTTTTCTGTCTTTTCTTTTTAAACGAGTAACGCCCATGGTGTTGTAATTTTAATTTTTTAAACCCTGAGGTCGGAAGCGGATTCGAACCGCTGTAAAAGGTTTTGCAGACCTCTGCCTAGCCACTCGGCCATCCGACCATTTTTAAGGAGTGCAAAAATAGTAATTATTTATTGGCTGCCAAGTTTATTTCTCAGATTTATTGATGATAAAGGAGCTTTGTAATACAATTTATGATGAAAGATAGGAAAACTGTTTCAGGAGGCTCCCATGGAGCCAGGTTATTTTTTTATTTTTTCTACAAACAGGGAGCTCCGCTGGAGCTTGTGTTGGCAATTTGTTAATTGGTTTTTTATTCCGTTAGGAATATCCTGTTTATAGAATAAGCAATCCGGATATTAAGGCTCCATAGGAGCCTCCTGAAAACGCTATTTTCTTGTTATTTCTGAACAAAACAGCGCCGTGGCTATCGCCACATTCAATGACTCGGCCTTCCCGATACGTGGAATAGTGATCGCTTTACTTACCAATTTCGCTATTTCAGGCCTTAAACCATTACCCTCATTGCCCATAATGACCAATCCTTCCTGCCCAAAATTGGTATCATAAATATTTTCACCATCCAGCAAAGCGCCGAATACAGGGAGCTTTATTTTAGTCAAAAAATCAGCAAGCGGAGTATAATGAACCTTTACCCGGGCCAATGAACCCATGCAGGCTTGCACCACTTTTGGATTGTAGGCATCAACAGTATCGTCAGAGCAAATAATATTGGCGATACCAAACCAGTCGGCAATGCGGATGATGGTGCCCATGTTGCCCGGGTCCTGTATGCCATCGAGCACCAGCGAGAATTTCCCTTTTAGCTGGTCATGTTGTAAAGCGGGCCAATTTGGGGTTTTTATTAGCGCCAATACTTCCTGCGGAGTTTTTAAACTGCTGATCTTCTCCAGTTCTGTAACAGAAATTTCACAGAAGTTTATTTTTTGGGATAATTTCAGCACTTTTGAATCGAATGTTGTTGTATGGTAGATAGCCTCTATCTGGTAAGCAGAATCGATGAATTCCGCAATGGATTTATGGCCCTCAACAATAAAAAAACCATGTTCGCGGCGAAACTTTTTATGTTGTAATGACTTTAGTAAATTGATCTGAGATTTTGAAAGCATATAATAGACCTAAAGGGTACCGCCTTGCAATATTAAGTATTTTACTCATCTTTTTGGTTTCGGGCTGTAGTTTGACCCATCGCCTTAAAGATAACCAGGCGCTTGTCAGGAAAATTACCATAAGGGGGGTTGATAAACAATTTTCTGAAGCCGCTGTAAATTATGTGGATAAGGAGCAGCAGCCCAATAACACCCTCAATTTAAAACTCTATTACTGGTTTAGCAAAAACGGGAAACGGGACATCGGTGAAGCTCCTAATCTTTTGGATAGTTCGCTGGTGGAGTTTTCAAGGTTGCAGATTCAAAAATTTTTACAAAACAAAGGATACCTGAAGGCAAAAGTTGTCGATAGTATCAGTGTGAAAAAGAAAAAAGCTGAACTGATATTTACGGCAACTGAGGGCCCGATGTTCAGGCTGAGAAATTTTGCCGATAGTATTGCTGATAAAAAGATGCAAGGCTTATTTCGGGCGAATAAGGCACGGCTTGCGCATATAAAGCCGGGTGACAGGTTTGATACCGATAGTCTTGCCGCGGAACGCGAGGAGATTTATATGCTGATGAAACGAAATGGTTACTTTGACTTTTTCAGGCAGTATATCACTTTTAATTCTGACACCACTTTTAACAAGGGAGTAGCAGACATAAACATGATTATTGATAACCCTATAGGGAAATCTGCTCATCCTATTTATAAGATCAATAATACGCTGATCACGATCTCCAACAGCAACGGACGAACACCTGGCAAGGTTGACACACTGCAGGTGGATTCGCAATTCAGGTTTGTGGATTATTCTAAAAAATTTAAGCCAAGAATAGTTACCATTTATAGTTTTCAGAAAAAAGGTGACCTGTATAATATCGATAAACAATCGCTGACTACTTCAAGGCTTTCTGAGCTGAATGTATTCAGGAATGTGCCTAATCCGACTTATGAGAAACTATCTGATAGTACCAATCGCTTAAATACCAAGATCGATATTGTTCCACTAAAGCAAATGTCGGACAGGGTTGAAGGGGAGTTTCTGTTCAACGCCGGGCGCTATGGCTTTAGCGCAGGGAATACTTTTACTGACAGAAACGTGTTTAAAACTGCGGCAATTTTGCAGATCAAATTTAATTACAGTGTTTTATTTGATAATGGTACAACAGTTGGCGGTGGCATTGAAAACCAGGAATTTAAGTTGGGCGGAACTGTTACTTACCCACAAATACTCACACCTTTTAATCTCCCGATCCTGGGTAAATACGGTGTTCCGCATACCTCGTTCTCAAGTAACTATTCTCTTTTCTTTCAAAAAGGGTTAGTTGAGCGCGTGAGTTTTGCTAACTCTATTACCTATGATTTTACTGAAACACCGGATAAAGTTCACACATTTACGCCGATTGATATCGAATTTTCGAAGGGGAAGATCGATCAGACAGCACGGGACTCGCTACTTGCACGTAATTATTATTCTTACGTATATTTAATTGGGCGTACTACGTTCTCGTCAGGAAGCCAATACACTTACCAACTGAACGCTAATAAATTAAATACCTACCGCGATTTTCTTTATTTCAGAGGGTCGCTGGATGTCGGGGGTAATACCCTTTCGGTACTGAGTAAGCTATTCAATACCCGGCGTGATACTGTAGGTCAGCGAACCTTTTTTGGATACACCTTTGCCCAATATGCAAAGGGCGAGATAGATCTGCGGTTTTACAAAAGTTTTGGCGGCGAGAAGCAATTGGTTTTCCGGGTAAATCCGGGTATTGGGGTACCTTACGGCAACAGTTCGCAACTGGTGTTTGAGAAAAACTTTTATACAGGCGGAGCCAATGACATCAGGGCATGGTTGCCACGTACGCTTGGGCCGGGTCAGTTTAACCGTGGTGTGGCTTACGCCGGGGATACCACAACATTGCAACGTTTGAAATACCTCGACCAGTTTGGTGAAATAAAATTTGTAACGAACCTGGAATACAGATACAAGCTGGCTAATGATTTTTTCGGATCAAAATTAAAAGGTGCCGTTTTTATTGATGCAGGTAACGTGTGGCGTCTGCATAAGGAAATTGAAAACCCTAATGGTGAATTCCGGCTGAGTGATTTCTGGCAATCCACAGCGATGGGTATTGGAACTGGTTTACGTTTTGACCTGGGCTTTTTTGTTTTCAGGTTTGATGCGGCGCTTAAATTTAAAGATCCTGAATTTAATGGCGCCGATCAATGGGTGCTCATCAATCATTTTAATGAGTTGTTCCATACCGGGCCATTCAAAGCAGCCTATAAAGCAGCTAACTATGATAACTTCAACTTTTTGCAGCTTAATTTCGGCATAGGACTGCCGTTTTAATAAGTGAATTATTGATTTATTGAATTAGTGATTTAGCTTAACCCCGTCACTTAAACATCCCCTTCAAACCGTCGATGATACTTTCGAAGAACGTGGGTATTCCTAAGCCTGCATGATGGTTAAAGTAAAGAAACATGATGAAAATGATAATGGCTATAATGATAAACCGCTTAAACAGATAGCCTAACACAACAAGCAGTACCGGGATAGCTAACAATACTATCCAACTGATGTGGATCGGGGTGAGCTTATCATCGCTTTTGTAAACATAGTAAAGGAGGGAATGCGTGCCGGAATCGTTTATATGCTTTACGTACAAAAAACTGGATTTATCAAGCTTGTGGCGATAGAAAGCGGTACCCTTATCAAACCTTAGTTCTTCCTCGAAACCATTTACAGTAAAAGCAAATTTGCCATTGACATTTTCAAGGATATTATTTGATGTGTCGGTAGCTACAATCGCAATTTCATTTTTGGCGAACGGATTTTCTTTAACCACAAAATGCTTGATAGTAATGGTATCGGCAAAAGCAAAACCGGCAGATAATAAAAACAGGCAAACAGATAATAAAAGCTTTTTCATAAAGAATAATGTGCCAATAAAGTTAATCAAAAGTTTACCTCCTGCACCTGGATATTTTGAGGGATCAGTGTAGTTGCAATATGGCATTTATAATCAGGATGAATATTTAATACTGTAATTTGATAAGTGATACCATCATAAATAAGATTTTCACCCGAAACGTCAACAGAGTTCAACGGTGTGTGGAAGCCCGATCCTATGGCTTTCAATACGGCCTCTTTTTTTGTCCAGAAATTGTAAAAGCCATCAAACTTATCAGGATGGTTGTTGATGTAATGCCATTCGTTTTTAGTGAAAAAGTCAGTGAAATCGTTAAAGTCTAGTTTATTTACCTGTTCGATATCAACGCCAATCTGCCCTTTATCAGTTATACTGCAAATCACAATATTGCCGGAATGTGCGATGTTAAAATCGGGGCCGCCATTAAAATACGGGCGACGATATTCGTTGTATTCGAGATCGTCTAAAAAACATTTGCTATTTCTTTCCCGTAATAATTTCAGCAATAATAGTTTACCGGCAATAGATAACTGCCTGTCAATCCATTGTCGTTTTCTTAAAGCCTGCTGCTGTAATTTTTCCGGCAACAATGCAAGCTTCTCAGTAAGCTCCTGTTGGCTCCATTCGTGCTTTATCTCAGTGTAACAGCAAGTTATCATCAGCTATTGTAACCTATTTAATATCCGGATTGAAAAGTACTAAAAGATTTACACATTGCTTGTTTTGATCGGTGAACAATGATTATTATTGACTGCATAAACCTTCGGATGTTCTCTTCGTCTTATACACCTGAAAGTGAATAAGAAAGCTTGTTTTATGAATGATTTGAGTATTGTTATTGGCGCTGATCGCCCGGATTTGATCAGGGATGAAACGCTGGTGTCTTTATTTTCTGATTCGGCGCAACGATACGCAGATAAGACTGCCCTTATATTTCACGATGAAAAATTAACCTATAGCGAGCTCGACCGTTGGAGTGACGAGGTGGCGGCTTATTTGATAAAAAATGGCATAGGTAACAAACAATATGTAGGGGTTTGGTGGCAACGTGGTTTTGAACTGCACGCAGCCATTTTAGGTATTATCAAGGCCGGCGCCGCATATGTACCGGTAGACAGAGAAATACCAGCCGAAAGGGTAGAGGTGATTATGGAGGAGGTTGGTGCAGCAGCCTGTTTCAGCATGCAGCAGTTAAATACAGAGTGCAAAATGTTGCAGGTGCCAGCCCGTCCTGATTTTGATTCGGGTGAACACCATTCAAAAGTCTCTCCGCCGATTGGCGGGGTAGATTTAGGGGGGGCTCAGCCCAATGACTGCGCCTATGTATTGTACACATCAGGCAGCACCGGTAAGCCCAAAGGAATCCCTATAAGCCATAAACAGATATGTCATTTGGTAAGGGCCGAACAAACGGTGTTCAACATAAATGCCGATGATAAGGTGTACCAGGGATTTTCGGTATCATTTGATATGTGGTGCGAGGAAACCTGGATCAGTTATTTTGCAGGGGCGACACTTTGGGTGGCCGATAATACCACATCAAAAGCCATTGATGAACTGAGTGATACTTTAAAAAAGGAAAACATAACCATCCTGCATGCCGTGCCCAGCTTATTGGCGGTGATGGAGGATACTATACCGTCGTTGCGACTGGTTAATGCCGGCGGCGAGGCATGCACGCCACAGGTACTGGCTAAGTGGGCGCGAAACGGGATCAAATTTTACAACAGTTACGGTCCCACTGAGACTACGGTTACCGCTACCATAGGTGAATTGCACCAGGGTGATCACATCGTAATTGGTCAGCCATTGCCTAATTACAACCTGGCAGTGGTAGACGAGAAGATGAACCTGGTGCCTTATGGCGAAGCCGGGGAGTTGGTTATTACCGGGCCGGGGGTATCGAATGGCTATGTAAAATTACCGCAGCTGACCCTTGAAAAATTCGTGCCGAAACCCGCCTCTTTATCGATCTTGCCTGGCGACAGGGTATACCGTACGGGAGATGCGGCCATCATTAATAAAGATGGCAGTATTGATCTGCAGGGCCGTTTTGACGACCAGATCAAATTGCGCGGATACCGTATCGAATTAGGTGAGATCGAAAACCGCCTGAATGGAATAACCGGTGTACTATCGGCAGCTGTTGCAGTTCGAAAAGATAATACCGGGCAGGAGCAATTGGTCGGATACGTGGTAATGGAAGACCAGGTTTGTATTGAGGAAAATCTTTTCAGACTGGAACTGTCCAAAGCACTGCCTTCATACATGGTGCCGGGAACTATAGTCACACTGCCTGAGATGCCGCGCATGCCAAGCGGAAAGATCAACCGTAAAGTTTTGCCAACTCCCGAATCATTTACCGCTGATCAGAATAGTGCGGCGCAGGAAACGGTTGATCTGAATGCTCCGGCACACGATAGGATACTGGCCGTATTACGAAGGATATTTCCTAATAAAACTATTGACCCGTCATTGGATTTTTTTGATGACCTGGGCGGTCATTCATTATTAGCTGCAGGTTTTGTATCTCAATTACGCCGGGATGCAGGTTTGCCCCATGTGTCATTAAAGGATGTTTATATCCACCGGCCTATCAACACATTGATAGCGGCGTGGGACAAAGAGCCGCAAGAGCAGAAAACAAAGGCGCGCCAATATAACAAAGTGCCTTTACTGCGATATTTAGCTTGCTGGCTCGGTCAGACAATTTCCCTGCTGCTCATTTATGGCCTTTTTGCCTTCCAGATATTTATACCTTACCTGGGGTATTATTATGTTGACCAGGAAACAGGGGTAATTCCTTATTCTATAGCTACTTCCCTGGTATTGTTTTCGCTTATCCCGCCTATTTTTACGGTCATTTGCCTTGCAACCAAGTGGCTGGTGATCGGTAAGATGAAAGAGGGCGATTATCCTTTATGGGGGCTGTATTACTTCCGTTGGTGGTTTGTGAAGACAATGCAACGCTTGTTACCTGCGCAATTTCTGAACGGTACGCCGCTTTACCCAACCTATCTGAAAATGCTCGGTATGAAGATCGCGGCTGATGCCCAGGTGAGCGATTTTAGTTTTGGTGCCGAGGACCTTATTACTATCGGTAGCGACGCCAGTCTGAGTTCGCAAACCAGCCTGAATAATGCTTTTGTGGAAGATGGTATGTTGAAATTACGCAAGATCACCATTGGTGCACACGCTTATATTGGTAGCAGCGCCATGATATCAGGCCATAGTGTGATAGAAGATTGGGGAGAATTACAGGATCTGAGCCATTTACAATCTGGTAAAACTATTGCTTCGGGTGAAGTCTGGCAGGGTAGTCCGGCCCAACTGAAAGAAAAGAAGAATATTGCTGATCTGCCACAGCCTTTGCCGGTATCCAAATCTACCCGGAGGAAATATAAGCTGCTGTTTAGCCTGTTTATCCTGATATTCCCTTTCATTATTCTATTGCCTTTACTGCCAACTATCATTTCAATCAACAAATTGGATAACGCCGCCGATGATTATGATTTTACCTATCTGATCCATGCGCCGGGACTGGCTTTATTATATATCATCCTGTTTGCTGCCGAGACTATTATTATTACCCGATTGATGCAGCGCAAGGTAAAGCCCGGCAATTACCCTATTTACAGTATGTTTTATGTCCGTAAATGGTTTGCGGACCAGATCATGTCTTTAAGCCTGATTGTATTGCATCCTATTTATGCTACCGTGTTTGTTTCAAGATTTTTCAGGGCCTTAGGGGCTAAGGTGGGTAAGGATACCGAGATATCTACGGCCAGCAGTGTTACGCACCCATTATTAGAGATTGGCGACGGCGCTTTTGTAGCTGATGCGGTGACCTTAGGCGAAGCCGATGTTCGCGGCCAGCAACTGATACTGGATAAAACAACCATTGATAGCTTTAGCTTCGTGGGCAACAGCGCATTGATCCCGCAGGGCTATCATTTGGAAGGCAATATGCTGATCGGCGTTTTATCGACGCCACCTGATAAAGAACAGATGGCAAACAACAAGGCGCGCGACTGGTTTGGCTCGCCTGCTATCCCATTACCCCGCAGGCAAGAAAGCACCCCTTTCCCGCCTGAACTGACCATCCATCCAAAGCGACGCCGTAAGCTGGCCAGGGGAACCGTGGAGTTTATCCGGATCATTCTGCCTGAGAGTGCCATCATTTGCTTTTCTATCCTGTTTATTGCCTACGGACACGACCTGCTGGTAGATGATCCGCTATGGAAGATCATTCTGTATTTTCCATTCTATTACCTGTTTTTCATGGGTGTCCCCGCATTTTTGCTGACTGTATTTCTAAAATGGATCTTTATCGGCAAATACAAATCGCAGCAAAAACCAATGTGGACATGGAAAGTATGGCGTAGCGAAGCCATCACATCCACTTATGAGGCCTTATCCATTCCATTCCTTTTAGAATATATGCAGGGTACACCATGGCTGCCTTTATTGATGCGGTTATTGGGGGTAAAAACAGGTAAGCGGGTTTGGATGAACACGACAGATATCACCGAGTTTGATATGGTGACCATCGGAAATGATGCTGCCCTAAATTCTGATTGCGGTCCGCAAACCCATTTGTTTGAAGACAGGGTAATGAAGGTAGGTCCGGTGAAAATAGGCGCACGCAGCAGTATTGGTGCCGGGACAATTATTCTATATGACAGCGAAATAGGCGATGATACAAAGATCGAGGCATTGTCATTAGTGATGAAGGGTGAAAGACTGGCACCTGCTACCGACTGGACAGGCAGCCCGGTGAGACCGTTATAATATGGTAGAGACGCAATGCATTGCGTCTCTGCCAGTTATTTTGCAGACAATACCTGTATACTGACCACTTCCCTTATACATCTTGCAGGTTTTTTCTCATCTTCCACTATGATGCGAAAAGGGCCTTCGCCGGCGGGTAAAGGTTTGCCATCCACCTGGTCGGCCAATATGATTGTCCTGTCGGTAAATGCTTTGTCCAGTTCAGCGAGTGCAAAAACAACCTGGTAATTATCAGATGCTGTAATTAGGATATATTTGGCGAGGTTCTTGCCCTTCAGGTCAGCGCCTAAGGTTGCACCGGCTTTTTTTAAAAGATCAGCTAATATGACACCCGAGTAGGTGTGTTCTTTGCCGTCGTGATCTTTCCGTGTAACTGTTGTTTGAGTGAATTTGTGCAGATCTTCGTCATTGATCGTTAGTGGCGTGGTAACATCCCCGCTTATTTTAACTGATGCACTTGTTTGCGCTTTAGAATAAGTGGTAATAACTAAACTTAAAAACGCGATCAAAATAATTGACAGTTGCTTTTTCATTGTAATATTCTTTTAAACTTCAGCTAATTCAATACTATCCCAGCTTTGCCTTTTATAATACCTGAACATGATCCAGTTGATAAACAGGAATGGAATAATGGCTATCCAAATCGCTGTTTCCCAGCGCATCAAATAATAATGGCCAAAACCAAGCGCAGCTATTAATGCCAGTATCATTAGCGAAGTGATCATTTTGCCGCCGCCTTGTTTAACAATAACAGGTTTTGAAAAGGGTAGCCCCTTAACCATAAACAGTGCCATCATCATACCATAAGCCACGCTTACCAGGAAGGCAAGGATCAGGTCGTTAATAGCTTGCGGGCCCCATACGGCAACAATGACAATGCTCAGCGCAAGACAATAAGGGAAGAAATAAAGGGTAATTATTGCCTTGTACATGCCTGATAATATTTTACCCGGTTCATCAATCGGCAACGCATAATACACCCAGGACGATTTATATTTTTCGGTCATGGAAATATGCGTAAGGATGGCCGATAGTATAAAAGTGCTCAGGTAGATCAAAAAAACGTAGTTATGCCCGTTTTGTACTTTTTCTAACCGTTCTGATATACCGCCCGATCCATTGAAGGTAATATACACAAAATAGATGGGCACGTAGGCGAAAGCCGGGTACACCTTCATTTTAAATTCGCGTGTTCGTGCGGCCAGTTTCCATGTGATCCTGAACCCTGCGTTTTCGATAGGGTCGGGCGCTATGAAATTCGATATTTTCTCTATAAAATTAAACTTGCCGGCTTTCTTAATTTGATTTGAAGTATTTGTATTTCCGTCGGATGTTGCGATGACGGATAGCCTCCGGTTAAAGCCCGGTGCCAACACTTTTGCTACAAACCATAAACCTAAAACAGGCACCGTAAGGCCGAGAATAGCCAGCACGCTGGTAATTACTCCTGAACGTGATGAGTGCACCAATAACTCATTCAACGCAGCTATCCATACCGGAGGCAACAGGTAAGCCCACCAGTGGGTAAGTAAATTGATATTGCCCAGTACGGAGACGTTGATCAGTCTGGGAAGCAGGTAATAGGTTCCGAATATCAATACAGAGAACCCGATCTGGAAATAACTGATGATATCCTTAAATCGCTGCGGGCTGACGGATTTCATCAACAGCAGGTAAATAATGTTCACCATAAAAATGCTTAGAAATGTCGCCTCGAGTATCTGGATAAAGAAAATCGGAACAGCTAAAAGTCCGTCAACAAACCCAACGATAACCAAAGCAGGTAAGCCCTGTAATAAAGCCAGCCGCAATATGTAAATGCTGATATGTAGTATTCGGGATACAGCTATGGTGCGATCATTTACAGGACGGGGCAGCAGGATGAATTGATCGCGGGTATCGATCAGCACAGTCGTAAAATCAGATATCAGCGTAATGGCCATCAATACCATAAAAATGATGAAGTAATAAGTTTCACCAACGTAAGGCATGCTGTTCAACGTTAATACGAGGCCTATAAAGAAGCCCATTAACAGTGTAAAGAAACTAATGAGCCAGGGCGATTGCTGCCCGTTATTTTTAGCGTTTTTGCGTGCTGCAAACATGGCCTTAGGCCGGCGGTTGTCCATCATCAGCTTTACACGCAATATCTCATTAAGCTGATCAGTATCAACACCGGTTCTTGCCAATATGGGATAAAAGAAGGACACGAGGCGCAGGAATAACTTATCCATAGATAGAAGCATTAAAAGTATCTCGTTCATTTAATCAAAAGCATTAATGATGGCATCCGTTTCGCTGGCCTGGTCCTCGCGGCCCGTTAGTTTTGAGAAAATGCGTTCGAGCGTATCGCTATGATTTTGTTTTAATGATTCAAAG
>Ga0307510_10007285_pt1 | contig 13178 bp, 7 predicted proteins | sample 12_EM_MG_FD_207224 | JGI IMG/M metagenome (GOLD analysis project Ga0307510, IMG submission 207224) | Populus trichocarpa ectomycorrhiza microbial communities from riparian zone in the Pacific Northwest, United States - 12_EM | ecosystem: Host-associated > Plants > Roots > Unclassified | place... | reverse complement strand
TACCTTCCGCTCCTGGAAGTGGCATCGTAGCCGTTCTGCGGGAGAAACATATCGAGGGCCGCGTTGCGCTTGCGGTCGGTTTCGTCCACCGCCGGATCCATGGAGCTCATGCGGTGAAAAGCACCGAGAGCGGGATCCAACAAGATGAGACCATCGGGTTTGGCGAGACCTTTGAGCTTGTCGCCTTTGCACGGATAAATGAGCTCGGAGCCCTGACACGCCGAGGCACCGTGTTCCGCAACATCCTGGTAGAACGTCATCAGGTGACCGCCACCGCTGTGGCCCACTATCACGACTTTCTGAGCACCCGGAAGCGTTCGTACGTATTCGATGCCACGTGAGATGCTGGGCGCGTAATCTTCCGGACTGTCGCCTGAGCCGTGGAAGTTGACCATCAGCACGCGGTAGCCGCGAGCCGCCAACTCCCGCCCCGGCGGCGAATTGAAGTTGTTGTCATCGGGAAAGGAGTAGACGATGACAACTTTGGCTTTCGGCCCCGGATTGACCGGTTCGTAGAGCAGGCCTTCGGCGTTGTTGGATCCGAGGCGCACGTACTGCGTGTGAAAGAGATCGCCCCGCACCGGGCCGACGGGCACATGCTGGCGACCCCCTTCCTCCTGTGCATGGACGCTCGTTACCAGCGCACCGGCCAGTATTGCCAGCACGCGCAGGATTCGGAATGGAATGCTCATTGTCGCCACATTACAGCAGCGGTCCATGAGCGCTGATATAAGAAACCCGACCGGATCCATTGAATCAGTCGCGATCCGGTGTCCGCCCGATTGGCGAGCAGGCCCCGGCGCGTAAGATCGAGCATTCATTTTCAGCCTCGGGGGATAGCTCATGGGTTTGGACCACACGAGGCGCCGTCTGCTCGGTGCGGGCGGCGCCGCTCTCCTGGCCAGCACCCTGCCTTTCAGCATCAGGTCCGCCCTGGCCCAGAGTGCTGGGGAAGGTGAGAAAACGAATGCGGAGCCGATCTCCGAGGTAACCCTGCGGCTGGCAGACTACGTAGCCGGTACGCTCGATCGCGACCTGCCGGCGAATGTGGTCGCCCGCGCCAAGTTGCACATCCTCGATACGCTGGCTGCCGCGGTATCCGGCTCGCGCTTGAAGCCCGGGACCTTCGCGGCGCGCTATGTTGACAATCTCGGTGGAAAACCCCAGGCGACTGTCATTGGCACGGGAATGCTGACATCGACCGTGCTGGCGGCCTTTGCCAACGGCATGATGGCGCATTCCGACGAGACGGATGACACCAACCCGGTCGGACCTTTTCATCCGGGTTGCGGTACCGTGCCGGCAGCGCTCGCCGTCGGCGAGCTATCCGGCAGAACGGGCAATGACCTCCTTCGCGCGGTGGTGCTCGGATATGACGTCGGAGTACGGCTACTGCAGGCACTCGGGGGCACACGACACAACCCGTCGTGCATGACGAACACGATCGCTTCCGGAGCAACAGCCGCGGCAATGTTGCGCCTGGATCCGCGTCAGGTTCGACACATGTTCTCGTATGCCGGGCAAATGGCCTCGGGCATCGGTTATTGGGATCGCGATCTCGAGCACATCGAGAAGGCATTCGACTTCAGCATGGGTGCTCGCAACGGAGTCATGGCAGCCACGATGGTGAGCCTGGGAGCCTCTGCAACCGATGATCCCTTCAGCGGGAAAATCAGCATCTTCTCCGCGCTCGGCGAGAAACCGAGTCCGGATCTGCTGGTGGCCGACCTCGGCAGCCGCTACGAAATCCTCAACACCACGATCAAGAAGTGGACGGTGGGACTGCCGCTGCAATCGGTGCTCGACAACGTGGCTGCGCTGCTGGACGACCGCGCGGTTCGCGCCGGCAAGATCAAGCACATCGCCATCGAAGTGGCCACGGGCGACATCCATATCGTCGACAACAATCCGAATCCGGATCTGTGCGTGCAGCATCTGATTGCGCTGGCAATTGTGGATCGCGGCGCGACGTTCGCCAGCGTTCACGACAAGGCGCGGATGAAAGATCCAAAGGTTCTCGCCATGCGCAAACTCGTGGAAGTGGTGCCCAGCGCCGAGATGCAACAGGCAACGCCAGCGCATCAGACTACATTGAAAATCGTGACCTCGGACGGACGCCAGCTCGAACATCACACGACGCTCGTACGCGGGCTCGCTAAAAACCCGATGGAGCAGAAAGAGGTTGAAGCGAAGGTGCTGGATCTGATCGGGCCGGTTCTCGGCAGCGCTCGCTCCAGCGAGTTGATCACCGCCATGGCGAATCTCGACACCTTCGGCCCGCTGTCGGGCCTGCGCCGCCTGCTACAGGCCTAGCACGTGCTCCATGGCCTTGCGAGCCCGGGAATTGGGATCCTGGGCGACGCGGCTGTTGATGTTGAACAACATCGTGTCGCGACGTTCGGCCGAATACACGGGCCACTGGGGTAATTGGGAAATGTCAGGGTTGCCCGTACGGGCAAAAGCCGCCCAGGCGCCACTCACTCTATCCGCCAGCTCATACGCGTCCTGGCGCTTGGAAATGAGCTTGCCGCCCAGCGCGATATTGTTGAAAGCGAATTGAATGTCGATGGCATGCGGCGCGCGCAGGCCGCCATTCTCGGGCGTCTCCCAATCAAAGCGGTAGACATACACGGGAGCCCCGCCCTGTTTAGCCTTCCGCTTGCCGATTTCGCGAGAATGCGTGCCCCGCGGATCTTCGCTGGCAATCAATACGTACAGATCGTAGGGACTCGCTCCCGGGTTATCCCATCGGAAGGCCTCTATGACGCTTTCCGTATCGATGTGCTCGGGCCGACGGCCGAACATCTGAACCTGGCGATCCTTGTAGATAATCGTTCCTGCGTGGAGTCGTTTGTCGACGAGGCTCTTCAGGCCCGCCTCGTCGAGCGCGCGGTTTTCGGGCGTGGGCCGCACCCAGTTGGTTTCTTCCGTATGCGCCCAGCCGATCATCAGCGGGACATCGTGGGATACTGACGGGGCGTTCGGATCCCAGGGGTGATGCGGTAAAAACGGGCCGCCCAATATCGGGGTGTTGGGTGCCCAGCCGTGTGTGCGGATCGGCCATTGTGTCATCAGCTTTTCATTGGCGCGCTCGTTGGCCAACAGGAGCTGATCCATGGGGACTTCCTGGAGCTTCTCGAGCTGATCGGCACGGAGGCCCAGCTCGGCCAGCAACAGCGCCACCTGCCGGGCACCGTCCTCCGGGTCCATCAGGCGCAAAATCGCCCCGCTTTCCACAATCGCGCGTTGAAACAGGCCCTCGGCCGCAGGCATGCCCATGAGGGCGGCCACTTTCCGACCCCCGCCCGACTGGCCAAAAATGGTCACGAGGTTGGGATCGCCGCCAAAGCGATCAATGTTCTCGCGGACCCACTTCAGTGCTGCGACGATGTCGAGCAACCCGACAGCACCCGAAGCGCTGGCGTGCTCGAGCGGCGTGAAGCCGAAGACGTTCAACCGATGGTTGATGCTGACCAACACGACGTCTCGCGTCCGCGCGAGATTCGTACCGACAGTGATAGGACTGGAGCCGGAGCCGTTGGCCCATCCACCGCCGTGCAACCAAACCATCACCGGTCGCTTCGCGTTGTCCAGGCCGGGTGTAAACACATTCAGGACGAGGCAGTCCTCGCTTTCATTGTCGGCCTTGCGACCGACGCTCTGCGGCGCGGAAGGTCCCCAGTCGAGCGCGTCACGGACTCCCGTCCACTTCTGCGGCGGTGTGGGCGGCATGAAGCGATTCGTTCCAGCGGTCGAGCCGCCGTACGGGATGCCCTTGAAGATACGGATGCCGTTGTCAACGATCCCGCGGACGTCGCCAGCGGAAGTCGGTGCCGTTACGAGCTCCGGCTCTGCGTATGCAGACAGGCACGGCAGAGCTATCAACAGGCCGCCGGTGTTTTTGACAAAGGTCCGGCGGCTGTAAGTCACAGCCGGCCCGCCCGGGTCAGCCAGTGCTCGAGGTAGTCAAAGGCGCGCCTGGACGTATCCCCATACTCGGGCCGGCAGGGCTCGAGGGAGTGATTGGCGCCTTCGACCGCCACAAACTCCTTGTCTTTCGCGGCCGAGTGATCAAACACAATCTCATTGAAGACCATGTGCCCGTAGCAGCTACCGGCCATCACGAGCGTGGGAACTCTCACTCCTTCAACGTCGCCCGGGGCGCTGTTCACAGTGGATCGCCACACGATGCCTTTCACATCGTTCTGCGTTACGGCGTAGTCAGGTGTCGTCCGAAGTGCATAAAAGGAAAGGAAGTGCCGAACAGTGACGTTCTGCGTCATCTTCTCCATCGTATCCAAACCTTCGACATTGTCAGGCCGAGGCGGCATGACGGAAGGCACAATCCCGGTCACGATGGTGCCGTCAGTCTTCAACAACGGATGCGCGCCGTGAGTCCGGGTCATGAAGTGCCGGTCCGACAGGTCCAGCCGCGCGCCATTCTCCATCCGGCTCGATCCCGGCACTACGAACGGCTCGTCGTCCTTGTAGTCGCCCTCGTCTTTTTCAATTTTAGCGAGCCGGGCGAGCGCCTCGTCAATGAGCCGGTTGTTGCGTGCGCCCTGGGCTGCCAGGAACTTGCGCGCAAATGCCGGGCTATAGGTCGCCGCGCCCGTCTTGGGGTCGAACCCGTTACGCGGATCAAACATGTCGAGCGCCGGATCGCGTTTGCGTCGGTTGCGACTGTCGACTGCCGGATCCAGGGCGATGGTTCGCAGCGGCGCGCCCGAGTTGATATCGAGCAGAACGACGGCGTCCGCCCTGGGAAGGGTATCGAGATTTTTCCCGCGGCACGGGTAAACGATCTCGGGCGACTGACACGCCTTGGCGCCGTTTTCAGCGATGTTCTCGTAGAAAGTGAGCTCCGCGCCGCCCGTGCTGCCGCCGATGAGCACGATCTTCCGAGCTCCCGGCAATCCACGCAGGTGTTTGACTGCCGCCGCGATCGGACTCAGAAACTCATCGTAGGTCTGTTCGGGACCATAATAGTTCATCATCATCGTGCGATAGCCGCGCCGCGCCAACTCCCGCGCAATCCAGGAGTTGAACAGGTTGGCCCGCTCCGGGTGAACGGTCAGGAAGACGATGTGTTGCTTCGCCGGATCGACGCTGTCGGGTTCCGCGATGAGGGCGTTGGCGTTGTTGCTCAACTTTACAAAGGTCTGGGTCCGCGGAGGCGGTGCGCTTCCCTCCTGTCCCCACGCGACTCCGGCCGAAACGAGCAGCCCGAGTGCAACCACTTTCCGGATGGACATGGATCAGGCTCCGAGCGCGGCCGTGGTGTCATCGAACAACTCATCCACCGACAGGCGCCGCGGAATGATCTTCTGTTCGTAGGACCACTCGATGGCCAGGTCGAGACCCCTGCGGTTGGCTTCGAGGCCGAACGGCGGACGGGTCGCTGACACCGGCGCAAATCCTCTGCTCTCGACCAGCATGCGATAGATTTCCCGCATGACATCGGGCCGCTGTTTCGACAGCTCCTGCCTGACCACGAACACGTGATTGATGGGAATCAAACGCTCTCGCTCATACCAGGCCTGTGCGGCGGCCGCGGGATCCGGGATCAGCGATTGCACCCGGGGGTCCTTGGGCATATCGCTGCCGAGGATCGCCGCGGCCAGCTCGCCGTTCATCATCATATCAGCCAGTTTCGAGCCCGCGGGCAGGCGCTCGCAATTCGCAGGATCCTGAAATTCGGTAACGTGGGCATCCTCGATCGTCATCCAGCGCACATCGTCCAGGTTGACGCCATATTCGTGCTGCAGGATGCCACGAACCCACAGCCCCGTCGTCTGCGAGTATGTGCGCACTCCAACTCTGCGCCCTTCGATGTCCTTGGGCGCCAGCGGGCCGCGCTCGTGGTTGAATGCGATGCAATGATGTTGGAACCGGCCTGAAATCGGCGCGGGCAGCATGACGAACGGCTTGCCCCAGGCGCGCGCCTGCAGGTAGGTAATGATTGCGAGCTCGCCGGCCTCGTAGGCATTGTCACGGATCATGTCCTTGAACGCCTTGTTGGCCACCTTCGGTCCGCGGTAGTCGAGCTTCACCAGCTCCGAGCTGACGCGGCCGTCCTTCATGGCCAGCGTGACCGGATAATCAGCCAGGTTGGTTTTCAAGGATACAACGGAAGACGACGCCATCGGACCACTCCACTGTTCGTGCTGCGTTAAAAGCGCCCGGCCTTCATGAGCCAGCCATCGACATAGTCGAAAGCATGGGCGGCGGTATCGCCGTACTCGGGCTTGCAGGGCCGGAATTCGTGATTCGCCCCGTCCACACCCAGAAACTCCTTGTCGCGCGCGGGCGAAAGGTCATAGGCAATTTCGGTGAATACCAGGTGCGGGGCACAGGTCGCGGCCATGAACAGCGACGGCACTTTGATTCCCTGGATGTTTCCCGGGATGCTGTTGGGAACGGAACGCCACATGACGCCCGTGACACCGTCCTCGGTCACCTTGTAGTTGGATCCGGTACCGATGGCGAGAAACGACAGGAAATGCCGGACAGTCGTATTCAACGTAGTCTGATTCAAGCGGTCCATGTTGTCTGGAACGGCAAGGGGCGGACGCGTGGAGTGGAGGATCTGGGTCGACACGGAGCCGTCGGCCTTCAACAACGGATGGGCAGCGTGGGTGCGGGACAGAAACCGAAGGTCGGCGAGATCCAGGCGCGCGCCGTCATAGGCATGCACGCTGGAACCGGGAATGACAAACGGCTCGTCATCCTTGTAGTCGCCCGCGCCGTTTTCGATCTTTGCCAGCCGGTCGGAGGCCGCGCGGATCAGCGCTGCCTGCCGCGCACTCTGCGCCGCCAGATAGCTGCTCACAAACTGCAAGCTGTAGGTGCCTGCCCGCGTCCCGGGATCGAAGCCATTGGCGGAGTTGAAGAGGTCGACTTCGGGCTGGTGGACGCGAGGCCGGGCACCGTCAACGGAAGGGTCGAGCGCAATGAGTCGTTCGAACGCACCCGCGCTGCTGTCCAGGACCATGACACCGTCCGCCCGCGGCAGCTCGTTGAGATTCTTACCACTGCAAGGATAGATGCGGTCCGGTCCCTGGCAGGCTTTCGGGCCGTTTTCCGCCACATCCTGGTAGTAGGTCAGCACGGCGCCACCGGTGCTGTGACCGGCCAACACCACCCGCTCCACTCCCGGAAGGCTCTTCAAGTGTTTGATTGCGGCCGCCAGCGGCGGCAGGAATTCCTCGTACACCTGCTCAGGGCCGTAGTAGTTCATCATCATCACGCGATAGCCGCGTTTTGACAGTTCGTCGCCAAGAAAATAGTTGAAAGTGTTGACATGGTCCGGGTGGGTCAACAGGACGGCAATGCGCGCCCGTTTCGGGTCGGGTGTTTCTGGACCTGCGATGAGCGCGTTGGCGTTGTTGGTGAGCTTGACGAAGGTCCGCGTCTGAGCTTGCAGCACGGCGCTGCCGACCACACCAAGCAATACCGCGCCGGCAATCCAGGCGCGCATCAGAATCGCTTGCTCAGCCAGGCATCGACGTAATCGAAGGCCCGCTTCTGGCTGTCACCGAATTCCGGACGGCAGGGACGGAACGAATGATCGCCCCCCTCCACCACCACGAACTCCTTGTCCTTCGCGGCTGAATGGTCGTAGGTGATCTCGAGAGGGACCATGTGGATGGTGCAACTGCCGGCCATCACCAAGGTCGGAACGGTGATGTTCTCCACACTTCCGGGAGCGCTGTTCGCCGAGGAATGCCAGTCGATCCCCTTGATGTCATTGCGGGTCAACTGAAAGTCCCGGGCGGTCGTGACGGCCAGGTAGGACAGGTAATGCCGGACGGTGGTGTTTTGAGTCGTTTCCTCCACCGTATCGCGCAAATCGGCCGCGGTGGCTCCCGGCTTCCGGGTGGATCGCGCCACCTCCACAGGGGTCGTTCCGTCTGCCTTCAAATGCAGATGGGGCGCGTGCGTCTCGGCAAGAATGTTGCGGTCTGCCAGGTTCAGGCGTGCGCCCATTGAATTCTCGGCCATGCCGGGAATGATGAGCGGCTCGTCATCGTTGTATTGAGCCGTATGGGCATCGATGGCTTTGACCGTGTTGGTCGCGGCCGCGATGAGACCTTCGCTGCGTGCATGCTGGGCAGCAAAGTAGCGGGTCAGAAAGCTCGCACTGTACGCAGCCGTGTTGGATTTGCTGTCGAATCCATTCTGCGCGGCATACATGTCCAGATCCGCCCGGCGCTTCTTGGGCTGATGCGGATCGGTCACGGCCGGATCGACGGAGAGGGTCCGGTGCGGCGCGCCGATATTGGCTTCCAGCAGAGCAAGGCCATCGATCCTGGGCAGATCCGCCGCATCCTTGCTGTTGCACTTCAGAAGCCGCCCTGGCTGCTGGCAAGCCGCGGCGCCTTTTTCCGCGACCTCGGCGTAGTACGCGAGCTCCGGACCCCCGCCGCTGTGGCCGACCAGGATGACTTTTTCCACCCCGGGTACATTGCGGGCATACTTCACCGCCGCGGCGATAGGCTTCAGCAGCTCATCGAACGTCACCTCATCGCCGTAGTAATTGACTCCCAGTTGCCGGTAACCGCGCGCTACGAGCTGCCGCCCGGTGAAATATTCGAAGGCGCTCACCTTGCCGGGGTGGGCATTGATCACGAGGATCTTCGCCTTGGGTCCCGGCTCGGCCGGCTCGCTCAGCAGCGCGTTCGCGTTGTTGGCAAGATGCACGAACGTAGTCTTGATCCCCGGTACTTGCTGAGGCATCTGCGCTGGCACCCACGCCGGGCACCCCAGCAGAGCCGCGGCGATGGGCCAGACTTTCAGTCCGGGAAGCCGGCGTTGAGTTGAGGCCATCGAAGCACCTTCAGAACTTGAAGTGGAATCCCAGCGTGTAGTACGCGCCGACCGGATCGTCGCCGATGGCGAATCCACCGAACGTGCCCGGAACCTGGTTGCCGTAGAAAGCGGCGGACGGCGGCTGCTTGTTGAACAGGTTCGTGGCGTTGAGATACAGCTCGGTCTGCGCCCCGAAGCTGTGGATGATCTGGTACGACAGAGTCAGATCCGTGTACCAGGTCGAGGGAATCTTCGGCGCGGGCGTATCAAACTGCAGTGTGCTGGGAGCCGCGAATATCGGGCCCCACGCCAAGGGGCTGCGCCACCGTTCCATCACATCGATCGTGAAGTTGCTGAACGGGCTATATCTCGCGAGCAGCGAGGCACGCACCTTGGGAGTTGCCTGCAACGCACCGTTGGCGAAACCGACACCGCCCATGTCGAAACTCGCACTTCCGGGCGCCGTATACACGATATGAGGCTGGTACGTGGACAGCAGGCGCAGGCTGAAGGGGCGATCAAAAATGTTGTGCACGTAGTTGGTCTCGAAGTCCATGCCTTCGGTCCACTGGTTCGCAAGATTCAACGACTCGGTGTACAGCGTCGTGGCCGTGTTGGCGGGATCACTACTGCAACAATCTATGGGCCGAATCACGAGCTGACAGAAAGCCGAGGTACCGCCGCTGGCCGCACAGCCGGTCTGCACATAGTCGGAGGCGCCGCGGAACAACTGGATGGCGTTGCTCATCTCGATCTTGAAGGCATCCACGGAGAAGCTGAACCCATCGAGCCACTTCGGCGCGTACACGAAGCCCACGGTGGTGGTGTTACCCACCTCGGGCACCAAGGTCGGATTGCCGCGCGCAATGAATGGAATGGGCGGGTTGATTGCCTGCACGTGGGTGACGAGGTCGAAGCTGCCGTAGCTGTCGGTGGAGGCTGGCAGGAACAGGTCATTGAGCGTGGGCGCGCGGATATCTTTAGAACGGGTACCGCGAATCGACAGCTCGTCGTTGACCTGCCAGTGCAGACCGACTTTCCAGGTCCACGCCACACCGCTGGTGTCATAGTCGGTCCAGCGGGCTGCCGCATTCACCGAGAAGTCCTTGACCAGGAATATATCCTTGATGAGCGGCGCATCGAATTCGTACGCCGCTTCACCTACCGACTGGCTCACGGGAGTCCGGGTCGCGGAGGTTGCAGTCGAGTAGGTTTGGGCGCTCGTCGTCACCTTGCAGGCGTAAGACGGCAGGCCCGCGCAACTGATCAGGTTGTTCGCATCGTTAGGTACGCCGAGCTGATTCAAGTAGTAGCCGAGGCGGCGCCACTCCCCGGACAACGCCATATTGACCGGCCCGGCCCACGTCGAGATGGGCGCACCCGTGAAGCTCGTGCCCACATCGTCCATGGTGGTGTACGCCCTGAACTCGGTCGGCGTCATGACATAGTTGATGGCAGCCTGACTTTCCGCGCCGGGGCCGAACGGATTGAACGGCACACAGCCGGGGTACAGGCCCGCATTCGCTGTGAGGCTCACCGCGCAGACAATGTTGCCCGATGCATCCTTGGTGGTGTTCAGAGCAGCAGCGAGCTTCAGGGTGTTGATGTTCGCGTTCTGACGCGAGTTCTGCATGGTCCTCGCGTGTGTATAGAACGTATCCCACTCGTAGCCGCCCCCGAGCTTGACGTTGATGCCCGCGGTGGCCTGGACCTGACGCTCCCAGGTGTCGACATTCGTTGCCGGCAGGTCGTCGTTGAAGGTCTTGCCATATAGGAATGTAGGACCCGCGGCCTGCAATTGCTGGGCGTAGGCCGCCGGCAGATAGGGATTTGCGGAGCTCAGCGTGATGGCACCATTGTTTGTGCCATTCGGCGTGCTCAGAATGTTGTTCGCGGCCTGGGCCCAGTTGTGATTGTAGGTTGCCGAGACATTGGCAAAGCCGTGTGCGTTATCGGCCACATCATAGTCGAACCGCGTAAAGAACTGATCCAGGTCCAGCCGTGCCTTCAACGTGCTGTCGTTATAGGCGCCGCTGCCACCGCTTTGATAACTGGTACCCAATGGCGTACCCACCACAAACGGAGTGAGCACACCGGGCTGCGTGAATTCCATCTTGTTCAACGGCCCACCGAGAATCACGCCACCGAACGAGCTGCGGGTGCTGTTGACATACGGGGCAAGAACGTAAGGCCCGGTAGTGCCGCTGGTGGGATTCTCCATCGTCCAACGCAGCCGACCGAAGGGTCGATCGCTGCGGTTCGGAATACCGGGATCGTGTTGGGTCTGGATGCTGGCTTCGATGTGCCCGCGCCCCCCGAACAGATCAGTGCCCCCGGCCAGGCCGCCCGCCTCCGTGATGTCGTCTCCGTAGTACGAAATTCCGGCCCGTCCATCCGCTTTCACGCCGTTGAAGTGCGTATCAGTGATGAAGTTGACAACGCCCGTGACAGCATCCGACCCGTAGACGGCGGAGGCACCGCCCGTCACCACGTCGACACGCTGTAGCAGCATCTGGGGGATCATGTTGGTATCGACAGTTCCGTCCGGCGCGGTCGGCGCGAGTCGGTGTCCGTCGAACAGGACGAGCGTACGCGTGTAGCCAAAATTGCGCAGGTTGAGCACGTTGGCCGCCGGATTGGTTGCGGCCGAACTGGTGCCCTGGGCGCCGCCGCCGGGGTTCGTAAATTGACCGCGCGATCCGGCAAACTGCGGCAGATCGTTCAACTGATCGGCAATGGTGCCCGGGTGTACCGCCGCCATGTCGTCTACATTGACAACCGTCACGGGCGTCGGGCTTTGATTGCCGTTCTTGATGACGCGCGAGCCCGTCACGAGCACTTCCGCCAGGCTATCGTTCGCGCCGGTGTCCGCCTTGTTATCGGGAACCGGCGGCGAGTCCGAAAGAGCGGGTGCCGCCTGATCGGCCGCCGTCGCGTCCGCCGTGGCGTCCGCAGGTTTCCCTTCCGCATCGGCCGCAGCGACGGCTGCAATTCGAGCAGCGCGATTTGTGCCTGCCGCGTCTTTGGGCGCCTGCGCGCTCGCGGCTGTCGCGGCGAGCATCACAGCCACTGCACTGGGCAGCAGGTTCCTGGAGTGAATCCCCGAGCTCATCGTGTCCCCCTTCGTCCCCGATGTCTAACAGTCGGCTCGCCGTACCGAAGTACCGGGTCAATGCTATACAGGGGGATACCCGTGGCCCATCAATTGTCTGTCGCCAGACATAAATTCCCTGACGCAGGCGACCGGGGGCGGGGGGAGAAACGGGGTTACTCAGGGAAAGGCCTGAATTTATCAGCGAGACTGATCATCAGCGTCGCCCGAAACGGGCGTTGCGCGGCCCAGGCCGACCACCAGGATACGGGAATATCCGTGACTGGAAACCAACTCGCGGACATGCCGGCTACGTGACTCGATGTTGTGCGGGCCTTCGATGCCAGGACAATGATTCCGCGAAGCCAACTTGGCATGTTCCGGCTCCCGTTGCGCGACCTTGTAAGTTATGACCCGCAGGGACATCATAAGATATGCGCAAAAAACAACTCCTGCTGGCTACCGGGGCCCTGCTCCTGTCTGCAACGACACTGGCCGAAGCGGCCGGAATCACCGCGCTCGTCGGCGGGCGCTTGATTGACGGATTTGGGGGCACGCCGATTGATCACAGCGTCATCCTGATTGAAGGGGAGCGGATCAAGGCGGTCGGCACCGAGGACTCGCTGCCGATCCCAGCCGGGGCAACGGTGATCTCCACCGGCGGGATGTCGGTGCTGCCGGGCCTCTGGGACGCCCACGTTCATACCGGTATCCTGGGTCACACGAATTACGATCACTGGGACAAAACGTACGGGACCAGTCCGCGGCTCGCCAAGGAGATCATGCCTGCCGCGGCCCACCAGCTTTTGATGGCCGGCGTTACCAGCGCCCGCGATCTCGGCGCGCCACTCGAGGCAATCATCACGGTCCGCGACCGCATCAACCGCGGCGAGATCCCGGGTCCCACTCTCTACGTGTCCGGCCCCTTCATCCAACACGCACCGTATCCCGGCACCGAATATGAGCGCTGGGGAGTCAACGGCGTCAAAGATGCCCGTCAAAAGGTGGCCAAGCTCGCCGCCGCCGGCGTCAACATCATCAAGCTCATCGACCAGGACCTCATGCAGGAAGATGAGGTCAAGGCGGTGATCGATGAGGCTCACGCGCACCATCTCCCGGTGGTGGCTCACGCGCATCGGCCCAACGAAATCCGCATGGGCCTCAAGTACGGGGCGGACTGCTTCGAGCATACCGGCCTCGCGACCTCACCTGGCTATCCCGACGACATCCTGGCACAGATCGCCGATCGCACCGCCAAGGGCAACCTGGCACCGCT
>Ga0307510_10007284_pt1 | contig 13179 bp, 15 predicted proteins | sample 12_EM_MG_FD_207224 | JGI IMG/M metagenome (GOLD analysis project Ga0307510, IMG submission 207224) | Populus trichocarpa ectomycorrhiza microbial communities from riparian zone in the Pacific Northwest, United States - 12_EM | ecosystem: Host-associated > Plants > Roots > Unclassified | place... | reverse complement strand
GATATTCAACTCGAACCCGCCACGGAGCCAGAGTTCCTTGGCTTGATTGCGATTGTCGAGAACATTGTAATTCGTATTGAAGGTGCGCTTGTCGATCGTGACCGCACCCAGATTGGTGCCGTTGTAATTGGAGACGTAATTCCCGGATACAATCCCGGTTGTTGCATTCGGCCCACTGAATGCGACCGGCACCAACGGTGTGCCCCAATAAGGGCTGCCACTGTCCTGCTTGTATTCGATCGCGCCCCAGATCTTGAAGCTGTCGGAAACGCGATAATTCAGTTGGCCGGAGACATCGAGGGTCTTGGTGTTGGTGTCGTCGGTAAAGCCATTCAGCGACGAACGGCTGACGTCGAAACGATAATCCAGCCCCTGAACGTTGGTACTGCCGCCGGAACCATACGAACTGCGGAACGAATGCAGCGAGTCATAGGAAAAGTACGCCTCATTCCGAATCGGTCCGGTGGTTGGCTGCTTTGTCACGTAATTGACCGCGCCGCCGGCCGCACCTTCGCCCGACATCAACGACGCCGGTCCCTTCAGAAACTCGACGCTTTCGAGATTGGCGGTGTCCATCACCCGCGACGTCATGTTCTGCGGGCCGATCTTGATGCCGTTGTACAGCGTATTGATCTGGCTGTTGGTGAAACCCCGCATCGAAAATGCGCTGGGTTCTGCGGGGTTGTCGCCGGATGTCACGCCGACCGCGCCCTGGGCCACTTCGGAGACGGTCCGGTATCCCTGCTCCCTGATCGTTTGCTGATCGATCACCTCGACGGTTGCCGGTATCTCGCGCACAGTCAGTCCCAATCGGGAAGCACTTTCGGCCACGACGTTGGAATTGAGCGGCGAATGGGCAACCTCACCTCCGCCTGAAGCCGGCGTCGGCTTTGGCACCGCGGTCTGCGTATGGGCGCGACCGCCAACACGTCCCGCAGTATTGCTCCGCTGCGTTGCCGATGCGGCTCGGCGTACCGGCTTGCGCTGAGGCGGCGTAACGACGACTGGCCCGAGACTTTCGGGCTTTTTCTCCGCCTGCGGAGCGCCCTGCGCCATCACTGGAGCCGCGGCACCCGAAGCAAGCAGAGCAACGAGACCGAGTGATGCGGCGGACGCGCGCAACCAGCGCTTGAGCGCAACGCCATGGCCTTGATTGACGAACCCTTGATTGAAATAAAGACGCGCGCACGCGACTCGTGGTGCACGATGACCATGATTGCTGAAATTCGACACGTTACCGCTCGACGGCGAAGCACTTACCCGTCAGCGCGGTTGCCGCTGCATTCTGCCCTCGCCCCAAGCGACAGATGCACCAGCTACTCTTGCGACATCGGAGCACCCCGCCCGACGCGTTCGCGCGTGACCATGACCGGCAGCAGGTTTCCTGGCTCGCGGGTTATCGCCTCGGACCACCTTCCCAAAAACCCGAAAGTTTCCAGTGGCATTTATGGTCGTCGGCTATCCGCTTACAGTTGCGGGGGCAGCCGCGGATTTGCACACCAATATGCGCGCACCGCATTCCCTTGGTTAGCCCTTTCGGGCACTACCGGTCACAAACGTGGCATCGGATCGTCTTGAGAGTCAATCGCAGAAACGGGCTTGCGATCCGGGATTGCCTTCCCTGTCAGAAAACAAGCGGCGGCAGTGGCCGCGGCGCCACACCGAAGATCGATCGATGCCATCAGGCAAACCACCGATTTGGCGAAGCGATATTGACGCACTGGCATTTCAGCCGGAGCAACACTCCGGCCTCTGCATGGTGCACCGTCGCGCGTTCCGCACCCTGTTGCGGACAACGCCGTCGCCACGCGAATGCGTTGAATTCTTCAACGCCCATCACCAGGCGTTCCAGGCGGCGGCCCGCGCAAAACTGCTGCGCACCGACGTGACCACAACTTCGAATTTTCACCTGACCAGCCGGGATGTCACCCGGCAACTGAAAAATTAGGGTGAAAAATTAGGGTCGCGCTCACGGCCCTTCTGGGTTAAAATGACCGTCTTCGCCGAGGATGACATGCAACAATCCCACACCGCCCAGCTGCCCGCTACCGCCGTCGACACCAACGTTATTGCGCAAGCTGTGCTGGCGATGGCGCTCGGCCTTTTCATTGTCGGCGTGGTCGGCTTCTCGCATATCAGCGCGGTTCACAACGCCGCGCACGATGTTCGCCACGCCAACGCGTTTCCCTGCCACTGACCACGAATGCCGGTTTTCAGGTCTATCGTATTTTCTGCCGCCCTTGCCGGCTTGATCGTCGGGGTGGTGATTTCGATTGCCCAATTTTTTGGTACCGTTCCGCTGATCCAGCAGAGCGAGGTCTACGAGCGCAAAGCTGTCGCCGGGACGCCGCCGGCGGGGCATGACCACGCCAGTGCCGCCCACGCCAGTGCCGCCAACGATCAAACCAAGGCCCATAGTCACGAGAACGAATGGGAGCCCGAGGAGGGCTTGCAACGCAACGCCTTCACGGTCGCAGCCAACATCCTGACCGCGATCGGCTTTGCCCTGTTGCTCACCGGGGTTTATGCGATCCGGGGCCGGCAGGTAACGTGGCGTGAAGGCTTGTTGTGGGGGCTCGCCGGCTTTGTGGTGTTTACGGCCGCACCCGGCCTCGGCCTGCCGCCGGAATTGCCGGGCATGCCGGTAGCCGAACTGACGGCGCGGCAGACCTGGTGGATAGCAACCGCAGCTGCCACGGCCGGCGGGCTCTGCCTGCTGGCCTTCCGCCCCGCCGCCTGGGCTGCGGTTCTCGGCCTCGCGCTGATCGCGCTACCGCATCTGATCGGCGCGCCGCTGGCGCCGGAGTCCCACAGCGAGGTGCCGGCGGCACTGTCGCACAGGTTCATCGTGGTGGTGACGCTCACCAGCCTGCTGTTCTGGGCTTTGCTCGGCGTCTGCACCAGCATCGCGTTCGGACGTGTCTCGCGCCCGTAAGAACGACGATTGGGCTTCGGCTTGGTCGGCTTGCCTAGCCGTAGCTGGCGGAGCCAGCGAAGGTTGGTGGGGGAAGAAGGACTCGAACCTTCGAAGTCATAAGACGGCTGATTTACAGTCAGCTCCCTTTGCCACTCGGGACACTCCCCCGTTTAACTGCACCATGAACCCAACCGCTGACTTGCGGCGGACGAGGCCATGAATGACGTTAATACCAGGAGCCGATGGCGCGCTCCCGGTCGGCGCGTTTATGGGCGAAGGGCCATGGCAAAGTCAACCAAGGCAAGCCGCCAAAAAGGGGGTCAAAAGGCCCAAATTGCCATAATCTGGAACCCGTGACACAAGCTGGGCCATGAGCGATCGCGACCGAAAACCACCGTTCCGCCGCAGCGGCGGCAAACCCTTCGAAAAGGGGCGAAAACCGCCCGGCCGGCCGGCCTGGCGCGACCGCGACGGCGGCGGTGATAGCCCGGTGATTCTCTATGGCTGGCATACGGTTGCGGCGGCCTTGGCCAATCCCGAGCGCCAGATCCGCAAGCTGTTTTTGACCGAAAACGCCGCCCGCCGCTTAGGCGACGAGAATATCGACACCCGCGTGGCCCCGGAAATCGTCCGGCCGAACGCGATCGACGCCCGGCTCGGCCCCGATGCCGTGCATCAGGGGCTGTTGGCGGAAGCCGACCCCCTGCCCTCGCCGGACATCGATGACCTGGCGCAGGAGGGCATCGTACTGGTGCTCGACCAGATCACCGATCCGCACAATGTCGGCGCGATCCTGCGCTCGGCCGCGGCCTTTGCGGTCAAGGCCATCGTCACCACCGCCCGCCACAGCCCGGAGGCGACCGGCGTGCTGGCGAAATCGGCCTCCGGTGCGCTCGAACTGGTGCCGCTGGTGACGGTGCAAAATCTCGCCCGTGCATTGGGCGAATTGAACGACCGCGGCTTCATGACGGTCGGCCTCGACAGCGAGGGCAGCGAGGATCTCGGCGCCGTCGCGCTACAGCAGCCGCTGGCGCTGGTGTTAGGGGCCGAAGGCAAGGGCCTGCGGCAATTGACGCGCGAGACCTGCAGCGTGGTGGCCCGCCTCGACATGCCCGGCGAGATCAAGAGCCTGAATGTCTCGAACGCTGCGGTGCTGGCGCTTTATATCGGCGCCAGCAAGCTCGGCCTGATGAAATAGAAACGCCCGCTCGCTGAAAGCGAACGGGCGCTGAAGATCTCGATTGCCGATCAGATCAGTAGTAACGGCGCAGCACGCGGTGACCGTAGTGATACGGCGCGGCCTGGTAACGCGGCGCATAGGCGTGGCGCGGCGCGTAGCCGTGGTGATAGCCCATCTGCCGATGATGGTAGTAGCTCATGCGCGGTGCGTAAGGGCGATAGGCCCGGTGCGCGCGATAGCCGTAACGATAGCCGGAGGCGGTGTCTTCCCGATAGACGCGGGCCGGAGCCCAGGCGCCGGGGCCGGAATAGGTCGGGCCCTGGTTGACGTAGTAATATTGCTGCTCGGGATCGGCGAGCCGCGCGTGGCCATAACCTTCATAGCCATAGCCGACGCCACCGCAAGGGTTGCATCCCGACGAGGTGTAGGCCGGGACCGGCACCGAGTAGCCGCACGGGTTGAAACCGCACGCCATCGCGGGCGCAGCGGCCATCACGGCAACTGCCGCGACCAAACCTGAAATCAAATGACGCATTACTCTCTCCTGTAGGTGTTTTTGTTGGCGTTGGTTGTTAGCGTGGAAGGTTCTGTGGTCTGCGAGGCCTGTAATCGGGACGCCGCGGATCCTGCGGCGCGTAGATGATCGCCGGCGGATCGACCGGCACGTTGGACTGCGCCGGCAATGGCGCCGACTGCGCAGACCAGGATTGGTGATAGCTTTCGGCCGGCTGCGGCAATTTGCGGCCCGGCGGCGGTTCAATTTCCAGACGCCCGTAACCGGGCATGTGTCCCGCACTCGGATAATAATGCCCGACCTGCGGAACCGGATCGATATAGCGGCCACCATAGATGGTCGGCTGCACATGCGTGCCGCGCTCAAGACCCCAATCGCCCTCGACCACCGCATAGGATGCATCGACGCCGTTAATGATGACGGGAACGCCGACGCGGCCCGGAATCACGATTTCAAAGCCGCCGCCGGCAAACGCCGTCGATGTCATCGCCATCAAAATTGCCAGTGTCACGCCTGCGCGCATTGCTTGGAGGTCCCGTATCTTCGAGGCCCAATCTAATCGAACGCGCCCGCCCAGGGGTTAAGGCGGACGGCCAAACTGCCGGTAAGCCTAATGCGTAAGCATCCGCCCTCGCTCAATTGCGAGCGAACCCGATCAGCAATTGTTAACGGGGCGGGCCACCGAACACAAAATATCGAAAACAACCCCATGCAAAGTAGAAAATGGCTAGAGCCTTTTCCGTTCCGATTGAATCGGAACGGGGCTCTATCTTTTTGTTTTGACGCGTTTTCTACCGCAGATAAGTCTACGCAATCTGCGTAAACTTGATTGCTATGCGAACCGGTGTCCACTTCGCTCGAAAACGCTCTAGCTAGCAAACAGCGTTTCGACGATCGTCGTGACCCCGATCGCGACGGTGACGATGCCAACCGCGCCCTGCAGGCCGCGGTTGGCCCAGGTCAGCCAGCGCGCAGAGATCGCCAGCGGCACCGCGATGATGGTGGACAGCGCACCCATGCCGATCATCGAACCGATCCCGAACAGCGCGACGTAACCCAAGCCCACCGCAGGGCTGGACACCTGCGACACCGTCAGCATCAGCAGCGCCGCCGAGCCTGCCATGCCGTGCATCAGGCCGACCAGCAGCGTGCGCCAGCGAAAGCCGTGTTCATGGGCGTGCGCGGTGCGGACATGGGCTGCGGTTTCGCCGGCATGGCTGTGGGCGTGGATGTGCACAGTTCCGTCGCCATGGCCGTGGGTGTGGAAATGCACGCGGTCGCGCCACAGCCGCCACAGCACATGCGCGCCCAGGCCTACCAGCATGATGCCGACGGCGGTCTCGATCGGCCGCGACAGGCTTTCAGGGATGGCGTGGCCGAGCAGCAGAGCCGCACCCGCAAACACGAACAGCGTCAGCGTATGGCCGAGGCCCCAGGTCAGCCCGTGCTTGACGATGTCACCGACATGGCTGCGGCGCGCGGCGATGCTGGAGACGGCCGCGATGTGATCGGCTTCGAGCGCATGCTGCATGCCCAGCAAAAACCCAAGCCCCAAAATACCGAACATATGCCCCCTACGTACCCAGCGATGCCATCAAACACCAAAGCGCCGACCTTGTCAGGTCAACACTTCATCAAACAGGCTCCGCATCGAGGCCCAGGAACGGCGGTCGGCCCGTTCGTTGTAGAGCGCGGTGCGCATTATCGAACCATCGGCGGCGGGGTTGGTAAACCCATGCAGCGTGTTGCCGTAACTGACGACCTGCCAATCGCGCACGGCGGCCTCACGCATCTCGCTCTCGAATGCCGCCACCTGATCCGGTGGCACCAGGGGATCATCCGCGCCGGTCAGCACCAGCACGCTCGCCTTCACGCGGCCGGATGGCGCCGGCATCTTGGTCGAGAGCACGCCGTGGAAGCTGACGACGGCCATGAGATCGGCTCCCTCGCGCGCGAGTTCGAGGGCGACCGAACCGCCGAAGCAGAACCCGATCGCGGCGAGTCGTTTCGCATCGACCTGTGGCAACGCCGCCAGGGTCGACAACCCGGCGCGGCCACGCGCTCGGAGTTGCTGGGGCTCAGCGCGCAGGCCGCCGACCAGGGCCGCGACCTCCTGAAAATTGGTCGCCTGCTGCCGGTCGCCGAACATGTCGGCGGCGAGCGCGACATAGCCGAGGCCGGCGAGCCGCCGTGCACGCTCCATCGCAAACTCGCCGAGCCCGAGACCTTCGTGAAACACCAGCACGCCGGGCTGAGGACCTGTGGCGCCGTCGTTCCAGGCGAGATAGCCGCGCAAAGTGACATCGTCGCAGCGGTAATCGAGGTCGCGCGTTGGCATGAAATTCTCTCAAATTTCTCTGGACGTTCGAGATGCGGAGCAGGAACTTCACACCGGTTTGAACGCCGCACAACCCCGAAACGGAACGTCGGCGGTTGCCATGTCCTGATCGCTGGAGAATCAAATGACTAAACTGAAAATGATCGGCGACCCCGGCACCCTGTTCCGCGGCAAGGACGGCCGCCGGCATATCTGCCAGACATGCGCATCGAGACACGAAAAAGGCGGCTGAAGAGCCGCCTTTTTCGTGTGCGATTGTATCGAAAACGGGCTTCGAGGTTCTGGCCCTTTGCGGACAAGTCTGGTATTCGAGCCGCCTGATAACGGGTCCGGCGCGGGCCCGCGATCCCATCAATTTGCCGGTTTAGCTCAGCGGTAGAGCAGCGGTTTTGTAAACCGAAGGTCGGGAGTTCAATCCTCTCAACCGGCACCAGTGTTTATGCTTGTTTTTTACAACTTTTTTACAACAAATGTAGCCCCAAATTTCGGCACTTGGGAGCCAAAAAGGGACTATGGGGCTACATTCGGGCGAGGTAATCCTTCGGCTTGGGGTAGCAGCCCCATGGGAGCGACCAACAAGCTTATCGGTAGCGAACGTCCCCATTGCGTCACGAAGCGGCCGTTCGAAGACTGATAATCTTTTCTGCGAAACCTTATCAGTCAGCAAAACTGGATAGCTTTTCGTAAATTTGCTTATCAGTCGCTGGTTGTCTCGACCTTATGCGAAACCAGACTCTCGCCCTCTCCCCTGATCGTCGATAGTCAGCCCCTGACGTGACAGATTTCGGCACTTCGGCTAACGCCTTTTGTTGCATTGCCTTCAATTGCATCCTTGCCGGGACCACCCAACGCTGGTCAAACAGCACGACGCACGGCTTTCAGAAAAGCGTCATATTCCCGAATGTAGTCGCCCGGGTCGTAAAGCTCGGACGCGAACACGAGCAATGCAGCATCAGAGCTGTATTGCCATTGCCTGCCCCAGACCATGGGAGCAAGGTAAATGCCTACATTCGGCTTGTCCAACTGGACTTCGAGACGGGTCGCTCCGTCGTCAACGCTGACGCTGCATTGGCCATACGCGCAAATCAGGAACTGATGACACTCCTTGTGTGCATGCTCACCCCGGATCTCGCCATTTGGAATGCCCGATACGATGAAGTATCGCTTCGGACGAAACGGAAATTTATTCTCGAACTCTCCGAACGTCACATCGCCGAGGGAATCCTGCACCACGGGGAACCGATAGACATCGACTCCCTTCACCGCCGTCGGCGTGATCTTCGTTTCGGAAGCGATCTCGACTCGTTCTTGCTCTGACATTCTTCCAAAAGCTTTCTTCTAGGCAGATACAGGTACCCTATCGCAAAGCAAACAGCCAACCACGAATGATCCATCCGCGAAACCATTGCGCGGAAGCTTTTCGCGGCGCCGCCAGCCGATGAATTTCACGTCTTTGCCTTCGGCTTTGGAGCCGTGGCTGCTGGTTCAACATTTAGAAAAGTGCATTTGCAATTCTTTATGCTCTGGTTGGATTGATGCCAGTCGCCGCATTGGCCGTAACCGTGGAAGTGGCGAAGAGATGCAATGTTCTGCTCGCGAAGACCACTTCCGTCGCGTGAGCGAGCGAGCTGCACTAGTCGAGTTTTGCGCACGGCAAATAGCAAAACGGTTACGGTTATGGAATCGGCAACGAAATTTCAGTGCCCAAATTGCGACACCCCTGCTCACAAACGGCGGACTGACCTGTCTCAGCTGCTGCCGGCCAATCACGCCATCTCGCCCTTCACAATCCAAGCACGACAGCCTCGAACTCAATCACGCGGAGCTAACGCGACGACATTGGAAGGTCCGGGCTCGACTTTTGCGTAATCGAAGCCCTGTTCAGGTGAAATTGATGTCCGGCGACAGTCGACGAACTCGTCAAGCTCGATTTCGAGCGCATCTTGCCAGGACACCGTCTTGACACCAAAGACCTCTATCAAACGGCCAGAAGCCAGCCTGCTATTGCGCGGACGCCTTGCTCTGGTTGGGTAATCTTCAGTTGCGATGGCGAGAATGCGTTCTGCCTCGACGTCGATACCCCGTTCAACCAAGCCGCCGACAATTGCCGTGGCGAAGCCGTGCCAACTGGTCTCGCCCGCGCTCGCAATATTTATCACACCGCGCGCGTGCGATAGCCGGTCAACAATACCTGTTTTCTTGTGGGTTAGGATCTTCATTACAGCATCGGCGATCGCGCGCGCCGAGGTAGGCGCACCAAATTGGTCGGCTACGATACTGAGCTCCTTCCTGGCGGCCGCGAGCCTCGCAATTGTCAGCATGAAATTCGAACCAATGTTGGAATAAACCCACGACGTCCGGACTATCAAATGCACGCCGTCGGCAGCACGGACCGCGGCTTCCCCCGCAAGCTTCGATTCGCCATACGCCGAGAGCGGCGCTGGTGTATCATCTTCACGCCATGGTCGTTCTCCCGACCCGTCAAACACATAGTCGGTCGAAAAATGGATTAGAGGAACATTGTGTCGAGCCGTCCACATGGCTATCGCCCCAGGCGCCTCCGCATTCACGCGAAAAGCCAGAGATCTCTCGTCTTCGGCACGGTCAACCGCTGTGAATGCCGCGGGATTGACCACCAGATCGGGCTTTAGCAGGTCCAACGCCGCGGCGATGGTTTCCGGTTGCGCAAGATCCAGCTGCGTGCGGTTGACCGGGATTACCTCTCCAAAATCAGCCAGCGGCCCCCAGAGAGCTCCGCCAACCTGCCCGGTCGTGCCCGTCAACAATATCCGCACTCTCTTCTCCTTTGTATCTCGGCAAGGAAATCATTTCACCCAGCCACCGACCCGCCGCATCCCGGGCGGAAACTGTTGGATTTTTCAAGCCCCACTTGATCGTCAACACCGGGTCATCCCACCGGATGACGCTCTCATCTGCGGGGCTATAGTATTCGTCGCATTTGTAGAAAAAGTCGGCGGTCTCCGAAAGCGTCGCAAAACCATGTGCGAAGCCTCTTGGCACCCATAGCTGCCGTCGGTTCTCTTCATTGAGTTCGACGGCTACATGCCTCCCGAAGGTCGGACTACCTATTCGAACATCGACCGCCACGTCGAGAACGCACCCGCGCAGGACGGTCACGAGCTTTCCTTGAGACCTCGGATTCTGAATATGGAGCCCGCGCAGCACGCCGAATGTCGAGCGCGAAAGATTATCCTGCACGAACGGCCTCTTCATGCCGAATTCCGCGTAGCGTTGGGATTGGAACGCTTCGAGAAAAAACCCGCGCGGGTCTCCGAACACCTTCGGTTCGATGATGACGACGTCCGGAATTTCCGTTCGGATGACCTGCATAGAAACCCCCGCATTGATCAAACTTTATCAAACCCTTTTATCTCCTCTGCATTGACCATCGCGTATACGAAATTCATAAAATCATCATGAGGTTGTCATGAAGGGCATCATTCTCGCAGGCGGCACCGGGAGCCGGCTCTATCCGATAACCACGGTAGTTTCGAAGCAACTTCTCCCGGTCTTCGACAAACCGATGATCTACTACCCGCTTGCAACCCTCATGCTCGCCGGCATTCGAGAGATACTCATCATTTCGACACCGCAGGATCTTCCGCTATTCCAGCGATTGCTGGGCGATGGCTCGGAACTGGGCCTGGAATTGACGTACGCAACCCAAAGCAAACCGCGCGGGCTCGCGGATGCCTTCATTGTGGGTCGCAAATTCGTCGGAGACGACGATGTCGCACTCATCCTCGGCGACAACATTTTTCACGGCAGCGGACTTCCGGACCTGATGAACCGCGCCGCCTTGCGGAACGGCGAGGCAACCGTGTTCGGCTATGTCGTCGGAACCCCCGAACACTACGGCGTAGTCGAGCTCGATGGCCACGGCCGGGCCCTCAGCATCGAGGAAAAGCCGTCCAAGCCGAGGTCGAACGTTGCGGTAACCGGGCTCTATTTCTACGACAACGACGTCCTCGACATCGCGGCATCCCTAAAACCGTCGGCGCGAGGCGAACTGGAGATCACCGACGTCAACCGGGCCTATCTCGAACGCGGGGACCTGTTCGTCGAGGTTCTCGGCCGAGGATTTGCCTGGCTTGATACCGGGACACACGAAACTCTGGTCGAGGCCGGCCACTTCGTGCAGATTCTGGAGCAGCGGCAGGGATTGCGCATCGCATGCGTGGAGGAAATTGCCCTGCGTCTGCGCTACATCGGCCTCGACCAGTTTCACATGCTGGCGACCAGGGCCGCGAAGAGCAGCTATGGGCAGTATCTTCTGTCCGTCCATGAATCGTTCGTTTCCGATTCAAGAAAGGTAGATTCATTATCGTGCGCTACGCTGGCTCCACTATTTGCGTAACAGGCGGCGCGGGCTTCATCGGCTCCGCCGTCGTCCGACATCTCCTCGACAACACAGATGCTCATGTCGTCAACATCGACAAGCTGACATATGCCTCCAATCTGAGCTCGATACCTCAAGCAGCCGGGCATCCGCGCTACGCGTTCGCTCAGGTCGATATCTGCGACGGGCCGGCGCTGCGGTCCGTGCTCGAGCGATATCGGCCGGCCGCCATCATGAACCTTGCGGCGGAGAGCCATGTCGATCGCTCGATTGATGGTCCGGGTGAATTCATCCAAACCAACATTGTCGGGACGTTCACGCTGCTCCAGGAGGCGCTGCGGTACTGGCGCAGCCTTGCTTCGGCGCAGCGTGAAGCATTTCGCTTTCTCCACGTCTCGACCGACGAGGTCTACGGATCACTGGGAGCCGATGGTCTGTTCACCGAGGCGACCGCCTATGCGCCGAACTCGCCCTATTCGGCAAGCAAGGCATCGTCCGATCACCTGGTACGTGCGTGGCATGAAACCTATGAACTCCCGACACTGCTCACGAATTGCTCCAACAATTACGGACCCTACCATTTTCCCGAGAAGCTGATCCCGCACACCATCACAAAGGCGCTGGCCGGCGAGCAGCTTCCGGTTTATGGCGACGGCCAGAATATCCGCGACTGGCTCTACGTCGAAGACCACGCTAAGGCGCTTGTGCTAGTGCTCGAACGAGGCTGCGTCGGCGACTCCTACAATATCGGCGGGCGAAATGAGCGCCGAAATCTGTATGTCGTGGAACGCATTTGCGACCTGCTCGATCAGGAACGCCCCTCAGGCGATGGCCCACGCCGACAGAACATAACGTTCGTGGCTGATCGTCCCGGCCACGACCGCCGATATGCCATCGATGCCACCAAACTCGAACGCGAACTGGGCTGGCAGGCGGAGGAAACCTTCGAAACCGGATTGGAGAAGACGGTCGGCTGGTATCTCCGCCATGAAAGGTGGTGGCGAGACATCCTCGATCGAGGCTATCAGAAGAGCCGCATCGGCCTTGCCACCGGCGAGCCAGAGTACGCGCGAGCATCCCGGCATCTCGTGGAGACGTGACCGAGGGTCCGGACGGCTAGAGCCTTTTCCGTTCCGATGGAATCGGAACGGGGCTCTAACTTTTTGTTTTGACGCGTTTTCTTCACGCGAACCGGCGTCCACTTCGCTTGAAAACGCTCTAAGGCCTCTCGGCGTAGACGTTGTAGTTCCTGACTTCCAGCGCCGTCAGCGCCGCCCCCTGCGATTCAATGCCGACATAGACTCCGGTTATGCTGGCGTCGTTCCATCGCGAAGGCGGCGCAACCCATCCCAGCTTGCGGATTGCCCGCGACAACGGAATGCGCAGATGGGTCCACTGGTCTGTGTTGGTGGAAACGGCAGATCCTTGAAAGAACGTATCGTATCGCACCTCACGCCCCTCGGCATACTTTCCCTCCCGGCTGTAGAAGCAGCGGTCATAGGAAATATCCTTGCAGAGCGGATAATCTGGGTCGCCATACGACGCCGAGTAACCATTGGCCTGCACGAGATCGGTTTCAAAAAAGTGCGTGCTGTTCGTGCGCGGAAGCGGCTCAATCCACCTTCCGACGGCGCCGATGATGACTCGATTTCCGGAATAACTGCCATGGGTCTTGGCACCGAGCTGCGACTTGCGGATGCGAACGTCGAGTTCGATAATGATTTCCCTATCGATGGTGGCGCCGTTGAGGAGGCGATCGTTGAAGGCGGCGAACATGTGCCCGTACTGAATCGGCCACCCCGTTACATTGATCTTGTTGAAGTTGATTGTGTCGATCAGGATTGAAATCGTCCTGGGATCATCCTGGCCC
>Ga0307510_10007283_pt1 | contig 13180 bp, 6 predicted proteins | sample 12_EM_MG_FD_207224 | JGI IMG/M metagenome (GOLD analysis project Ga0307510, IMG submission 207224) | Populus trichocarpa ectomycorrhiza microbial communities from riparian zone in the Pacific Northwest, United States - 12_EM | ecosystem: Host-associated > Plants > Roots > Unclassified | place... | reverse complement strand
TTAGAGGGGTTTGATTTTTCCCATGAGGGGGTGAAGCGGGTCGTTGGATTGTTTATAGGTTTTGTTTCGGTCATAGCTAGCGCTCCATACTGTTTCTTGTACCTTAATCAACGAATACATGATTATAAAAAAAAAAAAAAAAAAAAGTGCAGTTAGTGAATCGCTTAGTGAACGAGAGAACTTCTTTAGCGCTGAGTGATCTGTTCAGCCGCAATTTTCGCGAATAAGCCACCAGCCGACGCACCCCTTATCACTCGTTTTTTGCGTAGTCCGCCCCGTCTGACTGAGCCCGGTCCGGTCAGTTCCAGCAACCATGACTGCCTGGTCAGTCTAATTTCTACCACCGGACTAGACTAGACTTTGACCAGGCCTAGCCGGTCCGAGCCGGTCCTCGGCTGACAATTGAGAACCCTGGCTATAGTTTTAAACAATTATTGGGTAGTTAGGAGCAGTAGATCCAATCCTAAGTTACCGAACAGCACAAAACTTTTATTGATACGAACAATGGTGACAGACAAAAGATATCAGAGAACAGAGAATAAAGAGACCATGTGCAAGAACGAATGACTTTGAAAAGACAAGGGATGACCATAAAACAATGACAGAATGCGATGAGTGAGATCATAACTACACGGGGGAAGGGAAGAACAGGTTGCCTTATCTTATCAACAGAAAGGCTTCTTCCCCGGCACACTTCCTGCGCATGCCGGATTCCTCTACCACATTCCATCTCTGTGTCGTCCTTCCGTTTCGCTTTGCCGGGACACTTCCGAGGTAGAAGCTCCATGGCCGAGGATAGAGTTATGCCACCTGCCTCGGGTTGGGTAGATCGCCGAGGGTAAAGTAGATAATCGGCTATCAACTGTGTCTGTGTTTCGTTGTTGGTGGATCAGTGTTTGATACTGTCACATCAGGTATGCAGGGTCATGGCGTTGAATCATAAGAAGCTAACCGTAGTGGAACTCTGTTGAAGCAACAGTCGGTTTAACGATATCGTGGTTGTGTTTCGCCTATGCAGGAAAGAAAGTATGTATATAGTGAGCAGCCTAAAATCATCCATCTCCAACATATAGGTGGGCCCGGACGGTAACTGACGTGCCCTGTAGGGGACGTCAATCCATCAAGAAGACGGCCGGACCCACCCGGGAGATCCCGTTCCCAATAAGAGTGCAGGGCCCGGCGGTCAACCCATAGGGCCGTCGCCCTTATGAAAGACGGCCGCCTTGCCCGGGACGGTTGGGAACACTGCATGCCTGAAGCCCTTCTCCGATATGCACGCTGATAAAGCAGGTTTTATGGCGGCTGGAAGGGCAACCACATACCAAGATCTTTGCCGAGCGCGCAAACAGGCACCGCTCCCCCTTCTGGGGCCTTGGTCGAGCGTCCCTGCACAAGTGCTCACTTGACAGAGCCGCCGAGCTTGCTACTGAATTCCTGATGAAATTGAGGAGAGGCGTCGAGTTTGGAGAGATGGGCCATGTCCAGTCTAATAGGGGAAATTAGACGGACCGGACAGTCATGGTTGTTGGAACTGACCGGACCGGGATCGGTCGGACTGGTCAAAAACCGAGTGATAGAAGGTGAATCACCTTTTGACTGATCCACATGGCAACTGCCGAATGGCGAAAACTGCGGCAGAAAAATAGACCGAAGCGCCAAGAGTAGAGCGACAGAAAAGACTTCAATCGCTGACACACCTATGGGGAAGTTCTCTCATCCACTCCTACCCACGATTATACTCTACTAACTAATTACTAAAGCAGAAATGTCCTCCCATTCTTCTATCGATCGCGACAGAGATCTATCCTCCTCTATGCATGTCCCTCTTCCACCCGTGTTCACCTTCCCCTTCGGCAAAGAACTATCAAGCTAATACAAGAAAGAACAAATGTCACAAAGAAAACTTCTGCACCCACTAGCACCATATCCTCCACTCATCCGATTCTCCTACCCATATCCTTCCCGTGCAGCACCAATCACAAGCGCATAACTGGAGGTTTGTAGAACGATAGCAGGATACGCTGTGCCTATTCTGAGCACCGAACAGCATCCAAGAACTTGCTCCCAGCCGATGTATTAATCCAGAGCGCAGGTCAGGATTTCCTTGTCCCAACAATAACGGGATAGGCTGTATGCATGCCCGATAGAGAAAGCATGGCGAGCAGCATCATAGATTTTCAACACGCATATCCGAAACGTTTGTCTAGATGATATAGGTCTAAGCAGAGCTTGATATTCTGCGGCCATGCAGTACCCTGAGCATGCAAAGTCGCATCAAGGACTTCCAACAGAGGGAGCAATATGGAAGTAAGGATGACTCCGTTGCGATTGTAAAATGTAGATCTTTTTCTTTTCAAAACATTTATTTATTCTATATGAGTACCATTATGATAGTATGTTTCAATCGTTTTATAGATACTGGTCTGGGACCGGTCTTGGACCAGACCTGACCACTTGAACTAGGCCGGTCTAGTCGTTAACATCAAGGAGGACCGACTAAACAGTCATGTCCTCAAGACCAGACCAGTCGGACTATTCGGAACCCTGATTTGGCGTATACTGTTCAAGACGAAGGATATGGTATCGGGTCCCAAGTTGAGGAAGCTTGTGACCAATACACATGTCAATTAAGTGGTAGGACCATGCTGCTATTTTCCCTTTAGTTCTCGAGAGGTGCTAATGGAGTATAGTAAACTGAACCTGAAGGTGTGGCGAACAAGCCAACATGATCCTTCTCTTCCTGAAAGACATCCCGGATGGTGGCTCAACAACGGTTGAAGGAAATGTAGACGATATGGGAGAAATCTACAAAGACTGGGACCCAAGGCGCTCTTCTTAGCCATCAACTTCCTCCCCCTCCATGCTAGCCCTCACAAATTGAGGGTTCCTCGCCCTCTGTGAGTCAGCCTACAAAATAGAAACTCTGCATTTGTGAAGAACTCCAGAGCTAGTCTTACACTTCAAGCACCTTCGCCCTTCTCGGCGGCGCTGCCCACACCACGCTGGCTTACCTAGCTTCAAGCGCAGGGATGCCACTGGAAGTCATGGCGGTGCTAAGTGAGTGTCCTTTCTAGTGATGGGCACGATCATGCTCGAGCAGAAAATTTAGCCCATGCTCGAGCATAAATCCTGCTCGAGCACACCAAAAATTTATGATCGAGCATGATCGTGCCCATCACTAGTCCTTTCCGCATATCCTCAAAATCCGACACCTCGCTAGCAAGTCAAGTCGGTATACGAAACACGATCGACGAAGAGCACCAGGAAATTAGTGCAGCGGGGCAATGTCCAGCTTTATCACCCACACGATGGAACAGCGAAGGAGGGGAGAGATGCAGAGGTGAGGATGGTGCCGGCCCCTTAGGGAATGCCCCGCGTGCAGGGATCTGGACCTTGGGCGTTGGTGCCCTAGGTATGAGGCTTTGAGGGATGTAGAGGCTTATTGGCAAAATTAAATAGAGAAGGGAGGATAGGGGTAGAGAGGGGGGGAGGTGCGAATTTGTAGAGGGGCTACGGATCCTTTACACCCCGTTTCTTTTGTTTGCCCGTTCAAGTCCCCCATATGTCATATTTCACCATTTTTCTTACTACGCTCCGTGTCCTTGTCTGCTTTGATTGTGATATTGGTGCTCCACTGGTGAATCAAGATTGCATATATTGCTCGCTCAAACAGATTTCCCTGGTAAGAGTGCCCCCCACGCCCATCTTCCTTAACACTCACGATCCTAGAGATCTGCGGGCTCATGCAATGAGGTGTCCTGGGACATCTCGAGTCTGCCGCAAACAAAAACCCATCATACCGGCTTTCCCAAGCAGCCTTGGATTGCCTTTACCCCAAGAGATACTTAGGGCATAGTCTAGCGCCCCCCCCGGTTCTCGCGACGGGGGTGCAATATTAACCATAGAGAAAGATATTCTATGAGTGCCCTCTGACCGCAGGGGAATTTCCTTATATACTGCCAATCCTTGATCGCCGGGAGACAAGGAGAATGCGGAAATGTATTTATAAAGTGGGTATTGTTAAATTTTATTTTGGGATATTGGGGTGGTTGGGGTGTGCATGTGATCTGGATAGGCGCAATATTTAATTGGAAGTGGGGACTGCGTATAATGGAGGTGGTGGCACGATCACGTAGGCGTGGAGAAGGATGTTGGAGTATCTATTCTCTACGGAGGCTGCTAGCTAATGTTCACTTAAGCGGTGGAAACTATACCCGCGGCGAGAATGAGTCTCCGGACAACGTGTGCGACCACAATTCCACACACGAAACCATCGCAATACCACAACGACTCAAATCGATGCCGCGGGCAAAACGAAAGGCCCCATCACTAGATCCCATGCTCCTAGAGGGAGGTAGGGGCTCAAACATACAGGCTTTAGGATTAATAGTCATTATGGTTGTAGTTGCGATCGTAATCGCTATTGTGGTTCTCTTTATGATTGAATTTCGCGGGTGATCGTGGTTGCGCCCGCTATCTGAGGGCTTATTCCCGCGGCGAGTACACGTGTAACCCTATAAATCTGTTCATGCCCTAGAATGCGCAATCATCCACACTTGAGTGTTCCCCTATACCATGTACGCTTCCTGCTACCTACACTCCTCCATCTCCTAATACAACACAGCGTATACCTAGGAATGCGAAGGCGGTGTACGCGGCTGGCAAGGAGGCGGCGGCAGAAGGGGGGAATATGTTAGAAGCTGCGAGACACTGCTCGGCATGCTTAGGTTATCGGATTATTCGCATGGTTCCCGGGAATGCGTAGAGACTTCGGGAAATGAGGTGAGGCTTCGGGAATGCGCTTAGGTTTTGGATCGATGCATCGCCGAAAGGAATGCGGAAGAGCCGGAAAGGAGTGTGAGAGAGCTGGGTGCCCGTAGGCTATGAATAATGGAAGTCTTTGTCTTTCTTAGTGCGGGAGTACGCAAAAGGGAAAGGGGGACATCTAGTCAAGAGAACGGATACGTATGATAACCCATGGAAGAATCGGAGGGCGGCTCCGCCGCAGTTTATAAATACTCCAGTCACCACCGTAAGCCAGAATGTAAGCGATAGATTGAGAAGGAGGAGCGAGCGAGCAAGCTTCCCTACCTATTCTAAGTTGTGCGCTGACGGCGGTATTTTTGTTTTGTGTACTCTTGGCCTTTCGTTTGGTGGTCGCGGCTCTCGATCGTTTAATTCGCTTAAAAGATGGAGGGTAGAGGGTCTCGGTGGCGATGCGGCGAAGGGTGCGGAGGTTGGTTCCACGCTCCTGGGACTGCTAGAGGCAGTATGGCTCGAGAGCCGAGAGTGGTGCCGATTGTGGAGGTTCTCGAACTCCTGGCGGTCGGTAGTGCTGTGGTTGTTGTGAATGCGCTGGGGAGGTTTTGGGAAGGTTCTGGGTGGAAATTTGTAATCAACGCTGATTGGCCAAAAATCTGAACTTGAAGCTATCCAAAGCTATCCACCCCATTCCTCATAAAGGTGGGTTGGCATTTTGACAGTATGAATAGGAAGGAAGTTCACTACCAGGACTCATTAGTTTATATGCTTTTTACCGCTTTACTATCGAGATTTTGTATTGGATACACGTACTCTATGGGAGAGAATCGCAACCCCAGTCCAATACGGTAAAAAAGCGAGGCTTGCAGGTGTTGCCGAACGCAACCTCGATTTCCTAGCGAACATGACTACGGTATTCTACCGACGAAAATCTGCAGAGTCCGCAGACCGCGGCAACCTAGAAACGCAGCGCGCGCGAGCCCCCGTTCTTCTAGTCTGCATTCTAGCTGCTCTTATCCACGTTGTTACTGTGGCAACTGGAGTGCGTTCGGCCGTGCAAAATCTCCATACTAGATAAGAGATTGCACCCCCAAATAAAATCTTTAACACTAACCCGGTTTAGCAATCGGAATAATCTACTCGAGTGCATGGAAACTCTTGGATGATATCTATCAGGCCATGATAATTCGTGCCCCCCATTTGATTCCAATAATATCTAATTTTGGACACTCATAGCCCATCCTAAAATTGTATACATTTAATGAAACCAAGATATAGCATAGCGTAGGCAATTGTTGAAAATTTTTAGGTAAAAACTATGAGAAATTTCTCATTCTCCTAGAGGGTTGAGAGCTTAGGATTGTTATTGAATGTGGTTGCAATGTACCTCTTGTATGGGAAACTCATACGAAATTAGAGATGCCCCTTGCTTGCAATCATTGTTTCTGGTATTGCGCCATGAGTATTAATAGCGCTTTTCACACATATAAATGAAGACAGCTAGATTGGCCCAAAGACTCAGAGGGATTTTAACGTTTTTTTGCAAAGCGAGTAGCGGCAATTTTATGAAGTGGAAGTGCCCATTTTTAGCGTGGGATTGGGGGGGATGGGGGGCACAAAGTGTGTCGCAAATACCGTACTCGAGTACAAGTAGAGATTCTGCAGTATTGAATGGCAAAGTGTTTCTTATAGTAATTACTCGAATGGGCTAAGTTAGTATTCAATAATTTAATTGGTGCTGCAATTCCCCATCTCCAACAGGCCAACTTGTCCAAAAATCTTTCTTTAGAACCTCAAACCTTGACAGATCGTCCTTGGAATTGAATCTTCTGTTAAATCAAATCCAACTCATTCTGAACTGGTTTAAATCCTATCCAAGCCTCGAGGAGCCCTGTCGTAGTTAGGATTGTTGTTGCAATCGCTGTGGTTGCTGGGGCTGTAAACTGCCGGATTTAGGGCCCGTTTACCTATAGACGGCCGTCTACCAACCAGATAAAGTCAGTTAGGTAAACAGGCTTTCAGCTATATACTAGACAGTATATTAGCTAAACATGCAACTATTCTGTTTTATTTACATACCTTCAACTGTTTGTCTCTTTCTAAAAATTAAATTTGTAATAGGTGGTTGTACTCGTACTAGAAGGTAGTGTCTCAACCATTATCTGATGATCAATTTTCCACGGTCCTAGATTCTTGTAGCTAGACTATCAAAAAATTACGTTGCCTACTCTAAGAAAACGCCATCTACTTTGCCGCACTCTTCCCCACTGTCAAGTCCCCCTTAACAGTCGGCATCGTTTTCAGGCTTTTAGACGGACGTCTATAGGTAAACGGGCCCTTACTCGCCGGATCCACCGTACCCTGTCGGGCCCCTCGCCTTTGCAGTCCGAGACAAAACACCTCAAGTATGGTTCCGGAAGCCTAGAGTTGGGACCACTTTTCTCACAAAAAGTGTGACAGTTTTCAATGTAACCATGACCGTAATGCTTGAATTTATGTTTAGTCATACATGTTAATAATGCCAAGACAAAAAATCAATATTCCAAAAAAGTAAAACTAAAAAAAGGTGGATAACTATTATCCTATAATATTGAAAATACCTTGTGTTCTTATAATACTATCAGCGGGTTTTACGTATGATGAATGCATACCAGAACAATATTGCCTATGGCTCAGAGAACTTTAAAAGATATGTATTTACAAGATATAGTTCTCATAGAAGAATTGCAGAGTCAGATCTTCAGATTAGCTAGTTCTGACTCTGCTTGCCAATTATGAATATTTTATTTACCATGATTTAACATATAATATTTCACAAATTAACATCTATCAATATCCTGATTTTATTATATTGAAAAAACTTATCTTAGCAATATTAACACATATAACTAAAAATAAATTCAAGCATTACGATGATGGTTACATTCAAAACTGTCACACCTTTTGTGAGAAAAGTGGTCCCAACTCTAGTCTTCCGGAACCATATTGGAAAGCGTGTCATGCTGCTCAGCATGCTCTCCCGATACTTCCTTTGTTGTTTACTCGTAGATAGCCTCTGGGGACGCGCTGTTTTGTGGTTTCGGGTTCCAGTGCTGGGTACGTGCTGCGTGGGTGGCACTTTCCCGATGTATCATACGGCCGGATAGGGGATTTGAGTTGGCTTGCCCTGGGATTGTACAAGTAATGCTTGGGTTGTGCAAGCCTGGACGGGGAGTCGCCCCCTGCCCTTATGGGCTAAATAAATCATGAAATTCCCCGCTTCTAAAGTGTGCCATCATTTTTGTCTGTGGGCTTTTTGGCGTTTCGCGCCGCCGGTTCGTTTCCTTTTATTGTCACAGTTTCCCCCGTTTCGCAATCGCCGCCGGTTCGCGGCTAAAAGCAAGAAGGAATAGTGTTTTCCGAACACGGAATAGCTTATTTAATCTGAGCTGGTTGGATCCCCTTAGATGGTATTTGTGATTTTGTTAACCTGTTCTTCTAAGCCTACGGTAGTTTAGACAGTGGTAATTTATTTGCCAACCCACGTTGGAATAAGCCATGAGATATCCGAAGAATGGTGGAGTCTTTGGTGGTTTCAACTTGAACGGGTTCGATTGCATAGAATAAATCAAAACAATGAAAGGAAAAATAGCCACAGAAATTATGTAGGGAGTATTGGTGACCTCGCCCTTTGTCCGGGGAAACCCGTTTCTGGTCTTTTGCTCATGATGTATGACTGTTTCAACACTGATATGAAGAGAAAAAGGGTGCCAACCCCTTACATATTCCCGCCGAATAATTGAGGGCCAAATAAGACCACACCATCAGCTAAAGGAGCGAAACCCATTATAAAGGAAAAATGTATGATAGGAAAGCAACATATGAGACAAAAACCTCACTTGTGGACTACGAAAGACGATATTCAATAATTCAGGCATTATTCTTTATCGAGTGCAATGTTGTAATGTGGAAAGTTGGATTTGAAAGGTTGAAAGAATAGTTTAGCCTGTTCCGAGTGCTCTAGGGCATGGGGCGTATGGAAGGGAGTCCTATTCGGCATAATTACTGCTGCTGGCCAAGTCAAATCAAAACTCCCGATTGATAATATTACGTATTCTCCAAGTGAAACTGATGAATCTGAACATAGCTTATTATGAAATTCTACGGTACTTACTGTTGAAGGGCTGAATGGACTATGGGGAATAGGCGAGGAAAACCACGTAATGTCGTCGTAGTTTACAGTGGGCGGAAGACTTGTAATAGCATAGATTTATTGGATAAAGGGGCTCACATGCAGGGTTCCGAATGGTCGGCCGAGGAGTGGAATGGACTAGCTAGACCGGCCAAAGTCAAGTCTAGTCCAATGGTGGGAATTAGACCGACCGGACAGTAATTGTTGATGGAACTGACTGGACAGAGATCGGTCGGACTGGTCAAAACCGAGTGATGGGACGTGCGTGGCATTCGGGCTTTCCGCTTAACGGCAACTACTACCGTAGGGGCAAGAGCCGCGGCCGCTAGAGGAAGCGAAACGCCAAGAGTAGAGCAACACAAAACTCATCGATCGCTAACACGGCTGTTCTCTCCGTTCACTCCCACTCACGATCATACTCCACTATAAATAAAGCGCATTGAAATACTCCACTAATTAATTTACTTAATGATGCTAACAGGATATATATAATACCGGTATATAAAATACTAAAGTTTTCTCATCCTTCTATTGATCGCAACACAGACCCTTTCTCTTCCGCGTGTGTTCTACGGTATCTTACGAGTGCGGCCGATAGATATATCCGTCACATGGGTCTGATAAGAAACTTTTGTGAACTTTGTTGTTGCAGTGTGCCTTGATAAAGCACGTGACGTATATATCTATCGGCTGCACTCGTATTCTTTCGTCTATTGCCGCTCTCAACTGTTGTCCTGTCATGAGGGGAAACGACAGAAGTGAAAGACCGTCGCGTTGCGTGGGCTTGCCCCTCCTGTCTGCCATAGCTGACAACCACCCCTGGAATAGACTCAACCTATTCGCCTCCTATGAAAGACAATCACCGTATATATTTTTCCCACAAGCAAAGATCTAAAAATATCATTAATGATCATTCAAGCTCCGCTGATCGATGGGGACAAGATATTGTAACTGAGCAAGGCGAAATTTATCCGCAACAGTACCGTAAAAATTCGAAAAATTCATTATGTATGATAGATGCAAGGATTATCGCACTCTGATTGGCTAGCACAAATGAGCCCTAGCCTGCGATTGGCCACAATCCTTGTTTTCGAATTTTACGGTATGATACAGTACCGACCGGTACTCGGGTGCGGTCATCGCCCTAGTGGTGACGAAACTGTGGTCGGGACGGACAGGGGTATTTGGCGGGCAAAAAAAGAAACGTTAGGGTTGCACAGGACTACTTGTCATCGATCCCTGTTCGTCAGTACTCCCGTTTCGCCACAACGATAAAGATCGTCTCCCACAACTTGGAATGACATTTTGTTCCTCTTTAAAATCTGGTGCAACTAATTGGTTGGGCAATCAGGAGTAAACCTACGCGGGACCTCTCTTTCCCATCGTGGCTATACTGGGCAGTGCGGGTTTTGCTGTATTCTAAGCAGTACTGTACGGCCTTGGCGGCAAAAGAAACTAGCCCCCCTATTTTACACCAAAAATAGGCCGTTTCACCTCGTAATACCACGACCAGTTGCTTTCCAAAAAAATATTAAAATTCTTCAGAGTCTTTGGACGCATCTAGATATTATCATCTATATGTGACAAGCTTTGTTAGTTAATGTTCATAGTGGAATACCAGAAATAAATAATGGCTGTGGCTGAAAGGTACCTCGAATTTTGTATGAGTGTCCCATACAAAAGGTGCATTGCACCTCCATCGAATGACAATCCTAAGCCCTCAGGCTCTGTGGGAGAATGGGAAAATTCCCATAATTATTTCCTAGAAAGTTTCAACAACTGCGTGCACTATAGCCTGGTTGCATTAAATATATAGAGCTTTGGGTTGGGTTATGAAAGTCCAAAATCAGCCATTTTTGGTGTAAAACGGGGGGCTCGTTTCTTTTGTTGCCAAGATCCCCTGTGCATCTCTTTCTATGCGTGGTTTTTCCTATCACGGTTACTCAATTAGGCTAGTGTTCTAGGGTTTAAACCCACCTACAATGTTTCGACAGGTTATGGGATGGTGCAGATCACCTGCGGGATTAATACGGTGCTCAATTTGAGCTATGCAGGACGAGTGCGGGTTTGGCCAATTGGGACCCGGGGCACACAGCACCAACAAAAGCGTTCCAATAGCTTTTCACCCCCTGCCCCCCCGTGTAACAAAATGCTGTGCTCGAGGTTGGACGCCGTTGCGCGGCCACCAGATCATGCCGGCCATCTTAAATCAACTTGTGTGAAGCCTAGATTTGCGTCATCGGTACTAATTTAATTTAACGGGAGTGCTGCCTGAAGGTTCGAAGTGTCGGGAGATAGGTTTATCTTCAACATTTGCCGACACCCCCGAGCATCCCACCCAGCTATTGCTTTTGCTACTCGCGCGGCCGATTGGAAGCCGGACACAGCTTCTTATGGTATTGATCGGTGAGCGAATGAGGAGGCAGAATGAGTCCGCCAAGAAGAGTGATGTAATTTGGTAAACCGTAGAAAGCGATGGGTTGTCCACACCTTTTGGTACTGTGTCTACCTTTTTCTATATGCTATACCGTATTCCTTTACTAATCCTGCATCTAGACACTACCTCTTATTGGCTCGCCGATGCCTACCATAAGAAGTAGTGTCCGGCTTCAAATCGGCCGCGCGGGTAGATTCCTCTGGCAGCCCTGACTGGGAATGTGAGAATAAATTCTCCCCTCCCGTCGATTCGCAAGAGCGGGAAAACCAGCCCCTGCAATCCTCTAAGCTGTAGGGCCTTATCCGCTGTTCCTCAATTATTTTTCTCTCTGGGACCCGTTCAACGATACCGCGAACAGCTTGGTACGTGTCTGACAACCCCCTTAGAGGGCCTGAGTTGAACTAATGGGAATAACAAAGATCCCCTTACAGCAACACCGCACCCCCTCCCCATCATGGACATTTACACCAACCCCCAGAAGAATACCTATGACACAGGCATCACAAAGCTTTTCCGGATGCCGACAGACTCAGGCGGGATCCCAGCTGTTGCCGTTAGAAAAAGTTATTTCGCTTACATTACCTCCGCGTATACCATCCTGGTGATCCTGATTTTTATGATTGGATGGAACCTGATCCTAGCCATTATAATGGCATTCTGGCCCACCCGTGGTGACCCGAACCGTCAGACTGCCTTGGTTGCCCTTTGGAACTCTGGCGAACCGATGAATGCGACGACCTTAATGGCAACCTTCTGCAAGAGACTGATACTATACATGCTTTGGGGCAACCCGGAAGAGGCCTCCTCAGACTCCGAAGCCGAGGGTGACCCGTCCCATCACGCGGTTGCCGGTCTGCATTCGGAGACCGGCTCGAACGACACAGGCTCCACAGTCGAGAGCCTACCACTTGTCCGAGAGAAGCCGAGCGGGATTTCGGAAGGTTCCTCACCTATAAGCAATCTCTTGTGGGGTCTCCTGCTTGTATTTATTGCCTTGGCTATGACTGTTGGAAATGTTGTCGCGGGTATTCTGATACCGGTACAACTCTCGATGGGGAACGTCGCTCCTCCGGCAAAGGAAGCTATATTCTACCCCGACGTCCAGCTCTACACTTCAGCCAAATACAACCAGGCTGGACGTTCCAAATTGAATTCACTATTTGCCGCTTCAGCACTCCGTGTATTCGGATCTATCGAAGCCTCTATCGAAGCCTCTGAGGTTACAGTCCGCAAACGAGTCAATGTAGATGTCCAAACGAGCGGTCGCGATGCCCGCGTGGTTTACAACTACAACGTCACAGGGGTCGACATGGGGCTGCAGAGTGATCCCAAGTTGCAGCTCAGGGTCAATGGTTCATGCCACACAGACTATACGTGGCTCATGAATTCAACCAAACAAGCAGATACCTACAGGCTCTTTGGTGGGAAAAACACACTTCGTGTCAATTACCAACCGGAGATGGATTATCCTCCGATGTTGAAATTTACGGTCGACTGGAACACGATTCGGGGATCCAACACTTCATACGCCATGATAATTAACACTGGCGGTCTCTCTAGCTATACCCCTGGCCAAGACCCATGGTATGCTACTGAAAATTCTAAGGTAAACAAAGGCATTGCATATCAGGTGGTCCGCGGGCGACCAGTTCTCAGTTGTTGGGAAGAGAGTAAGTGGCATCTGAATGGCGAAGAGGCGACTACCGGGCGCTTAGATAGGTTACCTGGCCTGAAACTGCACGATCTCTGGATCAAGGCTTTCAAGTACGAGTTTCGGGTACCACGTGTGGTCGGGGTAGGTCGTGGGGCGG
>Ga0307510_10007281_pt1 | contig 13181 bp, 11 predicted proteins | sample 12_EM_MG_FD_207224 | JGI IMG/M metagenome (GOLD analysis project Ga0307510, IMG submission 207224) | Populus trichocarpa ectomycorrhiza microbial communities from riparian zone in the Pacific Northwest, United States - 12_EM | ecosystem: Host-associated > Plants > Roots > Unclassified | place... | reverse complement strand
CAAAGTCCGCCGTCGCCTTGAAGCCACTCCGCTGCGCCACCCGCAGATGCTCACTCTCGATCCGATGGATATAGGGTTCGCAGGCGTTCAACTGCCTCACCTTGGTCGCATCGATGTCGAACCCCGTCACCCGGAACCGCTCCTCGCTAAACAGCAGCGCCAGTGGCAACCCCACATACCCCATCCCGACGATCCCTACTCTCGCCGTCCGCTGCTCGATACCTGCAATCCAACCAACCAGTTCCGATGCCGACGTCAGTTCAAGATTCAAAGGGGTCAATTCGTTCCCGTCCTAGTTCATAAAGTTGTCGCGATACCAGTCGACCGTCCGGCGAAGTCCCTCCGCAAAACCGACCTGCGGAACATACCCGAACGCTTTTTTAGATGCAGAAATGTCCGCCAGCGAATCTCGGACATCACCCTCGCGCGCCGGACCGTAAGTCACGCTATGTTGGAAGTTAAGCAAACGCGCCAACGCCCCGAAGGTTTCATTCAGGGTATGGCGTTCGCCGCACGCAATATTGAACACACCTCCGGCAGTTAAAGTTGCTGGGGCCTCCAGCGCCAGCAGGTTCGCAAACACCACATTTTCCACATAGGTAAAGTCCCGCCCCTGCTCCCCATCCCCGAAGATCGTCGGTTTCTCCCCCCGCAACATCTGCAAAACAAACCGTGCCATCACTCCCGAGTAGGCTGAATTCGGGTCCTGCCCCGGCCCAAAGATGTTGAAATATCTGAGACATACAGTCTCCAGCCCATACACCCGCCAGTACGTCTGCATGTACAGCTCCCCTGCCAGCTTCTGCACCGCATACGGCGATAAAGGCTGGGGACGCATCGTCTCCACCCGTGGAAAACCCGGCTGGTCCCCATACGCCGAAGATGATGCCGCATACACCACCCGCTTCACCCCCGCCAGCCGGGCTCCCTCCAGCAAATTGAACGTTCCATCGATATTCGTAGCATGGCTGGGCCGCGGCTCCTTCACCGACCGCGGAACACTCGGCAGCGCCCCCTCATGCAGCACAAAATCCACCCCCCGGCACGCCTCGGCCACCGCATCCCCATCTCGCAGGTCCCCCTCCACCAGCTCGATCTTCTCCAGCAACCCAGCCAGGTTCTCCCGCTTCCCCGTCTCAAAGTTGTCGAACACCCGTACCGCATCACCCCGCCCCACCAGCGCCCGCGCCAGATGCGACCCAATAAAACCCGCCCCACCCGTAATCAAATACCTGGCCATCACTGCCTCCACCACCCAGCATAGCAACCAGCCCTACCGGTCGCCGCCTGTTCTTTCGACCGAGCCCCCAAACCGGGTGCCCCATCTTCGGCGCAGCTTCATCGCGCCTAAGGTGGGCATCGTGCAAAGCACGACCGCACTCCCCAACCCAGCCCCAAACAATCGGGTGCCCCATTCATGCCGCAGCCTCACCGCGGCATGGGTGGGAATGTAAGACGTACCCCAGCCCGCTCTTGCCGTTGTCCTCTTCATACATCCTTAAAACATCCGGGTGCCCCATCCTGAGCCCGCCTGATCGGGCAATGGGTTGGGGAACCACAAATCCCTCCGGACCGTCCTTACCCACCCATTCTCCTCAACTCCATAAATCACAAATCTCAACCCCAACAGAAATCCCACCCCAACTGTCATATATTGATCCCAGAAAAAGGAGTCCCAATGCTCCCCAGCTCCAGTGCCAGCCTAACCTTAACCCTGATCCTCCTAACCACCGCCGCCCTACCCCAAACTCCCGCCACCGCCACCCACCCCGCCCGCCCCATCCCACCGACCCGAGACCCCCACACCACCGGCTACGTCTCCGCGCAGGATCTCCCCGACACCACCAACGCCCCACCCACCACCGACGGAAACTTCATCCTAGGCCCCACCCACAACCCCGCACCCGAAACCGTAGCCCACGAAGACGTCCCCCAAGGCACCATCTCCACCTTCACCATGGAATCGACTGACAGCAAGCTCTACCCCGGCATCGCCCGCGAACCCTACACCTTCGGCACCGCCGACCCCAACGATCCCGCCAAAATGATCGTCACCACCAGCCACCCCGCGCCCTACTCCCGCAAGGTCACCGTCTACATCCCCAAACAATACGTCCCCGGCACCACCGCCCCCTTCATCGTCGGAGCCGACGGCCCCGACCCGCTCCTCTTCACCACCCTGGATAACCTCATCGCCCAACACAAAGTCCCTGCCATGATCGCTATCTCCATCAGCAACGGCAGCGGCGACGCCCAGGGCAGCGAGCGCGGCCTCGAATACGACACCATGTCCGGCCGCTACGCCGAGTTCGTCGAACACGAAGTCCTCCCCCTGGTCGAAAAACAGGCCAACGTAAAACTCACCAAAGACCCCGACGCCCGCGCCACTATGGGCGGCAGCTCCGGAGGCTCCTGCGCCCTCATCATGGCCTGGTACCACCCCGAGCTCTACCACCGCGTCCTCACCTACTCCGGCACTTACGTCAACCAGCAGTGGCCACCAAACCCCGCCACCCCGCACGGCGCCTGGGAGTTCCACGAACACCTCATCCCCAACACCCCCATCAAACCCATCCGCCTCTGGATGGAGGTAGGCGACCGCGACAACCTCAACTCCAACGCCCTACACGACAACATGCACGACTGGGTCGTAGCCAACGAAAACATGGCTAAAGTCCTCGCCGCAAAGCACTACCACTACCAATTCGTCTTCGCCCGCAACGCAGGCCACACCGACCGCACCGTAAAACAACAAACCCTACCCGAAGCCCTCGAATACCTCTGGCAGGCCTACCCAAATCCTCACCACAAAAAACCTTCGTAAAAACCCCTCAACCTTAGGACTCAGCACAAAAGCCGGGTGCCCCATCTTCGCGACAGCTTCATCGTCGCTAAGGTGGGCATCGTGCGCAGCACGACCGCTTTCCTCACCCCAACCGCTCGGGTGCCCCATCCTGAGCGCGCCTGAGCGCGCGATGGGTGGGGAAGCAATCCCACCACCATAACCACTTTGCAGTACCATCCCAAAATGGCCGCCCTAGACCCCCAAATCCTCCTAACCCACCTCGAATCCCGCCGCAAAACCATCATCGCTGACCTAAAAAAACTAGTAGAAATCGAGTCCCCCAGCGAAGACCCCGCCGCCATCAACACCGCCATGGCCCTCGCCGAAACCTACGCCCGAGCCCTAGGCGGCCGCCCCAAATACCACCGCCAGAAATCCTACGGCCACGTCCTCGAAATCCAATTCGGCCCCCGCAAATCCACCAAGAAACCCATCCTCCTCTTAGGCCACCTCGACACCGTATGGCCCCTCGGCACCCTCGCCAAAATGCCCTGGAAAGAGTCCGCCACCAAGATCGAAGGCCCCGGCACCCTCGACATGAAGGCCGGAGTCATCATGGCGCTAGCCGCAATCGAAGCCCTGCGCACTCTAAAAATCTCCCGCCCCATCACCCTCCTCCTCAACAGCGAAGAAGAGATCGGCAGCCCCATCTCCCGCCCCATCACCGAACGCCTGGCAAAAGAATCCTCAGCAGTTTTAGTCCTCGAACCCGCCCAAGGCCTGGCCCTCAAGACCGCCCGCAAAGGCGTAGGCCACTACGTAGTCGAAGTCACCGGCGTAGCCGCTCACTCCGGAGTCGACTTCCAGAACGGCCACTCCGCCATCCTCGAACTGGCCCGCCAGATCGAAGTCATCTCCGCCTTCACCGATCTCCCTCGCGGCCTCACCGTCAACTGCGGCGTCATCGCCGGAGGCACCCGCTCCAACGTCATCGCCTCCCACGCGCAGGTCGAGGTCGACGTCCGCATCGCCAAAGCCACCGACGCCAGGCACGTAGAAAAACTCTTCCGATCCTTAAAACCCCACGACCCCGCCTGCAAGATCAAGGTAACCGGTGGCATCAACCGCCCGCCCATGGAGCGCAAACCCGGCACCATCGCCCTCTTCAAGCAGGCCAAAAAACTAGCCGCCCAACTAGGCTTCCCTCTCGAAGAGGCCGCCACCGGAGGAGGCTCAGACGGCAACTTCACCGCCGCCCTCGGCGTCCCCACCCTCGACGGCATGGGAGCCATCGGCACCGGAGCCCACGCCCCCCACGAACACATCCTCACCGAACACCTAATCCCCCGCACCGCCCTGCTAGCCGCAATGCTAGCCACCCTCGATTACCCCACCCTCATACGAACGACCGGGTGCCCCATCTTCGCGACAGCTTCATCGTCGCTAAGGTGGGCATCGTGCGCAGCGCGACCGCTTTCCTCACCTCATCCCAAACGCTCGGGTGCCCCATTCATCGCAGTCTCACCGCGAACCGGGGTCCCCGGCGAGTGCTTTTGCTCGTTGGGGTGGAGATGGGTGGGAGGTACATTCCATCCCTAGCCACGACATTGTTTTTGCCTGTTCCTAATCCACCGTTGCTCTTATCCGCGCACATCCGCGAAATCCGCGGTACCCCCTTATCGCTCTTGCTACAAAGGGGTACCCTACAACGGCGGAACAGCCTCACTCGGCCCTTCCTGCGCCCGAGCGATCACCGCCAGCGTCCGCGACAGCGGGAGCCCCACCACATTGAAGAAGCACCCTTCGATCTTGGGAATCCATCGCGCTGCGTAGCCCTGAATGCCGTAAGCCCCGGCCTTGTCCATCGGCGCACCGCTCGCCAGGTATTGCACCAGCTCGCGCTCGCCGATCAGGTCGAAGTACACCTGCGTGATTTCCACCGCGCTGACCGTCGCCCGCCGCGTAATCGCGGCAACGCCAGTCAGTACTTGGTGCGTCCGCCCCGCCAGCAGCGTCAGCATCCGCCGAGCGTCTGCCTGGTCCACCGGCTTGCCCAGAACCTCGCCGTCCAGCAGCACGATCGTGTCCGCGCCCAGCACCGTAATCGGATCTGCAGAATCGTCCGTATCCTTATGCCGGTCCCAGACTGCCTGCGCCTTCTCGACCGCGAGCCGCTGCACATACTTCGCAGCGGCCTCACCTGGCTGCACCGTCTCATCGACGTCCGCAGCCTCTACCGTAAACACCAAGCCAGCCTGGGTCAGCAGTTCACGCCGCCGCGGAGAACCGGAAGCCAGAATCAGCATCAGCTCTTCCCCGGCTTGTCGCTCTCAACCGTAACGTGCGACTCCATCGAGTGCGTCGCGCCCGGAGCCAGCGTCACCGCGCTCACCCCCGCGTTCACCGTCTCCACGCAGATGAACTCGTGCCACTCGTCCTCACCCAGGTCCGGCATCGCCTTCCATGGGTTGAACACCACCGTCGTGTCCGAGTTCGTCTTCGCAATCGTGATCGTCCGCTTCGCCACCGCATCATGGATCGCGCACGTCGCCTGCGTCTGCGGATAGATGCGGTCCGTGAACGCAGTCAGGACGAGCGGAGCATGCAGCGCAGGCTTCACCTTGAAGTTGTCCGTCTTATCGATAAACGAAGTGGGCTCCAGCCCAGTCACGCTCACCTCATGCACATCCACGACATGGAAGTACGTATGCAGCGCCTCTTCAAACACCAGCGGCTCCGCTCCATCGTTCGCCACCATCAGCTTCATGGTCAGCGACTTGCCGATGCTCAATTGAAACGCGAGCCTGAAGTGGTCGAAGCCAAAGTGGCGGCTCATCTCCGTCGGCCCCAGCGTCAACGTCAGATGCAGGTCCTCGCCCGCCAACGCGGCAAACGCAACCGTCCAGTCCTGGATGCGCGCAAAGCCATGCGTCGGCCCAGGCTTCCCATCCGCCCGGTCTTGCTTGGAGTCGATCGCGAACCAAGGAAACGCAATCGGCACACCGCCGCGAATCGGCTTACCCACCTCGAAGTCGCTCTTCCGGCTCATATACAAAACCGGAATCTGTCCCTTCGGCTGCCAGGCCGTCAGATGCGCGCCCTGCAGGTAGACCTTCGCGCTCGCAGCCGGAGCAGTAATGTCGGCATAGACCAGTCCACCGTGCTCCTGGCGAAACACCAGAACTCCCGGCAGACCATAATGTGCATTCAGTTCAGTTAAATCCATAGCCTCTATCTTTTCACCGCTTGAAGAAATCTGCTTGCTTGGTCCCAGAACCGGCCTAGATCTGTGAATAGGTCGTCGGAGTCAGCACCAGGTTCGAGATATTGCTCACCGTAGGCTCAAACGCAAAGTGAGGATCGCTCGACAGCTTCTTCCACTGCGGATCGGCGCTGAACTTCTCCCAGTTCGCCGTCAACTCGTTTAGGTCGGAGAACGTCAGCATATAGGTCAAGCTAGGTGTCCGCGTCCCAATCAGCGTATCGCCATAGAACACCTGCTGACATCCAGCCCGAGCGAAGATCTCGAACTCACCGCTATGGAACATCTCCACCTTGCGAACGTGGTCCTGATATGTCGGGCTCTCATACGTCCGCAGATGGAAGATCCGCTTCGCCTTGGTCGCCGTAGAAGGCGGAACAATCAGCTTCGGAAACCCTTCAAACGCCGCATAGAGCGAGCTCTCTACCCGGTCGAACGCCGGAGAGGCTGCCGATACATTCCAGAACGCATCCGCCGTCTTCACAAACCCAGCATCGGCCTGCAACTTCAGATCGATCGTCACCAACGTCTCAACGTTCGAGCTAGGCAGCAGCAGATACAGCGCCGGAGTCTCAGGACCATAGGTCAGCCGAAACGCTCCCACTGGCGAAATCCCCATCTTGTTCAGCGTCGGAATCAGCGACTGCTCCACAAAGTTGTCCGTCAGCTTCCCGCCCGGACCAGACCGCAACTGGTACTTGCGGATCATGTAAAACTCCCGCGCCTTACCGCCTGTTTGGGCCGCAGCCTCAGCCGCTCCGCCTGTCAAACTCAGCGTCGAAGCGGCCAACGAAGAAGCCAGAAAATTCCGTCTGTCCATACATCCTCCCGGCGAACCGAGCCACCGTTACTCGATTGGAAACGCACGAAAAGCATACAGCGTCACAGATACAACATGAAACGTCTCACCTTCGTGCCACCCGAGACTCACCGCTGCGGAGCAGCCTTCATCAAATCCACAAACATGCGGTCGAACTTGGCCGAATCCAGATCCATCTGCACATGCACCGGCTTTACCTCATGCTGCACCTCGGGTTCGCCGTTCGCCTTTATAGACGCTGGGCGAAACTCCGCGCTCCACGTCAGCGTGTTTCCATAGTTCGGTCCGTGCGTCGCATCGACGTCGACGTACAGCATCTTCTCCGCGGTAATCATGCTCGGATCGAGCCACGCTGCAGCAGCCAACTCATCCCACAGGTAGTAAAGCTCGCCGGTGTACTTCGCCAGATACTGCGCTGCTGGCTGCTTCGAGGTGGAGATCTCATCCAGCATCTTCTGCGTAAACATCGTCTTGATCGAAATATCCACCGTCGTCAGGTCCACCCGCGGCCAGTCCGCCCGCAGCACGATATGCGCCGCATCCGGATCGAACCAGAAGTTGAACTCGTGCCGCGGACTGTTCGCAAACTCCGGATCGTCCGTCTTCGGATTCATGCTCCCACCCATAATCACGATGCCCTGCGTCAGCGCCGCAAACTCCGGGTCGATCGAGATCGCCAGCGCGATGTTCGTCAGCGGCCCCGCCGCATAGATCGTCACCGCATGCGGATGCGCCCGCACCTGCCGCACCAGAAAGTGCGCCGCATCCTCCGTCGAAGGCTTGATCGTCGGAGCACCCTCCTCCAGCTTCGGGATCACGAACGCCGTATGGTAAGGCTGCCGGCTGGTCTTCGCCCCCAGATCGCCCCACGCGCCGTACCAGGGAAACGTCCCCTCCTTCGCCTGATCGAGCTTCGCCTCGCGCTCCGTCCGCAGCAGCGGAAACACCGCGCCAGGCACCACCGGAACATCCGTGCGATGGATCAGCTCCAGCATCCGCAGCGTATGTTGCACCTCTTCCGGCTCCCACGCATTGCCGCTCACCATCGTGATCCCCAGCACCTGCGCCTGCGGAGACTGCAGCAGCACCATCATCGCCATCTGGTTCGAACCACCCGGCCCCGATCCATCCTGATCGATGATGACGAGGCGTTTGGATTGTGCCGTGGCAGTAACGCACAGGGCAAAGAGGCTGAGGGTCGCGAGTCGTCCGAGCATACGTGTGCCCAGAGTAGCAGAGCTATGCAGGTTCTCTATTCATTCGCGATCCTGCCATGGATCAATATCAACCACCAAAACAAAACCCCTCCATCTTGCAAGCATGGAAGGGTTCTACAGTCGATCAAATAGGGTGTTAGGCGCGTAGCTTTCTACGGATGGCTCCTGCGGCGCCGACCAATCCAGTTCCCAGCATAAGCAGCGTGGAGGGTTCCGGAACAGGTGAGGAGCCACCCGGGTCCAGGGTGATGGGTTCCGACGTGATCCCATTCTGTTGTCCATCGCTGTTGACGTAGAGCGCCTTCACCGAGGCAGCACCCTCTCCGAGCATGAGGTCGGAGGGTGAGGTCAGCGTCAGCAGCCATTCGAAGGTATAGATGTCACCGACATGTGCTACTGGCACACCATTTCCGGTGCTCTCGGAGCAGAAGAATCCGCCGCCGCCAGCACCACAGCCATTTGCATTGAGGCCACCACTGACCGTTGTGCCAAAGGTAGCAGGCGCGGAGAGCAACGACACCGAGACGATGTCCGAATCCTGAGGGACAAGCTTCAGTGATACCGAGTTCAGACGGTCGCTGCTGCTGTTGGTGAATCCGGTGGTATCAACAGTAAGAAAGATGTTGAAGACATCGGGGTTGGCGGTTGTAGTGTAGGTCAGCGTGTAGCTCGATCCCAGGCACGATCCGCAGGATGGTCCAATCGTGTCCGCTTTCGCACTTCCATACCCTAGGAATACGAACAAGCCAAGACAGAAAAGAGGCAACATTTTTTTGAACATATGATCTTCCTTTGCATCCACATTTCCTAGGAGAGCGCTGACTCTTTCAAGCCCGAAAGCATCTGCACGGTCGGAGGATAACAGGATCTAAGCAAGCTGAAGACCAATGCAACTCTCTTTGGTGCTTCTTTTATTCCTTTATTATGTGTGGGATAACTGAAGCTCCCGCGTAGACTCGAATGCCGCTGCCTCTTGTGCGCAATTGATTGCGGGCTTAGTAGCAACTGCTTTCCAAGCGCACCAGGCAGTAGCCGCCTCCGCGGATCTCCTACGCGAAAAACCTATCCCTAAAACGACAGTCTCGCCCCAAACTGAAACTGCCGCGGGTCAGCCGCGGCCGTAGGAGTCCCCGCCGCCGTATAAAGCAGATTCACATCGATCGTGTTGTTCTTGTTGATCAGGTTGAATACGTCTGCCGTCACCTGCAGCATCACCTCATGCGGAAATACGAACGCCTTCGCGAACCGCACATCCGTAAATACGTTGTACGGCTTCGTCCCCACATTCCGCGCCAGGTTACCGTTGAAGTAGCTGCTCCCAATCCCCGCGTTGCCTGGAGCATCCGCATAGCAAGGCAGGTTCAGATACCCCGTAGGCGAATACTTCGAAGCCACCGGCGCCGTCCCGCAGCTCGTCGTCCCGCTACCCGACGCCACTGCATTCGGCCGGTCCGTCAACGGGTTGAAGTCGAAGTTCGTATCCGTGCCCGTCAAGATATTGAACGGCCGTCCCGAAGCAATCTCAAAGATCGGCGCAAACGTCACGCCACTGAAAGCCTTCGCCACAAACCCGTTCCCGCCCAACCGTCCGGAGTTGTAAACCCCGCTGATCACCAGTCGATGCCGCTGGTCGAACGTCGAGTTGCTCCGCTCCCCATTTGGGTTGAAGTTGTTCTGCGGAGCATCCGCGGTCGACACCACATCGGTCGAGTCATCGATCGCATGCGCCCACGTATAGCTCACCAGAAACTCATACTTCGACGTAAATCGCTTCTTCAAATTCACACTCAGCGCGTTGTAGTTTGAGGTCCCGGTCGTGAGGTTCGGCGACATATCTCCAAATGGCACTGGCACCCCAACTCCCAGTCCATCCGCCGCTGCAATCTGGCTCGCCAGGGCCACGCACTGCCCCGCTCCCTGCGACACCAGGAACTGCGCCAGCGAAGTATTCAGCCCCGACTTGCGAAAGAAGTTCAGCAGTGGAGGAGCGACGTAAGGCCCCGTCGGCCCTACTCCGCAGGGCACCGTACCGCTGGCCGTAGCCACCGTCAGCGGGTTCGAGGTTGGCCCCGCCACCGCACTCTGCGGAGTCCCCGGCAACACCGTCGCCGTCCCGGCATTCACCGCGTTCACTGCATTGCGCCAGTTCGCCACCACCAGCGCCGGATTCACCGGGTTCACATTCACCGGCCGGTTCAGATGCCGTCCACCCGTCGAGTTGTACGCAATATTCAACGACATCCCATGCCCCAGGTCCTGCTCAATCCCAAACGAGATCTGCTGTACATACGGCGTCTTGTAGTTCAAGTCCGCGGGCAGGCCCGAGGGCAGAATCGCTAACGGAAATCCAGCCGTCAGATAGTTCTGGTTCACAAACAGCGAGTTCGAATTGTTCGGATCGAAGCGCTGCTGCCCCGGCAGATAGTTCAAGCTTGCCACCGGCAGACAGTTCGCATTCGAGAGCGAGCCCTGAAATGCATTCGTCGCATTCAGGTTCAGCGGACTAAACGTACTCGCCGCCGTGCAAGGCGACCCCCCCGCCAGAATCACCAGCGGCACCGTCGTAGAGTTGAAGATGCTCGACTGCGACTGCAGATTCCCCGGCGCACGGTCGTAGAACAACCCATAGTTCGCCCGCAGTACCGTCTTGCCATCGCCCCGCACATCCCACGCCGCACCCACTCGCGGAGCTACGTTCGCATCCCGCAGTCGTATCCCCTGCCGAACCCCGTAGGCTCGCTCCGCCGCATAGGTATTGGCGTTCAACGCACCCTGCGTCGGGAACGCCTCGATGTCGTACCGTACGCCATAGTTCAACGTCACGTTCTTGATCCGCCAACTGTCCTGCAAGAACGCTCCCAGCGTCTTCAGTGTGTACCTATACTTCGTCACGCCAATCCCCTGCGCGAACGACTGCGGAATCCCCAGCCCATACGCCTGGATCGGCGAGAACCCCGGCAGCCCTGCCAGCGCCGGCGAAATAGCCGTCGCATTCAAGGCTGCAAAGGTATAGTCGCCGCCGCCATACAACTGCCCCTGTTTCAGATTGATCGGGATGTAGCGCAGATCGATGCCCGTCTTGAACGTGTGCCGCCCCAGCGTATAGGTGAAGTTGTCCTGCAACTGCGACTGGTCCTCGATCCGGTCCACCACCGAGAACGGCGTCTTGCCGAAGTAAGCGAACCCGGGAATATTCACCGCGACGCCGCTCCCACCGGCGGAGCTGCTCGGCGAAAAATTAATCGGATGCCGAGCAAACTGCGCACGCAGCTCATTCACCTTGTTGTTGCCGATCACCAGCGTGTGCTGCCCCGCAATCGTCACATCATGGTACCGCTGCGAGGCCGTGCGCGAGTACGAGTTCTCTCCCAAATTCTGGTTCGCTGCACTCTCCTGAATGCCTGTGATGTAGCTGGGGCTCGCACTCGCCCGCAGCATCAACTGCTGATTGTCGGTCAGCTTATGGTCCAGCCGCAGCGAGTAGACCTCTGTCTTCTCCTGGATCGGAAAATTCCCCACCAGCCCATTTAACGGAGTGAACGAAGTAGGAGTAGCCTGCCCCGAAGTAGCGAAGTTCTTCACTCCAATCGTCCCCTGCAGGAACCCCGGATTCTGTCCCGTAGTCGCCAGGCTCGAACCCGAACCCACCAGCGCGATGTACTGCTGTATCCCCGGCGTAGCCGCGGGCACTCCCGGATTGGTCAGAAAGGCCTTCTGCTGCACCGTCCCCAGTACCGACAACGTCCCCGTCGGCGCGCCGTAGAACCGACTCACATCGATGCTCGTCAGACCAAAGTTCCCCGCGCCAATCACAGAGAAGCCCGACTCCTGCCGCCGCGTAATCTCCGTCGAGAAGAAGTAGAACGTCTTGTCCTTCACAATCGCCCCACCCACCGTGAAACCCGCCTGCACCCGCGTGTACGCCGGCTGGTTCACGTTCGAGAAAGGATTGGTCGCCTGGATATACCGGTTCCGCAAAAAGCCAAACGCGCTCGCATGCGTCGCATTTGCTCCTGATTTAGTCACAATATTCACCACGCCACCCGAGGCCCGCCCATACTCCGCCGCAAACCCGTTGGTGATGATCTGGAACTCCTGCACCGCATCCTGCGATACCGTAGACCGCACTCCACCGGACACGTAGTCCCCGGCGTCAGCGCCATCCATGTTGATCGAGTTCGACCGCGCCCTTACACCGCCAAAGTTCAATCCCGAAGTAGGAATCGCACCCACGCTCGGCGCGGCATCCCTCGCAATCTGCGAGTTGGTCAGCGTGAAGTTGATGTAGTTCCGTCCATTCGTCGGCAGGTTCGTAATCCGCATCTGGTCTACCGTCGTCGATTGCGAGCTCCGCTGCGTCTCAATCACGTCCGCGCCCGCGTTCACGACGATCTTCTCCGTCACCCCGCCGATCTGCAGCACTATCGGCAACTGCGCCTGCTCGCCCACCGTCAGCACCACGTTGTTCTGCACCATCTGTTGGAAACCTGCCGCTGTCACCGACACGCTATACGTCCCCGGAGGCAACAGAAGCATCTGGTAGTTGCCCTGCGCATCGCTCGTCGTCACCCGCGAGAAGCCCTTCGAAGCGTCCGCCACCGTAATCGCCGCACCTGGCACTACCGCCCCGGTCGGGTCCTTCACTGTGCCATTCAACTGCGCTGTAGCAATGTTCTGCGCCCACAACGCTGGCACCATGCAAACAATGAGAAAGAGCGAAAAAAGAACAACACAAGAGCTAGGCCTGATAAGTCTGCTGAACATGAAGAACTCCGCAAAATCACCCGGGCAGCATCCGCAATTTCACAGTGCATGCGGAGCCAATCCGAGCGACGCGATGTTCTACATGAATGAGCATTCATTCTGCAAGCGCAATCGTAAAAAATTGCTCGCAAAATACTCCTCTTTAAACCGAAGAAGCCGTCGGCGGCAGAGGTCCTACCGCAACCTGCTTTTGCCCATACTTACACACCTTCAACAACGGACAAACCCCACACTTCGGCTCAGCAAACGTGCAGATCGTCTGCCCCAGCTTCTTCACCAGTTGGTGGTCCTCGTCCATCTTCTCCGCCGACCAGCTCTCCGGAACGATCCTCA
>Ga0307510_10007280_pt1 | contig 13181 bp, 16 predicted proteins | sample 12_EM_MG_FD_207224 | JGI IMG/M metagenome (GOLD analysis project Ga0307510, IMG submission 207224) | Populus trichocarpa ectomycorrhiza microbial communities from riparian zone in the Pacific Northwest, United States - 12_EM | ecosystem: Host-associated > Plants > Roots > Unclassified | place... | reverse complement strand
ATTTATGCTATCTAAGTGTTTGATAGAGGTTAGCACTGGTGCGGGCGCATAGATGGATATAATGTAATTGCTTCTTCTATTTATTCATATATATACGTCTATTTACTTGGGGCCCGCCAGAAACGGTGATGTCGAGAGTGAGAGAACAAGCGTCGCGCAGGTGGGATTCGGGTTAACATTACATTGTTCCTGCAGCGGTAGAGCACCAAAATACCGGTATTCTACCGACAGCCCGCAGAACAAATCCAACAGCGACCACCACCAGAAAACCCTTTCACCAATCCAGCGGGTAACCAAAAACCAACCCCATTACCACACCGCTAACGCAGCCAAGATCCCTAAAAACATGGGAAGCAAACTCGTGGAAAATCCAGAAGGAAGGAGAAAGAAAGAAAGGAAAAGGCAAGACCCGCATGACTTCCAAGTATGCAGCCACGCGCCTTGCTGAGACCCTGGAATGTGACATTTTAAGAAACCTCTGAAACCGCAACACACTTTTTCGGGTAAGACGGGTACAGTACCCGACCCGCCCAAAGCTCTCGAAATACTGTATGCTCCCAAGGCCATGACAAATCAACGCCTTGCGAGCGAGCCCAAAGCATCGCCGGCTTCAAACTACGGCAGTGCCAGTGTAGGCAACCGTAGCCCCTTCGCATAATTATCTCCTCTCCTCCTCCTCCTTTCTACTAGAGATCCCACGGAAAGGAATCTTTTTTTTATAAAAAAAGTTCACTTGAGCGGGAGATAGGGTTGATTTTAAGTTCGGGGAAGCTTTGCCCAACGGACAGGGATAGGGGCCAAGCGTGGTGGGTGACATCTTCCTGATTGGGGAGCTGGTGTGGGACTCGTGCCACAGTGAGATTTGGGGAATGATCGACAGCTTAATAAGCGAGCTTGAATTGGCAGAAAGTATCTGTTTGTGCTCGCGCGCTGGGAAATTTTGTCAGTTGTCTATGACAGAGATGACTAAGGTGCTCTCAGTATTCTCCAGTCACGTTGTAAGCAGATATCAAATAGCTAAAATTGGTTATGGCCTGGAGTCCGCATACGGTATACCTGTGAATTTGCATGATACTCAGAGTAATCAACAAAAAGTCGCTTATTAACTTATGTCTCAGAGATAGGGGTGGCACAAAAATTTCCACGGTTTCAGGAGACACAGTAAGTCGCTGGGACTTGTATCAGACCACTTTCCAGACCGTGGGAAGAAGATACTCGAGCACCGGTACCGGAAGTTCGTAGGAGAAAAGTAAGAAGGGAAAACCCAACGTAGGGGTCGAGCACACAACTCTAGATGAGATGTCCGGAGTACGATAGAAGTCTGGCGCGCGACCATTGCGCCAGCCGGGCTACATTGAAAGATAACATTGCGAAGAATAATTGGTGCCTTGTAAGGTGAGAGGGAGGAGATTGTTCGATGGCTTTTTTTTTGGGGGTTGCGGGAGCACGAACTTGAAGGTTGGCTTGTTCGCGAGCAAGGGGTGCGGCTCTGCCGATGTTTGTATTCTTGGTAACCTAGTCGCGTGGGACAACGCCCTCCTTGCCTGGGCGAGATTTTTTTTTCTTTTTTTCTCTCCCCTCCAGCGCTTCGGTTCGCGGGTGGCGAGGACTGATACTGTTGGGTTCACTGAGTGGAAGCTGCTAGGCTACCGCAGTCGCATATCGCAGGATCCAAATTTTTGTTGCTGTTTCGAAGGTTTTACTGGTCGCTCCGCGGCTTCGTTTCCCTTCGGTGTTCTGTAGGCGTTTGCCAACCGTCAAGTAATTTTCTGTGAAGCACCGCTCTGCTTGGTTCAAGTGAATAACGCCTCTGCGTGGGGTTTGGCCGACTTTGCGAGATGGAGGAGAGCGCGAGAGCGAATTTCTGGTGTTCCATGGTAAACGACCCCCCCTACCGTGGTCACTGCCGCGTGGGGTGCGGGATGAACCAATGAGTGATTGGGTATCGGTGGGTTACTATTCCTAGTAACAAATTATTACCTTTGCGTCCATCTTTGCTAATGCGGCTGACCGAAAGGAGTTAGAGATCTCCGTAGTCAAATAATTGTCTTTTCCCCACCAGGTAGTGAGTTTGTGGCGTAGTGGCGCTGGGGCAGGCTCGCTGAGGCTGGGATCTCTCGTTATCCGTAGAGGTATTAAGCGCCAGATTCTGTGGACTGAAGAGTATTCCAGTTGCGATTTATGTAGGGAGAAGGGGGGTTAATGTGATTTGTTATGACCCAAATCTGGGGGATAGAGCAAAAAGTGTGCTGGATCGGGGGATTTGACAGAAGGATTTCGAAGTTGGGATATCGGTTTTGTCGGTGGGAGATATGTACTCCATCTGCAGCGACCATATTATCTAGCGGCCCTTTGTAGTTTTTAAATGTGACAAGCAGAATTGTGCTATAGGCGAATGAGAGTGTTTGTGCGGGCGCACCTTGGCAGCTTTACCCTCACATCGCTCGTTCGGAGGTGCCTCGTACGGGGGGGCAGCGGGCTAATTGTACCTTCAATACATTCGCGCGCTTTCTGTAAAACTGTATTAAATAGAAGAGGCCAATTACGTCCTAGCCAAGGAGGATAATACGTCGCGGGCTATCTTATGGCCCAAGTATTTCACTATTAGGTATCTCCTGGCATATTCATTTCTCATGGAATTGTTGGGTCATGGCGAGTGTTTTGATAGCCCTGAGTTCCCGCCCACATCCCGAAGAATCGCACAATTCTAGAACCCCGCGCTAACAGAAGTCCCAACGCACGAAGAATAGAAATGTGACTCCTCGCTAGAGAATCACCAGAAGCAGACCAAATGCCTCATTGTGGCATCGGCTTCCTCCCACCAGTTCGACCAACTTCTTTATAAACCATAGATGCCTTTGGCCACTCACTCCTCCTTCCACGTTTTCCATCACAACACCAACACACTTTCATCCACTCTCTCAGATTCAAGTATGAGCCAAGCTTCCAGTGGCCGCCGGGGTGCCAACCCCCCCTTCAACCGTCGGCAAAGTCGTACCACCCATGGGCCGTCTCAAGCTTCGCCTCTAGCTGATGTGCCTTTAGCAGACCCGAGAGATGCCTCATCTTGTGGCAGTACTCAAAACATACCCGCTGCTACCGAGACTAACACCATGCCAATTGGGAGGGGTCCTCTTGAGAGGAGGACCATAGCTCGTTCAGTGGCGGCCAGCCAAGAGAATGCTGGCACGTCTAGTTTCACCGAGGCCACTGACCGTGTGCGTATGCCCCCCCCGCAGGCACCAGAGTGTCCTTCCATGTGGCCTGAATCAGAAGGGTTGAGATCTCGCGGTCGCAGAGATAGTGCTGGAGAGTCCTCAATGCTTTCCACAGCAACCGATCCCACACAGCCTGTCTCACCTCCGCCAATATCATATCTCGCTTCTCAGAGGCTAGGGGGCGGGAGCGCGGCTCATCGTGAGAATACTAGATCGCGTCTTCCGCTCAGCCCTGCAACAGCTCAGATCGTTCAGGAACTTGAAGACCTGCTTGATAGCAATCCTTTTGAGTGGCTTTCGAATGACACTGAGATGCCTGATATGTTTGCGGAACCTGCACTCCCCCAAGGAGGCGAGGCAGAAAACTTGCCTTCCCAGCCGGAGGCATTCGTTCCAGAGGCATCAGAGGCGTTGGATTTGATTTTTAATGCGAATGCGAATCATTCTACCATGTTTGATGGGGAGGGATCTTTGACAGCTCTCGCGAGCGCCATCCCGCCCCCACCAGGTTTAGCCTTGCATCCGCTCAGATCGCCGGGCCGATTTTCCGCCGTTGGGGAGATGGAGGCTCTCCCTCCTCTTCTATCAGGTCCCGCGACAGATGCACCTCCACCGGGGGCACTTCCAATCGACACTCAAGTCACTTTAGGGTTTTCTCAGGTATCCGGTGGATTTTATAGACCACAAGAGGACACACCCCCTTCGGGGCACCATGTGAATCCGGTGGTGGCTGAACAAAACCTGTATTACTCTTCCAGGAATCCGGTCCCGCGCTTCCAAACAATGTCACAAACCCCATGGGTCGTCGCGCCAGCAGAAATTCCAACCATTAGTGGGGCGTCCACGGCAGGAGGAGGCTCTAATATTTTTGGAAATAGGAATTTTGGGTGTTCATCAGTCCATGATACAGAATATATGGGCGCTGATAGTTCCGGAGCGGGATTCCCCCCCCTTTCCGCTATTACAAGACCAGGGTTCTCCGATGAGACACTTCTTAGTGATTCCAGGACCCATCTGGTGCAGGAGTGGGAGGGCTCCGCCCACCACACCCCCGGACCACCAGCGCCCAGCGGTTCAAGCACCGGATACAGCAGCGTAGGCCAGCCGTATCTCTATTCTGCAGCAGACCCACTGCTCTCGGGACCCTCTCAAGCAAGTGCCGCGCAGCTGGGTGGTCACCCCTTCCCCATGGATCCTCTTGGAATCGGCGAACCACTGATATTCCACATTCCCGCACCGCCGGCTATTCACCATAGGGCAACTTATAGCTCATACCCACCCTTGCCGCTTCCTCCTCGCGAACAAACTAATAGGCCATGGACAATGGATGTTTCCGAAGATGGGACACAGTATATTTCCTTGAGAAATTGTGAGTTGAGATTTCCGACTCAGGGAGATGAGAACGGAGCTAGTTCTGGTGTTTGGGCGGGTTGGCCGGAAGGGCGTTTGAACCCCATTGGTGGGCACCTCTTGGAGATTAGGGGGTCTAACTCTGGAACTGTAATTGGTTAGTTACCCTTCATTCCTCCCTCACCCCCACCCGCCTTTTTTCTTTTCTTTTTTGCTCGACTACCATATCTTTTCTGGAGTGAACTCTGCCCGTTTTGTTCTTAAAAATTCTAATTTGTGGAAACAGTCACCGCTACACCCCCGGTTGAAGTCCAGGAAGAGAATGTAGAAAACAGTGACTCTTCCAACCAACAACCGGTGACCAAGAAACAGCGCACCACTCAGCACAGGCAACGGACCCAACGCACCCCCGGGCAGACCTCTACCGATGATGTTCGTATAGTGGATGTCACTTCGTCTGCAGGTGGAAAGTCCATCCCTGATTGGGTGTCGAAGGCAGTTGCCGCCGAACAGGCACAGGGCAATGCGAGGACCAGAGGGGAGACAAAGACACCAGCAAAGAGCCACCGGAAGAGCCAACGATCTAGGGAGGCGGTGTCTCTGGCAGTCGCGGAATCTTCAACTCCAGCCGCTAAGGAACTAATTCCGTCTCGCAAAGCGGGAGTAACTCCAATTGGTTCCTCTATGCCATATAGAAGGGAGGGTGGGGGTGTGGTGGGCAACGATTCTCTTCTAACGTCAGGAAAGAGAGCTGCGACACCTGCTCCAAGAAGACTTACCCCAGTTGTGGAAATTATTGTACCTGCCGTTCCCCGCGCCATGTCAAATGCTCCTACTGAGGTGGCACCTGTTCCGGAAAAACCTCGATCCCGTGGGAGGCCTCGCAGAATGTCAGTCGTGGAGAAACCCGTCGCATCTGAGAAAAATACGCTCGTTGATGCTGAGTTGCACACTGGCCCTATGGTTGCACTCGGATGGCTTGTTCCGTATAAGAGTATGTTGTGACCTCAACGGCCGTTATCAATGCTAATTAATTAATTGTAGGAGGTGAATCGATTTGCCTACCCGGGTGCGAGAGTTTACCTGAAACCATTGGTTGTCTGAGATGTTTTGATAAGAGATTTCCGTAAGTTGGTTTCTTCTGCACTGGGGTAGATTAATTGGCTAATGGTATCCTAGTGGGAGGAGGGAAAGAGAAGGTTTGATGAAGTATGTTTGCTCTCCCCCGACACCTCCGAGTTCCTGATGTGTTTTTTTATTTCGCGGATAATTTTTTAGAGGGCCCAAATTAACTGTCCTAGTCCGGAGATGGTTTTCCGCCGCCAGAAAAAGGTGCTAGCTTCTAGGGAAAGACTAGAGGCCCGAGTAGGACATAGTCTGCCGGCTCTCTCCATGGAACCTGCTACCACCCAATCTGCGAGTGGAGGGTCTAAGTCAGCCAGGAAGCGTTCTATTTCTGTTAAGAAATCACAGGTTGATGTGCCGAGTAACCCATCTGGCTCCACCAAGAAGGGAAAGGCGCCTACTTCAGCCAAGAGCGTATTGCCGGAGAGATCTGTTGGAAGACATGTTCACGCTCCCGTGGAAGCTCCGGGTGCTCGTGCGTCGGCGAGGCTATCCGTCCCACCCAGTTTGCAGGCACCCGTTACTCGAGCGTCAGCAGAAGTGTCTCCTTCGTGCCACGCGAAAGCTGTTTCGACTCGTGGCTCTACTAGGAGATCAACCTTGTCGATCATGCCGACCAAAAATGCCGCTCGAGCCTCATCGGAGCGTGTGAGAAGATCCACTATCGATACTTCGGAAACCCAAGTTCCCGAGAAACAAGCCCCGGGTCAAGCCTCCTCTAGTAAAACCAGGGGGTCCACCCCTTCTGGGAGGAGACTTCCAGCTAGGGATCCAAAAGGGAAGTTTATCTTGGAGGGAAAAACTGCTGACACTTCTAGTTCTGCTGCGGTTCGCTCGGCATCTAGAAAGGCCTCAGTCAAAGGGAAGGCAGTCGTTGATTCCCCGGAGAAAAAGGATGATTCTGCAGAGGACTCGCCTTACCCTGACTTCGAGTCGAGGCACCGTCCCGAACTCGAGGAGGAATCCGAATCCGAATCCGAAGAGGAGAGCAAATCGGAAGATAGCTCTGAGGAGGATAGTTCCGAGTATAAGGCATAGTCTGATTGGCAACTTCATAAAAGCGTTATAACTCTACTCGTGTTTATAAATTATCCGTAGATTAGGGACTCTTGGTGCGGTTCTTTTCTATCTGCGGTTTGAGCTAGCTTTGGGAATTTTTTTGCTGTTTGGGTGCTGGTTTTTATATCTGTAGCCGGAAATTGGCGAAGGGTTAGATTAGTCCTCAATAAAATGCGCTATTATAGCTTGAATTGTCTTCGTCCGGTCCGGTGAGATTCGTGCTTTTATGGCAACTGCTGTCCCCCCGAGGTCTTACCATAGGGGATACCATCAGAAACCTCGGCTTGGTAGGCGGGGGTCTACAAGGGAGGGGAGATTCTAGGGAAAATTCTCGAGAATATATCGGAAATGTGCGCGGAAAAAATGACCGTGAGGACACCATCCCATCTCCACAGCTAATAGATATATTGAGGTTTGCGCTCGTTTCCATAAACATCGGAGCAATTATGGCGGAATCGGCAACATATCGGGGACGAGAAAGGAATAGTAAAATGGTAGATGAATTGGAGTTGGGAGATGTTTACGGGGATGATAAAAGGACTGATGCCCCGGGTAGGGATAAATCGAGACTCGGGATGCTGGCTGTGATGATGATCACCTTCGGCCCTCAACTGCGACAGATTTTACAAGGAGAAGCGACTCCAACATCCTGGCGGGATTCTAAATTATTCTAGTTATGGAGCCTTCTAGTCACAAATATCTGAACGCAGGTGAACTTCTCAAGGAGTTATCAAAGCGATCAGCTTTTCTACATGCCTAACTGCGGATATTGGGTGTCTCAGTTAACTAGAGGCTTGGAAGCCATTCTGCGACCGCTGTACAGAAGAAAGAAACAAATCGGAAGTCCACTTTTTGTAAATCTGCCTAGTGCCTCGGTGCCCTCTAACAGCCAACAAAGCTGCCTTCCATGTGTTATATACTGTATCGACTATTCACTGGGGCGCCCTCTCTACCCTCTACCCCCGCTGCAGTTGGGACAGTTAGCATTGAATGCAGTTTGCAGCAGTAGCTGGGCAAGGTTGACTTACAATATTTGGATCTAATGTTTGCGCTATCCGGCACAATTCCACACATGAGTAGAATAGCTTTCAAGGTCCTCTTGAGAGAAGGTAAAATCCCCCTCGCCCTTGGCGGGCGGGCGAAGGAAGACTTTTTCGAAGTTGAGTGTTAAGGACGCCTCATTTGGAACGCCTTGGACTAAGTCGAATTCGCGAATTATTGTTGGCGCAGTTCTGGTAGGCCTGGGTTGACCGTGAGTAACATGTGGGTCCGGAATGGTGACCAGTTCCCACTGCTCAACATGTATTTCTTTCCTTGATTCGGAGAATGAGATGAGGAGAACGATTTTCACCTGTCCACCGGAGCTCTCGAGCCACCAGTGAGCATCGATCGCCAAGCGATCGCGGGATTGGGAAACCCCACATTCGATGATCAGCGTTGGAAAGTCGGTTCTAAGGCGGCGAGATTTCCAAGGTTTCCACGCGCAATCTGCTTCATATTGGCTCCCATTTCCTTTGTAGGTAGCAGATTCCGTCCGGAGAATATCGTTAAGTAGCCCCATTCCAGCTATCTTACCATCCAGCCAGACTCCGAATCCCTTGCTCGCCACTGCTTGAACTTCGCCAGCCATTACTTTGACTATCAAGGTCTCCTCACGGTCGAAGTAGAGAAGGCGGTGTCCTTTGAAGCGGGTTTGGCGAATACGGTCGATGGCCGCAAGCTGGTCTTGCGTCACAGGGGCAAACACTGCGTACTGGCTAGCATTACTGGAACATGAGGAATAGAATTTTTTGGATTGCGACTCAATGGCCCTTATGAATGACCTCGCATTGCGGTATTTCTGGGGTTCTACACCTTCCAACCCAGCAGTAAGATAATAATGCATGTCGGGTGGGGAGGGAGTTCGGGGTGAGCCAACATTCTCTGTAGGCACGGTATCCATTCTTTCCGGAGGTCGGTTGCGGGTGCGGGGGAGAGTGCTGTTAGTTAAGTGGTACCAATGTGGAAGGCTGTGGATTGCGGATTTGCGAGGTTGTGAAAAACAGGTGTGGGGGTTGTTGAGGCATGGAATCAGGGTGTCTACTTTTTAGTTAAGTGTAGTATCAGTGTTTGATCGGGTAAGGTCCTCTGTGACTGTCACACCTGCCTAGGTTAGGTTATACTGGTGACACATCACACGAATTTTGGTGTGACTTTTCAAACAACGATTAGGGTTTAATACCCGGTGTTCCGAGCCCTCCAGGGGGCACAGGAACGGACTGGACTGCTAGCTGTGGCTTTGTGTATAAGCGGCCGGAACCATATAGTGATAAAAACGGAAAAGTGGCTGCTTAGGCAGATAGCAGGGGGGATGGATGGGAGGACTGGATTGCGCGGGGGACTACAGGGGGTATCAGGAGGCACAAATGTATCGGAAATGTGGGCGGGAGGAGGGTGAGAACACCACCCCGTCTTCAAAGCTAATAGATATATTAAGGCTTGTGCTCATTTCCATAAATATCGAAGCAATGATGGCAGAATCGGCAATATATCGGGGACGAGAAATGCTTAGCAAAATGGTAGATTGATTAGAGTTGGGCGATGATTACGGGGGAGGAGAAGATTGAGGCCCAGGGAAGGATAAATCGGGACTCGGGATGCTGGCATCACCTTCGGCCCTCAACTGCGCCAGACTTTACCGGGAGAGGCGACTCCAACATCCTGGCAGGATTCTCAATTATTCTAGTTCTTACTTATGGGGCCTTCTAGTCACAAATATCTGAACGCAGGTGAACTTCTCAAGGATTTCTCAAAACGATCAGCTTTTCTACATACCTAACTGCAGATATTGGGTATCTCAGTTAACTAGAGGTCTGGAAGCCATTATGCGACCGCTGTCCAGAAAAAATAAACAAATCGGAAGTCTACTTTTTGAAAATCTGCCAAGTGCCTCCGTGCCCTCTAACAGCCAACAAAGCTACCTTCCATGTGTTATATACTGTATCGCCTATTCACTGGGGTGCCCCCTCTACCCTTAAACCCCCCTGCAGTTGAGACAGTTAGCATTGAATGCAGTTTGCAGCAGTAGCTGGGCAAGGTTGACTTACAACATTTGGATCTAATGTCTGCCATATCTGGCATGCTTCCACACATGAGTAGAATAGCGTTCAAGGTCCTCTGGGGAGAAAGTAAAATCCCCCTCGCCCTTGGCGGGCGGGCGAAGGAAGACACTTTCGAAGTTGAGCGTTAAGGACTCCTCGTTTGAAACTCCTGCGACTAAGTCGATTTCGCGAACAATTGCTGGCGCAGTTCCGGGAGGCCAGGGTTGGCCCTGAATAACATGGGGGCCCGGAATGGTAACGAGTTCCCATTGCTGAAGACGTATTTCTTTCTTTGATTGGGAGAATGAGATGACGAGAACGATTTTCACCTGTCCGCCGGAGTTCTCGAGCCACCAGTGAGCATCGGCCACTAAGCGACCGCGGGATTGGGAAATCCCACATTCGATGATCAGCGTTGGCCAGTCGGATATAAGGGGGCGAGTGTTGTAAGGTTTCCACGAGCAATCGGCCTCCTTTTGGCTCCCATTTCCTTTGTAGGTAGTAGATTCCGTCCGGCCAATATCCTCAAATAGCCCCATTTCAGCTATCTCAGTATCCAACCTGCCTCCGAATCCCTGGCCCGCGAATGCTTGAGCTTGGCCAGCCATTAGTTTGACTATCAATGTCTCCTCACGGTCGAAGTAGAGAAAGTGGTGTCCTTTGAAGCGGTTTTCGCGAATGCGGTCGATGACCACAAGATGGTCTTGGGTCACAGGGGCAAATACTGCGTACTGCTGGCTGGTCTTACCGGAACATAATTTATCGGCTTGCGATTCAATGGCCCTCATGAATGACTGCCTATTGCGGAATTGCCGGGGTTCTACACCTCCTAACCCCTCGGTAAGATAATAATGCATGTCGTGTGGTGCGGTAGGTTCTGGGCTTAGATGAGGAGAGGCAGGGGGTGAGCCAACATTCTCTGTAGGCACGGTATCCATTCTTTCCGGAGGTCGGTTGCGGGTGCGGGGGATAGTTAGGTGGTATCAGTGTCGGAGGTTGTGGATTGCGGATTTGCGAAGTTGTGAAGAAAGGGTGTGGTGTTTGTAGCATGAGGTCGGGGAGTCTGCTTTTCGGTTCTGTATCGCCAGTATGGTTCCGGCCACCTATACACAACACCTCAATTGAAGCAACCGGGGATGCCTTGGCATCAAGTTGACTCAAAAACTGGAGCAATTAAACCTTTAGCCCTAACAAAATTAAATTATTTTTATTAAAAAAAACTCTGCTCCTGTAGCGGTTTGAACATCTACAAGTTTTTTTCATAGTCGATTTATGCCAAGGGGTCGTTGCTTCAATCGAGGTGTTGTGTATAGGTTGCCGGAACCATACTGGGACACAGAATTAAAAAGGAGACTCCCCGATCTGATGCTACAACCACCACACCTTTTTTTCACAACCTCGAAAATCCGCAACCCACAACCTCCGACACTGATACCACCTAACTACTATCCCCCGCACCTACAACCGACCTCCGAAAAGCATGGCTGCCTTGCCTATAGAGGATGTCAGCTCGCCCCAAACTCCCTCCCCACCCGCCCCGCGATCAGGCTATCCCCCGCCAGGGCAGATACTGTGTTACACCCCACCTTCCTCCCCAGCCCCCCCTCATCTAAGCCTAGAACCTACCGCACCACACGACATGCATTATTATCTTATAGAGGGGTTGGGAAGTGTAGAACCCCGGCAATACCGCGATGCGAGGTCGCTCATAAGGGCCGTTGAGTAGCAAGCCGGTAAATTATATTCCGGTAAGGCTAGCCAGTACGCAGTATTTGCCCCTGTGATGCAAGACCAGCTTGCGGCCATCGAGCGTATTCGCGAAACCCGCTTCAAAGGCCACCGCTTTCACTACCTCAACCGTGAGGAGACATTGATAATCAAAATATTTGCCGGCCCATTTCAAGGATTGGCGAGCAAGGGATTCGGTGCCTTGTTGGATATTAAGATAGCTAGAATGGGGCTATTTGAGGATATTGGCCGGACGGAATCTACTACCTACAAAGGAAATGGGAGCCAAAAGGAGGCCGATTGCTCGTGAAAACCTTGGAAGTCCCGCCCCCTTGGAACCGACTGGCCAACGCTGATCATCGAATGTGGGGTTTCCAAATCCAGCGATCGCTTGGCGGTCGATGCTCACTGGTGGTTCGAGAACTCCGGCGGACAGGTGAAAATCGTTCTCCTCATCTCATTCTCCAAATCGGGGAAAGAAATACGTCTTCAGCATTGGGAACTGGTCACCATTCCGGACCCACATGTTACTCCGGGTCAACCCAGGCCTACCAGAACTGCGCCAGCAATAATACGCGAATTCGACTTAGTGGCAGGCGTTTCAAATGAGGCGTCCTTAACACTCAACCTCCGAAAAAAGTCTTCCTTCGCCCGCCTGCCGAGGGCGAGGGGGATTTTACCTTCTCTCAATAGGAGCTTGGGAGCTATTCTACTCATGTGTGGAATCATGCCCGATAGCGCAAACATTAGATCCAAATATTGTAAGTGAACCATGCCCAGCTACTGCTGCAAACTGCATTCAATGCTAACTGTCTCAACTGCAGGGGGGTTTAAGGGTAGAGGGGGCACCCTAGTGAATAGGCGATACAGTACATAGCACATGGAAGGTAGCTTTATTGGCTGTTAGAGGGCACCGAGGCACTAGGAAGATTTTCAAAAAGTAGACTTCCGATTTGTTTCATTTTTCTGTACAGCGGTCGCATAATGGCTTCCAGACCTCTAGTTAACTGAGACACCCAATATCCGCAGGTCGGTATGTAGAAAATCTGATCGCTTTGATAAATCCTTGAGAAGTTCACCTGGGTTCGGATATTTGTGACTAGAAGGCCCCATAAGTATGAACTGGAATAATTGAGAATTCCGCAAGGATGTTGGAGTCGCCTCTCCTTGTAAAGTCTGTCGCAGTTTCTTCAATATTTATGGAAACGAACACAGACCTTATAATGTCTATTAGCCGCGAAGATGGGATGGTGTTCTCACCATGATTTCTTCAGCGCACATTTCAAATAATTTTGCTGTGCCTTCTCAAACAACGATTAGTGTTTAATATGCGGTGTTCCTAACCGTCTAGGGACCCCACAGAGACGGTGGGGATAATTTTAAGAAGACGGAACGGGACTACTAGCTGTGGTTTTGTGTAACGTGATTCCCGGGGAAGTGGCTCACGACAGGGATCCGGCTCACCCATAGCAACCATGGGAAAATCTAATTCATATTTAATTATCTCAACAAATAATTGAGAAACCACCTTGAGAATCAAGGGCCAAGTACTTTGGAATATAGAGAATCTGAAAATTGAGTTTTTATTTGTGTAGTCATAAAGTGTTACTCAGATATGGTG
>Ga0307510_10007278_pt1 | contig 13183 bp, 22 predicted proteins | sample 12_EM_MG_FD_207224 | JGI IMG/M metagenome (GOLD analysis project Ga0307510, IMG submission 207224) | Populus trichocarpa ectomycorrhiza microbial communities from riparian zone in the Pacific Northwest, United States - 12_EM | ecosystem: Host-associated > Plants > Roots > Unclassified | place... | reverse complement strand
TCGCACCTTAGGGTCCTTGGCCCTTAACAAGAAACCCCCAAAGGGGTAATATTATATTGATTTCCTGACCCCAATAGTTGGCCACCCCAAAAAATATGCAGGAAAGTCCACAAAGGGCAATTTTGTATGTTTTCAGCCCATCTGAGCACAATTCCAAACTCTATTTTTCTGAAAACCCCTTAGTTCAGGCACCAGGAAATTTACCATGTTTAATTGTCCAGCACTGTAGATGGAGCAGGAAGGACAAGGGGGAGTGAGGGTATACCAAACTGTAAGTGGGATGGAGGTGGCAATTGTATCTCCCATGGTTGGGATACAGGTAGTTTGAAGGTTTGTTTGGCTGGATGAGCAGGTGGTATGGTACTAGGTGCTGGTACAGGTTTAACAGCAGAGGGTGATGAAGAGAAAAATGAGGGTGGATCATAACACCATATACCTACTCCAAATCCTCCTCTCTGAATTCGCCTTCCTTATCTAGGCTCTCTGATGCAAGAGAGTAATCCATGAAAAGAACCACAACTACCAAGAAATTAAATCAAGATGGTTACATACAATTAATGAAAGACTCACCAAGGATAAAATAACCACAACCAAAATCAAAAGAAACAAAGGGTTTACCAGATTAGTAGTAAACACCTGGGGAAAAGTCTTAGAAAGAGAAGGAGACCTCCCAAATGACTGGACAACAGGTGTGAGGGTGGGTACTAGGGTACAGCCATAAACCATAACCCTGAGCCTTTGTATTCACTTTTCAGAAATTGAATCTTTCTAGGAGGGTAGTATCAGGGATCATGTCGATCGTCACCTGTTCTAGACTAGAACGCGTTATGCATCGATGGCAAGGGCCTGAGCGCACCGTGTCTCTGAGAGTGAGGATCACGATGATGTTCCAATGTCCCTTTTAAGAGCTATTGCCTCAATAACTATGACCTTACGATCAAGGACCCGCCTTGCTTAAGATATGAGTCGATTAGACAGACGAGGACATGCTATGGCTGAAACAATACAGACGAAGGAAATACGCGAGCAAACCGAAGGAAAAGGAGCCTGTAGAAGCCTCAGATGTACACAATCAAGCAAATCGTTGTCGCTCGATGATTGACTTCTGTCTCGAATTTCGTGACACACGCCTATGCAAGGAGTCAGTTTGCTTGCCCCACGGAGACGATGGCCTGCAAACCGACCAATAGTATTCCATGACGTCACTTTGACCGAGCTTCCGAAGGAAATTTTCGTCATGCGTGATGATGATAAGCTGAAAGTTAGCGTGGTTCTTCCGCTCGTTAATGATGCTGCGGACGGATTAGCTTAGCTCATGAGGGATTTGAGATAGGACTAACTCGACAAGGCTAGCTGCCAGCGCGTCAATGTTGTCTACATCGAGGGCATTAGTCGGCTCATCAAGCGCTAATATCCCGCAATTTTGCCCGAAAGAATCGGAAAGTGCGAGCCGGATGATGATGGATGCCAGCATTTTCTGCCCTGCTGAACAGCGTCCTCGCATGTCCATTTCCACCTGGTCCTTCGTCATCACGACCTAAAACCCATGGGTGTCAGTAGTATTAGTGGAACGCTCACGGAGGCTGTCACGAAGAATACGCACCCTGTAGTTATACGATCGTTTTGAAGCACCTCCTTCGCTATCATAACGGATCCGGATTCCATCAATATCTTCGAAGATGATCGACTTAGATTGTACGGCCGAAACCAGGAGTTGTGCGTACCTGTGCCTCGGTATGTCTTATTCCACAGGTGACTCATTGTGTCATTCACTTCCTCCATCTTCAAGGAATGATATTTCATAATCGCGCTATACGTTGCAGTATTGAACATCAGCGCTTTTCCAAGGATCCGAAGAGGCCTTACTTGTCTAATGCTTTTCCGTATTTTTCAAGGTCATTGTTAGCCATATCAGACATCTGATCGGATTAGTTTGTTTTTGGAGCGTAGTTGGCCAGTAAGCTTACTTTGACCTTCACTAGTTGATCTTTATACTTCTTGTGAATGTCTTTATAGTCTCTAAGATCTCCCTCGAGCGATTGCAATTGGGCTCTCAGCGAAGTCAACTCTCCCCCGATGTGGGCACTCTAATCAAGACCATAAGATTGAAACCACGGGAAATGTAAATGGATTACCCTCTGCTGCATTTCATTCTCCCTATCTTTCTCTGGTTGATACTTCTCCTCAAAGTTGCGCTTCGCTTTCGCGGCCCCTTCTAGGTCACAAGAGTCTATCTCCTTCTGAGTGGCCTGAATATCACTTTGCAGCTTCCTAATGCGGCGGTTTTCACGGAGATTGGATAACGCGGCTCCTCCTTCGTTGATCTCTTTGTCCAACTGTGCGATACTCTTGCGGATCTGCTCAATCTCGAGCCCGTACTCCTGTATTTTTGCCTCGAAGCGAAGGATAGTTTCGGCGCATTCATGAAGCCTTTTCTCGCGTTTATCCCGTATATACCTGGATTTCGGTCATCAGGGACGGGCTCCTTATCAGCGGCGAGATACTAGTAGTCACCGTTCGATGTGCTTGTTGGCGCCATCGAGTTTATCAGCACTTCTACTGAGTTCCTGAGCTGCCTGTTGCGCTTGAGACAGTTTGGTATTGAGTTCGGTCTGGGCAGCCTGATGCTCTCGATCAAGTGCGTCAATTGGTCTCTGGCCTTCTACTAGTTGGGCATCCAATTCCTGAGAGCGATTAGCCTCCGAGTCATGTATAAGGGGAAGGTGCTGTATCCTTACCTTCACTTGACTATTCAGAGACGTCACTTCTAGTTGCATGGCCTCAACGCTTTTCTGAAGGGCCTCCTTTTCTCTGACTTTACTGCGAAGATCAGTTTCCTGTAGTTGGAGTTGATGAAGATCAGTTTCTTGTGATCGCAGGATATTATTCCGGCGCTCTCGATCATTCTGAAGGTTCTGCTTCTCTTTTTCCGTGTTCCGCCTTCAACAACCCTTGAGCGAAATGGCTACAGGCATCGATGAAAGATACTCACAACTCTGCGGATAAGTCGTCTAACTCTTGCTGAACATCGTCAGCTGTCTTCTTTGACCCCGTAGCAGCTAAGGAGTTCTCGAGGCTCGATATCTCTTTTCGAAGGTCCTTGCAATCATTGTGTAGCCTCGAAACATTAATCGCATGTTGCCGTAGTGATGCAAGTTCCTTCAACTCCTTCTTGAGCGCTTGCAGCTTCTCATTGGTCTGCCATATTCACGTCAGATATGTTCTCTCTGAGGACCTTAGATACCATACCTTTTCGGCAGACCTAGCCAATGATGGTAGCAACCCATCCTGGGCGTGAATCTGGTTTTCAAGAGACGGGATGTCTACCTCCCTCAAGCGATGAACAGAACTTTCGCAAGACATTAGCTTTCGATAATCTTCGAGCGCCGATTCCCAGGTTTTCAGATCAGTTTCGAATCCCCGCCGAGATTCGGGAGATATATTCTTGATCTTGTCGTTGAGCTGGTGGCGGTGAGTATAGAATCTGTATGGTAGGGGATCCGTTGCATACATAAATCTCGAAGGGCTTCAATTCTTCGTCCGTCATGTGCCGGTTGCAGACTTCGCAAATGTGCTCGGTTCTGCCAAACGAAAGTAACTTCTGATAAAGCCCTATACTCTCAGAGCTCTTAGAGAGTGACCTGTCAACTTGAAATCAGACGCCGTATTCGAACTGTCGATGAGAAGACGAACTCTCGCAAATAGTTGATCTCCAGAGTCGCATCTTTAATAGCCAATTCCACTGATGTATGATCCCCGAGTCCATTCTTCAACTTCTTCTCCAGGCCTGTCTCAAATCAGCTAAGGGTACATTGGACGCATTACTGTTGTCATTATAGTACCTCTCAATTCTTCCTGTTTCGCTTTGAGTTGACTCTTCAACGATGATGAACTCGTCTCTGCTTCATGGAGCTTCCGATCAGCGAGGCTACATTCCGCCTCAAGGTCCGCATGTGCTTTCTCGGTTTTCCTAAGAACCATCAGTGAAAAGAGATGTATCCTTCGAACAGACTACGAACGTAATGGCTGCGTCGACGTTGCTCTCCATGGTATCGGTGCTCGCCTCCGTTCCTACTAGTTTGGAAAACTTTGTACTCGAAATCTGCAAGCTGAGAGGGGTGAGGGGGACACAGCGTGGGGACCTTCTGTAACCTTACATGTTCTTCGTCTCCCTCTCCTTGGAAGCTAAGTCTCTTTGGTGCAGCGTCAACTTGGCTCTCGCGTCTGATTGCAAACTCAGCGTCCTGATTTCAGCCGTGAGGTTGTCTCGCTGGTCCTCCATCGCACGGATTTTGGTGTTAAGATCCGCTATGCGGTCATCATGTTTCGTAGCAGCGATGTCTGCTTTCAACTTCTCGATGCGAGCACTCTTCCCCTCTATGTCCGAGATGATATTTAGTAGGTCAGCGTCGAGCAACGCCGCTGCCTCTACTTTGGTCTCAGTGGATGCGATGTCTGACTGGAGCTTTACCTGGGTTACCCGTAAGCGTTAATCGTTCAACGACATGGGATATACATACCGCTCTGCTGCGGTTATTCGCTCGCTGTTGTTTGTACCTTTCCAAAGTGGCGTGCAATTGTCGAGACCGCTCGTTGTATGTGGCATTGCTCTGTTGAATGTCGTTCTAGTAGGATATTGAGACGTGAGTGGGGGATCTGCTTGCGGATGGTCGCACCAAGATTGTACCTGTATACACTCGACCTCGGTCGATTGCTGAGCCACTAGAGAGGCCAGCTTCGCTGTGAAGTCCGTGACTCGGTCATTTTGAAGAGGGGACACGTCGAAACCTCGGATACTGTATTGTGTGGCTATCTCACGGATCAGAGCCTCGCGATCAAGTATCCGTTCTTCTTGGGCCTGGAAAAAATATGTTGAGAAGTACTGTTAAAATAATTGAAATTGCTTTCTTCACCTTAGCTTCTGCGGTCAGCTGGCCGTGTTCTTCATTAAGCTCGACATGCTTCTTTCGAGTGGCAGCGAGTTCATCCTCTTTATCCTGCTCACTAGCCTCCTGGCGACGTCGGACATTCCTTTGTTCGGCAATATGAGCATTGAAGTTTTTGATACGCTCGGCCAATTGTTCGTCGGTGTCTTAAAGTAATCAGAAAAATCAGAGCTCCGAATGACAGTCGTAGAATATGAGGCGTACCATCGGTCTCCTCCACATTCGGACGTAACTCTGCAAGTTCTTCCTGGTACTTCTGCTTATCTTTCTCCAAGTTCTCGACTCTGATATATATTTCCCGGAACTTGGTTGCGCCTTCCTCGAACTTTCGATTCGACCGCGCCAATGCTTCATACAATTTCTTAGCCTCCTGATATTCCGTTTCCTTCGAAGCTATGCTGGCGTTCATGTCGGAGATCTTGGCCTTAAGTTTGTCCGCATGCCCCTTTTCACGAGCTAATGATTCAAGACGTTCTTTCTCGGCCTTCAATTCGGCGACGCGCTCCTTTCGAAGAGCCTTGATCGAGTCAAGCGCCTTTGTATATCTGGAACAAATCAGATGTCACGGCAGTGAAATAGGTGGGTTATGTCCCCACTTTGTCGCCTCGAATATATCGTCGAATTTCTTCTTCAGAACCGAAGCCTCGGAAAGCGGCCAGTAAGAATCTTCCTGATGACAGAAGATGACGTTTTCGAGCACGGCTTTCGAGACACCCAACAGGTGAGGTATCTCGACATCCATTTCCGCACACTTTGTTGAGATGGCGGTGCGCTACGTGAGTTTGAGTCGAGGGGGAGACGTATCTATATCAAGGCAACGTACTTTTCCAGACTTCTCGGAATTTCCATTGTCCAAAGCGAGGATGCTCTCCAGTGTTTTCATAGTCATACCAGCAGTCTTCTTCAATGTGACGGACAGGTTACGGACGGCTTGCATGCGTTGTCCGTTTGCAGCGAAGAAGCGTAGTTTCACTTGTGCCTTCACTTCCTTTTCGTTCGCCATCTTGGGGTCATGGACAAAAGCTCCGCCTCGCGTACCAGCGGGTTGATCACCTGTTGTTGCATATTTCAAGCACTCAATTATGGTGGTCTTTCCGCTACCATTGTGGCCAACAATGACAGTAACGGGGGAGAAGAATTCTATGACCGCGATGCCTTTGTCGTCAAACGAACGGATTCCGCGAATGGCAAGCTTGTTCAACGTTGACATGGTACACAAGGTCAAGTTGGGTGGATGGGAAACCGGGGAAAACGCCCAATCACCGCCACTTGTCACTTGACGTCGCGTCGCGTCACGTGAAACATTCTCATCACGTGATAATGCGGTTACGTCTGGCACTGGCAGTTCGGACTCCGGAGACAGAAAAACAACAGCCCATGTAGCAATATCATAAGAAATGAGACCTAAGGCTACGCTGGACAGGTTTCGAGCATGAGTGTACTAAAGTCGCCATACCCAGCACCAGAACACGAACGATGGGCCGTTAACTATTCCCCCAGATATGCACCCCCGGAACGATAATATAGCGACCTCCATTCTCCCGGCTTTCGTGCATCGACCGAGGATCAATGCATTCCAAGCCGAGTGCTCACCAAAAAATTATCTCCTGCCAGAGATTGCCGTAATGCGTGGGGTGCTCGCCCAACGCGATGACAAGACAAGGATCTCATCAGACACGCGGACGGCTATTGACAAGGGCGGTTTCAGCCGTCACACGGTCGAAGCAAGGGCGTTCTCTTAGGAGCGATCTTGTCTTGTCATATGATATGTATCATCAAGTGTGCCCGAAGACACTCACATCGACGATTGGAGGTGCGAGCAACAATACTTTTTCCGGACGCACATGAAAGGTGAGCAACTGTCCTCTTTGTGGGGACGAACTGGTGAGATCCGTCATCAAGGAGGAAAGGGTTGGTTCTCAATGTAATACAAGGACGGTCAACGTCGTTTAGCCATTTGTAACGTCAAGTTGTCAATGTACATCTGTAGTGTGGCGTTTCCGGACGACAATTTTTCCGTGTCCCTCTCGACTGTCTTAACGCGCTCCAGCAGCACTGCAGATAATAGAAGGTAATATAAATTCAATTCCTTACGAGAAATTTGATGTGCAGATACCTCTTAGATCATCTTGAAAAGCAACGATATCCCTGACATGGATGAGCATGACATGGAGACGGCATGAAAGCTCACGTACTTGATGAGTTGTTCCTTCTTCATAGCATCTTTGACGACATCGCCGGTCGAAACCAAATCGGCTGCACCCCAACCGGCCTGGTCATCGAACATTTTTAGTTGAGATTTCACAGTTTAGTGCGAGGAGTGCAAGTGGAGTACGAGAGAGGGTTAGCTGACCAAAACAGGAAGTGGACAGTGACGCGTCGTGAGACTTGAACAGGCTTCAGGCCATTATCTCTACCCTCGAAGCAATGCCTCTGACCGAACCGTCTACAATTCTCGCCTTCAAGGCAGGGCGCGCAATTCGGCGTGAAGGAACTAATATCGTCGAATCGAGACCCGATAAGGGTGCAGTGGTGATTGAACGAGGGGAAGATGAAGAACTCCGTTTCATGTGGAAAAATAGAGTGACGGAGGTGACAGAGGAAGTTCGTCCGTCTCGGTTTTAATGTGATTCCAGCTAATTATATTCCAGGACCTCATCTTATTCCCGCCCGATGCTAGTTTCGTGAGTGTTCCGCAAGCGAGCGGCCGGGTGTACGTTCTCAAGTTCTCTTCGTCGAACTCGAGGCACTTCGTGAGTACACCAATCAGAGTCCTCAGGAACATGTTTTCTGAATGATATGTCCCAGTTTTGGATGCAGGTAATTTGCTCGCTGCATATCAATCCAAGTCACTGACCACATTATGACGATGTAGGATGCATCCAGTGAACGCGACGAAGAGTTTGCTTTCCACGTCAACAGACTCCTTCAGATCCCTGGCTACATCCCCGTATGGGGTGTTGCTGATAGTACCTCACAGACACCGGGTGCATCCACGTCTGCGCAGGTCGCAACTCCCACTGGGTATGTTTGCGGTCCTTCCTTAATACTCCAAATAATAAACCATCTCCAGGGCTAGTCAGCCCACCACCGAACAACTCGCTCAGTTGCGCTCCTTAGTTGCACAGATGTCAGGTCAACCAGTAGCAGAACCAGGTGAGTTTTCACTCTTTGCCCCGCGTCCTGCGCTGACTTTAACCAGAATTATCCCTCACAGATGTTCTTTCTGCGGACAATCTGAACCCACTTTTCGCTTCTCACCCTGAACTCATAGAGACAATCTTCCCACATCTGCCGCCCGACCTACCCGCTAGCCCTTCGCCAGAGGTTCTCTCCCAAATAGTATCTTCGCCACAGTTTCGATCCGCGGTGGCAAGCTTCGACCGTGCTTTGCGTACGGGCCTATTGGGAGGTTTAGTAAGGCAACTTGGGTTACCCGAAGAGGCTGGAACAGGTGTTGAAGCCTTTTTGCGGGCCATACGGGAACAGGCCCACGGTAGTGGAGTAGGGGGAGAGAGTATGGATACAGATTAAGTGTTCAGAACACTTGGGTCGTTCATTGGTCAGGATCGGTCATAGAAGCCTCAGATAATCCCGATACAAGACTTGGGGTAGATCTCAAAAGCGGTTTTGGTACAATTAAGAATTAACATTAAACCAACACTCAATGGCTCCGATTGGATAACCACTGAAGCACAATATCCCTGCACGACATATGAGATTGAATTGCATCCGATATTTGGGACCTACAAATTGTGTTGACTCTTCATGGAACACTGAAGAAGGTCGTAAGCCACGAATTCCAATCGTCAGCTTAGTCAAAACTTAACGCACCGAATAGCACTGAATTGAGGGGTCATCATACAGTGAAACGGAGTATAGAAGCGCAAATACTTACCGAAACCGCCCGTCCGGTTATTTTATCGAGGTGCCTAACAGACCAGTTAGATATAGGGTGAGGTAATACGGTGTAAACTTACAAGGCCCGTATCAGGCCTTGGACGTCGGTGTGCCCATGGATGTCGTTCTTGTTACCCAACTAATAAAAGTGAGCTTATCGGGATATGCTACAGGTCAGGGTCTCTGACCACGAGTAAAGGGACTCCGGACAAGGCGGGCTGACCAAGCAGCGCGTGTAGTTCAAATCTTGCAGTCTCGAACTTGTCACGCTGCCGATGTTGTTTCGGGGCATCAGCTCTCATCGACAGGAGAGCAGCCGTCATCGACGTACGTCAGTTGAGTCTACCACGAAACTTGAAAGCTTAAATTCAGGTGCGGTAGAAAAGAGAGGCCGCAACTCCGTACACTATAGCGTCGACTCCGTGGCAATAACGCTCCCACATTGAGCGAAACTTTGGTTGACCTGCGCACCAACCGAGACATCATACGTTACATAACTCAGGAGCAGACAGATCATGATTCACACCTGCTACGTCCCATATTTTGAGGACAATATTTCCTTTTCTTACTTTACGAAAGTTGAACGCGACAGTTGGCACAACGTCTTCACTCCACTTTGAGAAAGCGAAAGTTGTGAACGCGACGATCTTGCAAACATGAAGCACAGAAGCTAACCTGCCCCGAGCCGATAACGTTCACGAACGATGTCTTTCCGGACGCCTGAGAGCGATGGTGGGTGAGGCACAAAGTCAATGTAGTGTACTCACCTGTAAACCAACAACAGCTATTTCCGCCGCTTTGGTGAAAAACAGACTGCGATGGTCAGTAGTCTAGCTAAGTGATATTTGCTTCCGGGGATCAGGCTCACCCTGTTATCCATTGGAAGAAAGACGCGAAGAATGGGGCCATTAGAGAGCTGCGAGACTTGGTCCTGACTCGGCCGAGGGATGACGAATATGATGAAAGATGAGGCGAACTGTCCCGGCCCGGCCAGTCACTGTCCGGAACTGGAACTGGTCACGACCGAGGAAACAGCTCGGTATGCTCCTCCCTCGATGGATTTCCACTCACCGCCAGCTTCGCTGCGCCTTACTGCTGCGCGACTTCCATGCAACGCATGCTTATTTACGGGGATATTTGAACCCTTTTCAAATAGATCCCATTACGGCAAAAGCAAGGATTAACCCGAGGCACCCCAAAGACAATGGTCGAAAAAGTAAGAAGATTAGGGAAGGAAAGCGAAAAAAAAGAAAAACAATCATAAAGGGACAACCCTCTACCCCAGAGAAGCTGTCATCGCTTCTACGGCTTCATGATAACAGTTCTCGGTACACACGTAGTAAGGTTGAAGGAGCCTATGGCCTGAGGTCTCGAACCCTTCCTGGTCGTCTTTCCAGGAACAAAAATCTTGATGGTGTGTCACCATACCCTTTATACGTCGTTTCTTTTTCATTTTCTTCCCAGCACAGTCCGATAGAGATTTAGAGAATAAGTTACCCAGCTCGCTACATTATTCGCGTCGCGTAGACGGCGTAATTCGGCCACATGCCAGCAGTGATACATTCCTCGAAGGTAAAGTACTCCCACCAGCCCCAGCCGGTAATGAGCCTCAAACTGCACAGACGTTTTGCCACCATCCCCACAGAGTCCCATTGCCACTCTGGCACATGGTCTCGATCGTGTCCTTTTCAAGTAAGAATTTTGTAACCAAATTGATGTCGAGTACTCACTTGAGGCCCCCCAGCCCCGGAGTCCAGTGGCTGCAAGATCCCCGATCCCAAGTGTATGGTTTCACGACTTGGCTTGAAAAAATCATTCCCGTGAAGAACTTCGCGTTTGAACGCCTCCCGTCTTTCCAACCTAGCTCGCGTGACCAGGTTCGTAACCCTCAGTCCACAAGAAATTACAATTAACATTACCTATTTAGGATCTGTATGCTGTAGTGCACCGCGAAGGTCGAAAGTATGCTGGATCAACTTCATCTACGTCAGGTCTACTCGGCCAACTGTACTACCTTATATCCGGCGACAAGCGAGTTGATACATCGAATCTTAGCAGCAAGTTCAAATATCAGGTAAGAATATTTAAAGTCTCGGCCAATACATCTCACCAATTCTCCCAGCCCCAAACATTCACGCCAGGTCAAAGGATACCAGCTTCTGTCATATTGCACTACCGTGATGGAGTATACTTGATTGACAGTGCTGGGGATGCTGTGCCGGGCCTGTCAGGAAAAAATATTCTGACCTGGATGGTACGAATACACATATTTCCTTACGTTCCCTTCACCTTGACCAATATGCAGGGAACCTTACTGGAAAAACACCTTACCCACTCCCCGGAGGACTTTTTGCGCCTTACCCGCTTCTCCAATGTCGCCATGGCCAAAGAGCCCAAGCGCGAGGCATATCGATATGCGAAGGCGAGTTTCTGTGTTATCTTGGTTCCGTCCTTTTGCGTAATATACCTTTACAGTCAGACAAGTTCGTCTTGCGCTCGCAACTCGACTGTTTTGATCCCCGTCTCCCCGGCACTGGCGTGTTTGATATCAAGACCCGCGCTGTAATGACAATACGGAATGATCTGCTCAACTTCGAAGAAAATTCCGGTTATCAGATTCGCACTCTCCAAGGTCTTGTCGAGAGCTTTGAGAGAGAATATTATGATCTTATCCGATCTGCTTTTCTCAAGTACAGGTAACTTTTATCAAGTTGGGTGAGCGAACATCGTCATCTCATCGCGCGCATAGCTTTCAAGCTCGCATAGGTAACATGGATGGTGTCTTCGTTGCATACCACAACACAGAAAGGATCTTCGGATTTCAATATATCCCATTATCCGAGATGGACGCTCGGCTTTTCGGAGAATCTGCCTGTGGGGATGCGGTGTTTGAAAAGTGTTTGCAACTTCTTGAAGTAGTACTGGAGGAAGCCACGCGCGAGCTTCCGCAGCAGGTATTCTCCCGAAGTGAGGGTCATTGCCATCACTAATACCGCTGCTTCCTAGTCCATTCGTCTTACTGCACAAAAACTAGAAGGTGAAGACAGCCTGAGTGTTTTCGTTGAGCCCGCAAATCCGGATGAAGGCGGCCCCGAATCAAGCCCCATTATCCTCCTTCATGTGTCAACCCAAAGTTACATTGGTGAGAAGGCTGTTAGTGGTCCAGAAGCCGTCAAGAAATCGTATGCCCCTTGTGAGTCACCCCTCCAAATTGGCTGTTCTCTCCACTCACCAGCTGTGTACAACAGGGACGTTACTCTGGTCCGTTTCAAAGTCGGCCCTTGACCCCAATATTATACGCGATAAACTCGCTGTCGCACGCAAACGCTCTATTTTCCCACTATACCTCCCGACGGGCGTGGACGACATACGGGAGATGGAGAAAGTTTGGCATGAATTACAGTTCAACCCAGTTGCGCCCACGGAAGTGCCTTTCAAGGCCGAATTCTTCCGCCCACCATCGACGGGCATTCAGGTTCTACGGCAACTTTCACGAAATGGGCGTCATTACCTCGAACGGGCCATGCGCGAACGACAGGGCAGACCCAAGTTCGTACTAAACCTTCCCAACGATACTCAGCAGATTGCCCCGCTGGTGGTGCTAGCTCACGAGGCACGTTCGACGCAGAGCGGAGGCGGAAGCGATTCGGGCCCCGTTGATAACATCACTACCACCACGCGCTCCGCTGGATCTGGGGGTCTTAAAGACGTACAAGGAACAGCCAGGGCGTCGGATGTGGGGGTCGCAAACGTAGTTGCCGACGCTAGCAAACAACAAACTCGGGCCATAAACCCGACCACAGGGCCACATGCGGTGATTCTCGAAGGCGGCGACGACTTCATCCCAGAAAAAACGCTAACCGACTTGGAAGAAATACTGTCGGAGGATCAAAAGAGGATTACTGAAGAGCAAGATATCTTATCTGCCGTCCAGTCCAAACGTGTCCGCGCAATGCTGTCCCACCATAGGGTCGCGGGACGAGGCAAATCGCACCAGCTGATAAACCATTTGAGCTGGCATTTACGAGAAGCCCACACAATCGATGGACCGGTCGCAGCAGTGCAAGAAGAATGCGTACATAGTCCCGAAGGAAAGCCGTAGCCCCCTCGACAACCTAGATTGCCCCGCCTGACTACGGTCTTACCCCCACCGTACCGCACCGCACCAAACCGAGACATTCCTACTACTGTAGTTAGTCCCTATTGCCGAAGAACACTGCACTTCATTACAAGTTTCCTTAGGTATTTAGACCAGCATACACTACTTTGCACACCACTCGCTCTTGTACTCCATTTATACTCACGCTTAGCCTTTACACGTTAAGTCGGGGACGACA
>Ga0307510_10007277_pt1 | contig 13185 bp, 9 predicted proteins | sample 12_EM_MG_FD_207224 | JGI IMG/M metagenome (GOLD analysis project Ga0307510, IMG submission 207224) | Populus trichocarpa ectomycorrhiza microbial communities from riparian zone in the Pacific Northwest, United States - 12_EM | ecosystem: Host-associated > Plants > Roots > Unclassified | place... | reverse complement strand
TGTATCATAGTTTAGAGAGAAGCGACCGGGGGTGTCAACACCCAATAGACGATGCTCACTTGCCCTTTTAATTTATCCAAGATCTTCTTCGTCTGTCCCACCCCTGTTCGTTTGATTAGGCAATAGGTTACCAAGTCAACTCTCCACAAACCTTTTGTCTGGTTTAGCGGAAGGTCACGACGACACTCACACAGGTGGATACGGCTCGGTCGAACACACCATCCAACTAGGGGAGGGCGAAAGAATACCCCCACACCGGTATGAAATTATCATAATATTATGTTAACGCTAGTTAAAAGATATCCGCATAATGAGGTGATAGACTCGGCCGCGTCAGAGTCTATCAGCACCATGGCCGGTTAAACCACTCCGTCCAGAGCTCCACCGGACAACTGCTTAACCCTCTACTCACGAACATCCTGCTCTGGTGATAATTTGCCGCCCCTCTCTTCTTCCCTTGCTCGCCCTCCTCTTCCGTCTCCGCCCCTTCACATCCCTCGCCGTTCGCCGAACTACTCGGCGCCTATGGTGGGTCCATTATTGCTTCCGATCCTGATGCCGAGCCTTCGCCATCTCAGGAGTACCCGGGTGGGGGAGTGAGTATTCGCTAGCCATGCATCCAACGCATCATCGATCTATGATGAGATCCAGAGGGATCTTTATTCCAACGGCACTGTTACCGCCCATTGGAATATTACACACCCCTTCTCTCATCTTGGCTGATCGGGAGATCTCCCGCATGGAGCCGGATGCGGATTCAAATGCTTCCGACCCCTCGTTGGAATACCCACGGCCTCCTCGGACCTCTATCTTGACGAGTAAGAGGCCATTCACAGGGTGATTTGAAGGAATATTCTCTTCGGCCACGCGTGGTGAGGAATCTGGTGTCTTTGGGAAATACTGTAAGTTCAAAGGGAGGGTTCTAGAGGTAAGATCAGAGAACATTTAATATTTCATTATCATGTGTGCTAACCCCTAATCCAGGCATACTCGGTGGGGGATCCGGTTCCTTGATGGATGGGGGTAACTTAATGGTGAGGCACCATAGATATATTGCGGTGGTAGGGGAGAGGTTGTCTACCGGTAGGCAAGATATGTTAGAGGATAACTATCATAATAAGAGGCGCAATGATCGAACGCTCGAACTATACTGGGGCTAAACTATAGTATTAGTATTATATCTCCAGAAACTTTATTCACTCGTCCTTATAACTAACTAGTCAAATATAAGTATATATAAAATAATAATGCCATCTTAATCATTCCATCCCTTCCCACACCTGTCGATTTCTCTCCATATATGACCCCATTTGCCTACATACATCGGTATTGGTAACAAAGGAAAAACATTAGTCAACCATAGACTCCTCCGTCAATCCTTTCAGTCCTGAACAAATGATATCACGAAAGCCATTATCTATCCTTGTCCGTTAACCACCCGCTTTCCCTATTCTCAATAACTACCCGCCTCCGTCAACTCTGGTATGATAATAGGTGGGTCCCTGGGGTATAAAATCTGCTGACTACTTAATCATTAGAGATGCCCCGAACACTCGTGATTGCCGGAGAGGCGCGTTAAGAAATATTGTGCCTAGCACGCAATATGGGATTTTGACGTCACTCCAACCAACCCATTAAACTGTGGGAAAGAGAGGAAACCCCCAGAAGGGTAATATTGACCACATATAAATCAAGTGAAGGAGCCTTCAACTCATTATCACATCCCAACAGCATCGAATTTTACCCCTCAGATTTTCAAATTATCCCAGCGGGGTTCTCTAATAGGTTTACTCTGATGGCATAATAATCACAGTAACTTTAGTGGGGCACTGCCTGAGAGCAGATAGCGAAGATAGCGGAGGCACGGGGAACGCTCACATGTAGAGAGGAACACCAGAGTGTGGACATCAGGAACGTTCTAGGGCATGAACGGATGTATACGGAGGTAGAGGCCCAAAGTTTTGGATATTTGACTAGCAGGGGGTCTCGTGCTAGCAGGGGCAGGAGGTGTCTATTAGGTATAGCGGCTTCAAGGGGGTTGACTAAACAAATTTCATGAAGATGAAGTGCGTTCATCAATAGGAGATTCAAAGTCCTCAACACAACAAGTATACTACACACTTTAGCCACACAAGGTTAATTTCCTGAAGGTAATACTTACTATATCTTGGTTAGAAATGAAAAAACTAATTTGTGGTTAAAAGGTACGACAGCAAACGGTTTCCTGTGGGTTGGTCTGTTGTCTTAATTTGCCCTTTTTCCCCAATTCTCAGACATTCAATTGCCACCAAAGAAGGAAAAGAAAGGAACACTCTACCCAGCAGCCGAGTCACTGTGTGGAATTCTCGCTGTATCATCCCGTTTAACTTCACGGTTTGTTCACCCACCTTTCCTTCCATCTGTGGCTTGAATACGACTACAAGGGGAAGAAAGAGAAGGGAAGTAAAGCCTGGTAGCTTACGAGTTACTGCTTACAGCTTTATCCTGTTTCTGCTCTGGCACTCTGAAAATCCGAGGCCACCAGGAATCCCAAGTCTCCCCCCAGGCCATTAGCCGCGATGCCACCTATCCGTGCGAATCACCGAAAGATCTCACATTTGACAAGAGATCAAAGGCGAGACTGTCAGCTCTTGCAGTCGATTGGTTGGCAGTATGCAGCGATTCAGGAAAAAACTGGGTTTTCTCGGCATCAGATTCAATATGCCTGTACAACTCTGGCTACCCCAGTCAAAAGATCCGGTCGTCCCCCACTCCTCACTGTAGCTCAAATTGAGGAGTTAATTGAATATGTTTGTGCTTCTGCCCGCAACCGGCACCTCTCATATGAGCAGCTAGCAAAGGAGATGGACTTTGAGGTGGGAGAGAAAGCAATCCGGACAGCCTTAATTAAGGAAGGATTTCACAGGCGATTAGCATTAAGAAAACCTCCTATTTCTGAGCGAAACCGAGTTGTACGACTTCAATGGGCTGTAAGAATCCAATTGTTAGGGGTTTATGCAACAGGCAACGATAGTCGTTTCCTAGAGTAAGCAAGTATTCCTATCCTATGATAGGGTGGAAGGAAATACTATCTTCTCTGATAGTACGGAACTGGCTTGCTTGTCTTGAGTAATCCGTTGAAGGATACTATCTCGTCAGATAGTAAGATGGGTGGATTATCGTTCTTGATAGAACTATCACAATAGTCCTATATTCGTATCGCCCGTCGAGACTATCACAATAGTCTCCGGGTTTCTTAGATCGTAGGCTCTCCTAGAGGAGTAGTGTATGTAAAGAAAGTAAAAGGTAATCGTATTGCAATATCTTAAGTATAGAAAAGTACTTAGATAGTTGTGTGAAGATCCTATCCCTTGGTCAGTTTTTGTTTTTTTTGTAATCATGCGTGATTTGTTTTAAGGTACAAACAGCCTCATGCAGCGCTAGCTATGGAGAGAAAAAAACCTAAAAACAATAGCCATGACCCGCTTCACCTCTTCATGGGAAAGATCAAGCACCCCGAATCCATAGGAAAAGTCCCCCCCACCTAGCACCTAAGATAGAAACCTCAGACACGTAAGGAAACAATACATAGAAACGTACAGGTAGAGAGACCCAAACCCTTCCGCAGGCTCACCAAAACAAAAGAAAAGACTCTAACGGCCAGAAACGCTGCCCGCGGGAGAGGGTTGTTGATCGGCGACATAGGAAAACTCCAGTTGAGGGCCCACCAAAACCGTGATGTACGGTCAGGCAGGTCATTACATTGATCCAAGGCATTGGACAATAGCCACGGAGGCAGTGCTATACCACGACTAGGCGTAACCGAGGAAGGGTCAACCGATCGGAGAAGGAGCAGTAGGGTGCCGGCCGGCGAGTAGCAGTACGGTGCCACCCAGGGAGCGGTATAGCAGTAAGGTGCCAGCTGCCAGTAATAGGGCAGTACGGTGCCAGCGGACAGAATGGTGAGGGGGGTTGAGGAAGGATCGCGAGCGGGCTAGCCACAACCGACTAACGGGCCATAGCAAGGGCTTTTGGGGCAATAGCGAAACCGAGCGGGACCGTGATGTTACTAAACGAAGCTTTCCCCATCAGAGGTACAAGCCCAGCAGAACCAAAGCCTGCTTCGGCGGAGAGTCTGGACGCCATATCGCCGACCGTGAACGAAGCGAGAAGCTTTCCGACAGTGCAAAATGCTAAGCGAGGTGCAAAGCAAGTGCGGGGTAAGGGGGAGAACCAAACATCATGAGCGGGTGTCAGCGATGAACGGGAACAAGAACCCCAAGGAGGGGAGGCAGGCATGCCCCAGGAGAGGAGGGAAGATGGCTTAACCTCAACCCCTAGGCAGTAGCCATGATGGGGGAAGTGAGGTGGGTGGGGGAAAGTGACGATGATTTCTCGTGGTGTTGAGATTTCAATTGCCGGAGGTGGAGGAGAGATGGTTCATGTCCTATCCCTTGGTCGTTTTTTTCTTTCTTTTTCTTTTTTTGTTATCATGCGTTATTTGTTTCTAGGTACAAAAAGCCTTATGCAGGGTGAGCTATGAAGAGAAAAAAACCTATAAATGCAAACCCACCGCCCGCTTCACCTCTTCATGGGAAAAATCAAACACCCCGAGTCCATAGGAAAAGTCCCCCCCGCCTAGCGCCTAAGATAATATACCCCAGACACGTAAGGAAAGAATACATAGAAAGCTACAGGTAGAGAGCCCCAAACCCTTCAGCAGGCTCCCCAAAACAAAAGAAACCGCCGTTCGAAGACCAGAAACGCTGGCCTGAGGGGGGTGGATAAATGATCGTCGACAGAAGAAAACACGGATACCCGTGGGCCCACTGTAACTACTTGCGCGGTCATGCAGGTCATTACATTGAGCCAAGGCGTTGGACAATAGCCACGGAGGCAGTGCTATACCACGACTAGGCGTAACCGAGGAAGGGTCAACCGATTAGAAGAGGAGCAGTAGGGTGCCAGCCGGAGGATAGCAGTATGGTGCCACCGGTTGAGTAGCAGTAGGGTGCCAGCCGGAAGGGAGGTAAGCAGTAAGGTGCCAGCTAAGCGGGCAGTACGGTGCCAGCGGACGGAACCGCGAGGGGGGAGGAGGAAGGATTGCCAACGGGCTAGCCACAACCGACAAACGGGCCATAGCAAGGGCTTTTGGGACGACGACGAGACCAGGACGAGACCGTGATGTTACTAACCGAGGCTTTCGCCACCAGAGGTACAAGCCCTGCAAGCCGAGGCCAACTTCGACTGAGAGTCCGACACCGTAACGCCGACCGTGAATAAAGCGAGAAGCTTTCCGACCATGCAAAATGCTAAGCGAGGTGCAAACCAAGTGCGGGGTAAGGGGGAGAACCAAACATCATGAGCTGGTGTCAACGATGAACAGGAACAAGAACCCCAAGGAGGGGAGGCATGCGTGCCTCAGGAGAGGAGTGAAGATGGCTTAACGTCAACCCCCCTAGGCAGTAGCCATGATGGGGGAAGAGAGGTGGGTGGGGGAACGTGACGATGGTTTCCCGTGGTGTTGAGATTTCAATAGCCGGAGGTGGAGGCGAGATAGTTCATGGCCTATCCCTTGGTTGTTTTTTTTTTTCTTTTTTTTTTTGTAATCATGCGTTATTTGTTTTAGGTACAAAAAGCCTTATGTAGCGCTAGCTATAAAGAGAAAAAAACCTATAAGCCCAATAACAACCGCCCGCTTCACCTCATCATAGGAAAAATCAAACTCCACGAGACCATAGAAGAAACTTCCCCCGCCTGGCACCTAAGACTCGCACCTCAGACACGTAGGGAAACAACTCATAGAAACGTACAGGAGAGAGACCCAAACCCTTCAGCAGGCCCCCTGGTAACACTAGGAAAAGATACAAAGAAGTAACGAGATGTAACTACTATTGCCAATATTCCTAACCAAAGGCCGCGCGGCTAGTCGCCGTAAGGGTCACGCCGGGTCACGGTCGGGACTGACCGGAAGATGGCGACGCGTCGGCGTTTATGAGAGACCAAGGAGGCAGTGTAATAAAATGATCAACCGTAATCTAAGCGAGGTTCGCGACCGTAGAGTAAATCGCAGGAGGGAGAGAGGTAGTTGGGCGAGCGGAGCCACCGGGCAGAGGGGATGCCAGCCAACAACGATGAGCAGTAGGGTGCCAGCCGGTGAGTAGCAGTAGGGTGCCAGCCAGAGGGGAGCAGTAGGGTGCCAGCCGGCGGAGGAGTTTTAGAAGTAAGGTGTCAGCTTATGGGGCAGTACAGTGCCAGCGGACAGAACCGTGAGGGGGGTTGAGGAAGGACCGCGAGCGGGCCAGCCACAACCAACTAACGGGCCATAGCAAGGGCTTTTAGGGCGACAGCGAAACCGAGCGGGACTGTGATGTTACTAACCGAAGCTTTCCCCATCAAAGGTACAAGCCCAGCAGAACCGAAGCCTTACTTCGACCGAGAGTCTGGACGCCATATCGCCTACCGTGAACGAAACAAGAAGCGTTCCGACCGCGGAAAATGCTAAGCGAGGCGCAAAGCAAGTGCAGGGTAAGGGGGAGAACCGAACTTCATGAGCGGGTGTCAATGATGAACGGGAACAAGAACCCCAAGGAGGGGAGGCATGCGCGCCTCAGGAGAGGAGGGAAGATGGCTTAACCTCAACCCCTAGGCAGTAGCCATGATGGGGGAAGAGAGGTGGGTGGGGACAAGTGACGCTGATTTCCCGTGGTGTTGAGATTTCAATAGCCGGAGGTGAAGGTGAGATGGTTCGTGGCCTATCCCTGGGTCGCTTTTTTTTTTTTTTGTAATCATGTGTGATTTGTTTTAAGGTACAAACAGCCTCATGCAGCGCTAGCTATGGAGAGAAAAAAATCTATAAACAATACCCACTACCCGCTTCACCTCTTCATGGGAAAAATCAAGCACCCCGAATCCATAGGAAAAGTCCCCCTCGCCTAGCACCCATGATGAAAACCTCAGACACGTAAGGAAACAATACATAGAAACGTACAGGTAGAGAGACCCAAACCCTTCCGCAGGCTAACCAAAACAACAGAAAAGACTCTAACGGCCAGAAACGCTGCCCGCTGGGAGTGGATTGTTGATCGGCGACATAGGAAAACTGCAGTAGAGGGCCCACCGAAACCATGTTGTACGGTCAGGCAGGTGATAACATCGATCCAAGGCATTGGACAAAGCCCCGAAGGCAGTGCTATATCACGACTAGGCGTAACTGAGGAGGGGCCAACCAATCAGAAGGGTAGATGGCGAGCAGAGCCACCGGGCAGAGGGGATGCCAGCCAACGACGATGAGCAGTAGGGTGCCTGCCGGTGAGTAGCAGTAGCGTGCCAGCCGGTGATGAGCAGTAGGGTGCTAGCCTGGGAGAGGATCGTAGCAGTACAGTGCAAGCAGACCGAACCGGGAGGAGGAGGGAGGAAGGATCACGAGCAAGCTGGCCGCAGCTGACAAATGGGCCATAGCAAGGGCTTTTGGGACGACGACAAAACCGAGCCGGACCGTGATGTTACTAACCGAGGCTTTCCCCATCAGAGATACAAGCCCGGCACGCCGAGGCCTACTTCGACCGTGAGTCCGGCACCGTGACGCCGACCGTGAACGAAGCGAGAAGCTTTCCGACCATGCAAAATGCTAAGCGAGGTGCAAAGCAAATGCTGGGTAAGGGGTAGAACCGAACTTCATGAGCGGGTGTCAACGATGAACAGGAACAAGAACCCCAACTAGGGGAGGCAGGCGTGCCTCAGGCGAGGAAGGAAGATGGCTTAACGTCAACCCCTAGGCAGCAGCCATCGTGGGGGAAGAGAGGTGGGTGGGGGAAGGTGACGATGATTTCTCGTGGTGTTGAGATTTCAATCGCTGGAGGTGTTGTTGCAATGGTTCGTGCCTATCCCTTTGTCGTTTTTTCTTTTTTTTTTTGTAATCATGCGTTCATTGTTTTTAGGTACAAAAAGCCTCATGCAGCGCTAGCTATGGAGAAAACAAAACCTATAAATCAAAAACAAGTAACAAAAGAAAGTTACGGCACCGGTTAAATATCCACTATCGTGCAGGTTTCTCCTCCGCCGGGCCATAGGTCACATATAACAAGGAAAGCACAAACTAACAACTTACTTGTCTAAAAAGGAAAGCTTCTCGTAAGATAAAAGATAGAAACCCAACGACCCTATACCTCACCCAGCGAAAAAACACGAAAGATCGGGGGGACACCCTGGGGGGGGAAAGACAGAACGGGGGGAAGAGGGGGGGGGGGGGGCGGGAACACGGTGGAGGGGAATCCCACGGAAGTGACCCCTATGAAGGTGGCGAGTCTTTTCAGTAGCGGGAGGGAAGTCCAGAGTGGGGCTTCGGGACCGACGTCAGTAACGCCGTGGAGGAGGCGCGACCGGCTGTGTTGTCTCGAGGGGCAGGATAGGATGGCGTGCTCGAAGGTTTCTGGCCCAAGCCGCTGCGGGGGCAGGAGGTGTCGGCGTCGGGGGATCTCCAAGTCGCGTGTGCGGCTAGATAACTCTTTCCGGCGGCCCTCATCTGGTGGATCTTTCCAGCAACAAACTTACCCAGGCCCATGAAGGGCCTCGGAGACGTGGTGGGAGGGTGTAGGTAATACCCCGGAGTCGGAAAAAGGGTGGCCCACTCTGTGAGGAGTGTCTCTCTTATTCTCTTCTTTAGGGCGGAGTAGGTGTTGTCCATCAGGGACTGGGACGGGAGGATTGGGGTCGGGCAGACGAGGTGGGAGTTGATCATGGGCATCCTAGATACCCCAAGGGTGAAGCGTATTGTTCGGTGAGCCACCGCGTCTACCGGAACGTGATTTCTTATCGGGGGGGTAGGGCGGGGCGTCCTCCAGTGTAGGGGGAGGTAGCCGGATGACAGGCCCCTCGTTATGGCCCGCGAGGAGTCAGGCGCCCGATGCACCGAGAGTGAAGGGAAGGATGGGTGGAGGCGAGCTGTTGCAGGGTTCACACTAGGAGGGGAGCTGACGATCCGGAGCGCTGCCAGCCTCTGCCGGTGGGTGATCAGGAGAGAAATGGGCGGGAGGCACGATTCCACCGAAAGTATCCTGGTGGGCATGGCCGAGAAGCAGTTTGTGGTCCACCTTTGGACCTTGCGCCAGAAAGTGTTCAGGCGGGTCGTTGTTCCCACGCTGGGTGTGAACAGATCCACGCCGTAGAGTAGGATGGGGGCAACCAATAACGTCGCCAATCTGTGGCAGAGGTAAGGGGGGAGGCCCGCTCTGGGCGGGCTGAGGCGTTGTATGAGGGCGAACGCCCCCTGGGCAAGGGACAAGAGACGCGAGAAATGTGCAGCGGGGTCAAGGGCCGGAGTGAACCAGTACCCGAGCCACCGGACGGAGTTGCCAGGGTGAAACAGTTCCCCTTTAATCTGGATGGGTGAGACGCACTTCGGCGAGTGTCTCTGGCTGGGCGTCCTCCAGTGTATCAGCTCTGTTTTTGCCACCGAAAAGGAGACGCCCAGGCAGGACGCCTTTCTTTCGAGCTTCTCGAAGAGTTCCTGGGGCCGGCGGATGTTGCCGCGGTAGGAGAGCGAGGCTACTGTGAGGGCGAAGTCATCCACATACGAGATCATCAGGCCCCGAGGGATCCTGAAGTGCAGTGGTGCCACGTAGAGAAGAAAGAGGAGCGGGGAGATCGGGGAGCCTTGGGGGGCGCCGACATTGACGGGAGCCGGGGTCCCTGGGGCCCCTTGGAAGATTAGGTTGCAGCTTGGTTCCCCAAGGAAGTACGAAACCCATGAGACCAGATATGGGGGTATCCCGCATTCCCTTAGGATTCGGGCCAGAGTGTTGTTGTCGACATTGTCGAAACCTGCCTTAATGTCCAAGAACAGGGAGGAGACCTTGAGACGAGGCCTCTGCAGGGCTTGGGTGTCGTTCGTGATGGGAAGGCACGCGTCGTAGGTGCTGAGCCCAGGGAGTGAACCGCACTGGTTGGGGTGCAACAGCCCTTTGATCCGGGCTGCCGCAAGTAGGCGGGCTGCTATAATCCTTTCAAGGATCTTTGAGAACGTGCGGATCAGGACGATTATCCTGAAGGACGGGGGAGATTCATAGGAGGGCTTTCCTGGCTTATTGAGTACCACGCCGTTTGAACTCTTTAACGATGCGGGGTGATACCCCAGGAGGACCAGCGGGGCCAGTATCGCGAGAAGGATTGACGGGTTACTTTTGTTGACCTGTTTCCAGGTAGAGTAGGGTATCCCGTCCGGGCCTGGGGCCGAAGTCAGGGAGCACTTCGAGAGAGCCGCAGCTATCTCATCTGTCGTCAGGGGCGGTACCGACTTGGGCAGTCTAAGCCTAGGCGGTGGGGAGACGGGTTCTTTGGGGGGGAAGAAGTGGTCCAGGAGGACGTTGTTCATTTGTTGTGGGGTCTCGGCCCCTGGGAGGGAAGGGAAGCGCGGCTGGGAAAGGCCGTAGGCGAACCTTTTAGACGTCCAAAGGCTTTGGGGGGTGGCGGTCAGCAGAAAGGAGGACCAGTGTTTGTTTTTGGCGGCCTTGATTGCCTTGAAATACCCCGCCTTGGAGGTTCCGGCAACTTCCCGCATGTGTGGGGTGTCACTTTTTCGGGCGGACCGGACGGTCTTGTGATATTCGCGACAGAGGATGGTCAAGTGGGGGGTCCACCAAGGTTTGGAGTGATGGGACGGTCTAGACACCGGCGTGTGTTCCTTGAGGAGGGTTACGAGACGATTCAGTGATTCTGACATCCACTCGTCCAGCTTCGGGGAGGTGGGGCATGGTGGGGCAGCCGGGACTTTAAAACCCTTAATGATCGGATCCAGGGCTTCCCAGTCGGTGTCTGCCCACCTTGGGCGTGGCGGTTTCTGTTCCAGGGAGGGTGTAGCGAGAGTGATTGTTATTGGTATGTGGGCCGATCCGGTAGAGGGGAGGGAGGCTTCCCAGCTTTTTACCAGGGGGAGGAGGTGGGGATTTGCAAAGGCGAGGTCTATGACCGAGGGGCGGGCTTTTCCTACCAGGGGGAACTGTGTGTATTCTCTCGGGGGATTGAGGAGGGCGAAACTGGACTCCGCCGCTTTTTCGAAATATGGGGTCGAGGACGAGATCTCCCTTGGGTAGAAATGTCGTAGAGGGTCTGAGAGGGGGCTGTGGATGTTGAGGTCCCCCACGACCAGGAGGGGAAACCCAAGATCGGGAAAAAGAACTTCTGGTTGGATGGAGTGGACTCTATGGTCCACAGTATTAGTAGAGTAGGCATTAATAACCCTGAGGGAGTGGAAACCGGGGCCAAAAAGAGGCTGATCCGAGGAGATATCAAGGGCACGGACGTCGTCCACCCCCTTAAACTTGGGGAGCACCGTGTCATTGGAAAGAAAAGACATATGAACGTAGGCAGCCACGCGTGGCTTCCTACACTGGGGAAAAAAGGACTTGAAGGCGTTGAAGGAAGGATGGTGAGCCTTGTTGACAGGTGGATCCTGCAAAAGGACTATCGAGGAATAGGTGGTCGCCTCTTTGAACGACTCAAACAAGGAAAGAAAAACATTCCAGCTCCCAAGGCAGTTATGTTGAATGATGGAAAGAAAGGTAGGGGCAAGGGCCGGCCCTTGCCCCGGGAGAGGAGGCATGGGCTGATTATTCATTACCGGGACGAATCCGACGACCGAGAGGGGCAGGGGAAGGGCTCGGCTCCTCCAGGGGGAGAGGACCACCAAAGCCATGAGTAGTGCCAGGACGTGTAGAGGGTCCAGCCGGGGGAGGTTGTCTGGGCGTTACGAGGTCCACCTCAAGGGGACCCGTTCCGGACTGGGGAGTAGTGGGTGTCGGACCGCTATCGACCGCCAAATCCATGGGGTCTTGACCGGTTGGGGCAGGGGCTGGAGAGCCGGTTCTGGAGGGGCCAGGCGGGGGAGGTCGAGCCGGACATTCCCTGAAGGTGGCAGTGTGGTCATCACCGCAGTTGCAGCAATAGGGGGGCGAGGTCGGGCAACAGGACCGGACTGGCTTATTGTTTCCGCTCCTGGGGCATGTGGGATTCTGACATCTGTGAGCCGCGCAAGTATGGTGAAGCGCACAAATGGGGCACGTGGGGTGGGTTGCTCGGCATCGTTGATGGGCGTGTCCGTACCTCCAGCAGTTTCTACACAGGGAGGTTCTGGAGGAGGAGAAGGCAAGTTCTACCTTGCGTTTCTGAGAGAGGATGACGACCCCTGAAGTGAGGTTCAATATGTGTTGGGGGTCGACGGTAATAACCACCGAAGTGGCCTTCTTGGTCTCCCTAGAATCTCTGCTAGGGTTAAGGTACCTGGCTGAGAGAACCTGGGTCGCTTTGTCGTTGAGGATTGCTTGCCGGATATATGGGAAGAGTTCCTCTTCATCTTGGGGGAGGAAGCGTAAGGGAAGACCGTGGATTGCTAGTTGCACTGCTGTGGGGGCAAGGACGAGAGAGCACCAGGCGTTATCCCCTACCGGGAATGACTGGTTGAGAGCCCTGGTGAGGGAGTCAAAGTAGGGGGCGTATGAGGCGGCGGGGGTGGCCTTGTCGGTGACCGTTAGCGAGATGGAGCCACGGGGGTTGACCGTTGCAGAGAAACCCAAAGGGAGGAGGCAGTTTGATTCGCGAAGGACGTGTGCGGCTATGTCCGGGAAGGTAGCGGCAATGGTGAGAGCGTCTGGATAAGGGGAAGGGGACTGGCGAGGGGCAAAGAAGGGTCGTTGGGCACCTGGAAGGGAGGGGGGCCCCTTTTTAACAGGAGGGGCCACCGAACTCGCAACTAGTTGGGGGGAGGGGGGTTTCCCAGCTTTGCCTTTGCCCTTGCCGCCCAGGCCTGAGCCAGAGGCAGCTGGCGCGTATGAGGGGGAGGGGTTGACGTCAGGGTGGAGGTGGCCTGGGGTGAAAGAGGCCACGTCGTATGCCCCTCTCAGGAATTCCCCGGCTTCGTATGCGTGTAGGTAGAGCTTGGCGTACTTCTCGGGGTCACCGAATGCCTTGCCGAGCCTCGTATCGTAGAATGGTATGAGGTATTTAGGGTCATCAGCCGCGGCTAAGGGGGGTGTGAGTGGTGCACGGGCCCTTTCTTTTCCTTTCCTCGAAGGCAAGGGGCCAGCAGTTGATTGGGGATGAGGTATTTTCTGCGGGAGGGGGGGAAGAGCAGGGGGGGCGGGGATTGGTGCTGACACCCGATGTGACAGGTCACGTATGGAGGCTTGGAGATCAGCGATCCCAGGAGCGGGC
>Ga0307510_10007276_pt1 | contig 13185 bp, 14 predicted proteins | sample 12_EM_MG_FD_207224 | JGI IMG/M metagenome (GOLD analysis project Ga0307510, IMG submission 207224) | Populus trichocarpa ectomycorrhiza microbial communities from riparian zone in the Pacific Northwest, United States - 12_EM | ecosystem: Host-associated > Plants > Roots > Unclassified | place... | reverse complement strand
CTTTAGGCTCAATGGTTTTTCCCCGGCTAAATGGTTTTTCCAAGCCCATGACCTGCAGTTTATTTTAAATATTTTATGATATAACCAGTGTTCCTCTCAGTGGCCATTTAATTTCTAATTGTTTGAGTATTCTTATTTAAAATATTGTGACATATAAGGAGATGTCAACTTATTGGCCATTAATTGGACCATAAGCTGACATGACTTATCCATTCCTGCCTGCCGCCGTGAAACGAATTTTCAAGCCGGTCGGGCGGGAAGGAGTCCGGCGTCCCAGCCGGCCGTATACCCCGTAGTTGGCCAAATATTACGTTTTTACATTTCTACACAAACCCCCCACACTACAGCAATGGCCCAAGGTGAAATTACATCCTTTCAGCTTCTCAACCTGTCGATTAATCCAAGTGAAACACGTGTGAATGGAACTTATTCTTGGGGTTGACAACACAAACGCGCGGTGCCGGCGATGAGAGAGGGTGGACAGCACGGCGCACCCAACGACGGCGCACGCACCGGGCTCAATTTCACGTTAACCACCACGAGAGAGCCCAGGATACGCGCCACGTCCTTTCTCACCTGCCAAAAGCCACGACGAAATCTCTGCAGCGTTCGACGAGACAGAGGTGACTGGGAAACGCGACACACAGAAAATGAAACGCTCGTTGAAAATGCCATACGCCCGGAGGGACTTACTTTCCAAGAAGGGCAGATGCCCCGCTCTGAAGGACTTCACGTCGATAGCCCACCAATCGCGCGAGAGTCCACGGCATCCTTTACGTCCCAAGAATGCGGCCTTGCGATGTCGGGGGCTGCAGGGGCTCGGTAACGTTGACGTGCGTGAGCACCTCGCTCGATACGGCCAGGTTGTACCTTATCGGTTGCTGGAACACTGGATCGCATTGCAGGAAACAAAACGACACAAGAAAGTCGTCAGCGTGTGGGGATAGACAGGGGGAAAGATACGCATAGAGACTATTAGAGAGAGATGACACGCACAGCCGGCCGCGAGAGAACCTGGTTGTTGGACGCCAAGCCGGCGTATGCGTTGTGCTCATGACCGGCGATCAGGTGGTGCATAATGCGGCCCGTTTTCTGTTGTGAAGGCTGCGGACACACTGCGCTTTCTGCTGATGCTCAAGCGATGAGAAGGTAGCACCGTCAGGCGCAACTAAGAAATAGGGAACAGAGCTGTTAGTGGCATAGCTTTCAAAGTTTTCTTCGTAACTGTGTCATTGAAAAGCAGAGAAGGTAAAATAATCGAAAGGAAGAGACGGGTTCGTGGGTCAAGGCAGTCGTCGCCCGGCGGAGAACGGAGAAGGCCTGCCAGTGATGGCTCTGTGGGCCGTATTGCCGCCGTGGAAGGTTATCTACCTGCTTGGTTTCTCTTCGAAGAGCACGGGTGCTTACTACGCTACGAGGCTTAGTCAAATCAGCGTGCGTTCTCCATCTCCTGAATGTTCTTCCGTTTGTGTGCGATATTGAACTAGCTATTATGTAGGCACTGTTGTGGTGTAAGGTCAGCACACGCTATCGTCTTCGGGCCTACAGTAGTCGGAAACGGAAACGAGCACCACGAGCGCCACGTGGCGTCCTCCGTTCACCCTCTTCATCTTACACGCCCCAATCCCGTCTTCCTGTCTTGCCTGCCTCGCCCCCAACTCGTCTTCATCCACCCTCGTTGCCATATGATCGACCCTTTCCCTTATGGCCAAGTCCCTCCTCTCGTTGCGCCCCAACCTTCTGGCCGAAGACACGGATTGCCCAAGCCTCACCGGCAGACGCCACAAGTGCGCACCGCCTCAAAACGCCGTCGCATACGTCTCATACGGGCCCGTGCAAGTTGGGTCTCGGTCTGGACCATTTCCCTGTTAGGAAAGGCTCTTCTGTACATAGGATCGACAAATCCTCTTTCCGTACGTTTCTGTTTTTCTCCTCGTCTTAGACCTCCCGTTCTCGATCCCAGTACTTCCCCTTTACCTTAGGCTCCTTTTCGTCAACGACGCCGCACCTCCTTCACCTTTGTCGATGCTGCGCCCGCTGTCGCGCATGTAGAAACGATTCAGTGACTTTTAAACCATTTTGGACACCGCGCTGTTCATCATCGTCGCTACGCAGGTCCGCTGCCAGCTGGACCACCTTCAATGTTCGTTTTTCCTCTCTGTCCTCCTCCGGGGCTCTAACTCACTTTGGGTGTAAGATACTTGACCTTACTGTCTCGGACTCGCGAATATAAAACCCCGCGCCTGGCCTCGTCAAAGGCAGGCATCTGCGGCCCACTTTCTCCCCTCTTCTTTTATCTTGCGTGCTCTTGCCCTTACCCGACCGTTTGATGACGAACCGAGCCGCCGTGGCGCCGGCCGTTTTTCTGTCTTCTGCCCTTTTCGCTTTTCTCTTGCTACTGCCGTTCGCCTTCGCTAACCGCTTTTACGCCTCGCCATCGCTGACCGCTTACGCTTCGTTATCGCCAACCGCCTTACGCCACGTCTACACACAAACACAGACACACCCATGCGCCTTCGCTTTCCCTCGGGATTGCGAAACCGCCTCTGATCTCAGACCCAAACTTGCAAGCGTGGACTAACCACCTACGCTACCGTGGGTTGCATAACACTTTTTTTGTACGTTTCTTGAGGCTTTTTATAAGTTGGCTCCTAACGTATGCATGGGTGGGTGACGGGATCGCCGCTGCCGTCTTTGTCAGTCAAAGTCGCGGAGCTCAGTGGTGGATCTGTTGTTACTAACGAGGCCAACGAATGTTCGGACGGGAACGGAATCCGGTGTCCCGACCTGTGGAAGTGGATAGGAAAACGCGATTTAGGCCTTTATTAGATAAGCCGAGCAGCGGGAAAAAAAAAAAAAAGATGACCAATATGTTGAATGGTTAGTAGGCTGCGAAGGGGTGAAAAGGGGAACAGAAAGGAGAGACCAGGAAGACGATCAGTAGCACGATAGCTCGACCTGTGCGTCAAACGGTCTTGAGAGAGGAAAGTTCTGAGAGCGGGAAACTGTCCTTCGATTCCATTCAGCAGGTGTCTTATATACAGATCAGTTCCTACTGAGAGTTATAGTAAGGTAATGGTATTGAAACGAGTCCACGGAGGCGAGAGCGAGTAAGCGATGCAAAAACTAAACAAGAGGTTGGAGTCAGGAGTCAGGAGTCGGGAGTCGGGAGGCAGTGATGGCGGATCAAACAACGAGGCAGTGCAACTAAGGAAAGTTGAAGCTAACGAAGGGGGAGGCTATGAGACAGGGAGGGATGCTGCGTTGTGGCCGTTCGCGCGTGGCTGTAAAGGCTCGCCTTACAATGTATAGGAAGATATACAGGAATATAGGGACGATACAAGTGTGGGAGTGACGTGTGCCTCGGCCTTGGACGAGGTTGCCAGGGCTATTTTGCGACTGCGACCGACTGCACACTCACATGGCTGAGCGCTGAGGATCACAAGTGTCCAGTTTGCCACGCAACTTTCAATCGTCTTCAACATATCGCGCCTACTTCTTTCCTCTATTTCCTTGTTCCCTAACTTCCGCTCAACACCTTCCTCCTTTCTGCGCCACATATCACCACCATTTTATGATCGATTTCCAACTGTGATTCGTTTTCATTGGTCTTGCAGTTGCTATCCACATTCTCCCTCCACTTCAGAATACCCAAACGCACCGTTACTGCACATATCCCTGCATCCCTCCTTCGATTCACACACTCCTCCCTCTGAGTCCCTCACCACCTCCTTCGATTTACACCTCCTTGCATGGCTGAGCCCACACAAGAACTACCCTCGTGGCTGTCGTACTCTACCTTAGCCTTGACCAATGACGCGGAGGACCCAACATCGACGTATACCGCAGTCATCAACTTGCCGTCGAAGTACTATGGACCCTTCGGTGAGTCTTTGGAATTTTAACCTTCATTTTCGTCTTCAGCAGGCTCGCTTGCCTTACGCTCAGAGTGCTTGTTAATTTTGCGTCCGTATGAAATTGCTAACGTTTATATCCTCTCGCTGCCCGTTATTTGGGTTGATGCGCTTACGAATATTCTCTGTTTCAGATTCCCCTCGGCCCTGATAACGTTTTTGTCATGGTGGTTCGTCTTTTCCACCACCGTCACCATTATCTAGTTCGACCGATGTTCACCCCATGGGTTCCGAGTCAAGAATAACTTCCCTTACCTCTTCGACATCTACATCTAGATCTGCGATACCTTCCACTATATTGCCATCCTCCTCCTCGACACTTACTACACCCCCACCTCGCATTCCCAGCTTCCTTCAGTCTGGTCTTCCGTCTTACCGTCATCTACCTCTTCAACACCGATCAGCGGTGCATCGCCGTCCCGCGCCCACCATACCAGGTCTGTCATTAGTTCCGTCGTCGGCTCCTCAATGCAGTGGGGATGAGCGTGACTCTTTTCTCCGTCGCTTCCGAGGTGCCTCCAATAGTGCCAGAGATTCGGCATCGTCTGTCCGCCTCGTCGATGCGTCCCACACTTCGCACGACTCTTCTGGTCCCATTGGCGTCGCGTCGGCCGATGAGGGCAAAGACAAGGTTCCATCTCCCAGACGGCGACATATCATTTCGCGCGAACAGCTCGCCGAAATGTCTTCTGGTTTACCTCCGGCCTCTAACTTGTCCAAGCCCCACGAGGCGACCAACCTTGATCCTAATACACCACTTCTGCAACCACCCACAATCATTCTCAATGTCTCGCATGGTTCTAGGAAATCATTGCTAACCGGCGAACGCTCGACGACACCAGGAAGTGATCCCGAGTCTCCCCAATTTTACCCAACACAGCGTGTGCAGGTCGGTCAAAGCACATCGTCATCAGGTGTTGGGATAGGCAATATCTTACGTCGGAGCTAGCTCAACCCCAAACCACGCTCAGCGACTCGGACAACGTCATCGCCTTTCCTTGTCGGGAGACAGCTCACGGACAATGAACTGGAGGCTGGACGTAGTCTCAATGCGCACCTGCGTTCGGTCGTCATGGCGGTCGTCCCATACTGTATCGGGTGGGAGCGCGCTACGTTCAGCCTCTACACCGTCTTTTACGATCCACAATCACATGGAGACTTGTCTTCTATGCCATCGCCTATACCTCCTCTTCCTCAACGCCCAGTTTCGACAGGTCGCAATGGCCCTGTTGGTCCTTCCCCTTTGTCCGCCGAACCACTCCGCGTCTGACGAAGGCGGAGAACTTCCGGAGTACGACCCTAGCCCACTGGGTGCTCTTAGTCCTAATGATGTGTCGACTATCTGGATGTGCCGATCCCATGACGTACCTTAGCCTTCCCATCAGCCTCTTCAGTTAAGCGGCTGCCGCCCCCTCGCTTTGTATCTCGTCTCTGAGCCATCCCCGGCGGAAGATCCTCCTGCAGTTGGTGAGAGTTGGAGGCAGATGACACAAGGGCTACCGAGTCTGCGTGGACGGCGTATGACGCTTGGTCTGGTGGTGAGGGTGTCCTCTGTTTCTTACCTATTTCTGCGCTAAAGTCCTATTTGTCTTCCTAGTCCTCCACTATCGTGTGCCTGCGTCGACAGTCTTCGAACACGGTTCGCTATGTTCAATGCGATCACTCGCCAGCTCGCATTCGACACGGAGCCCATCGGGATCCGCACCAGCGTCAAAACTCGAACTCACAACATTCACGGGGCATCACTGCCAGCGGTCTCAAGTCTCTTGCTCACTCTAGGTCGATCTCTTCGACGGACCGCCGTCTCGCTATACCCAGTCCGGGTAAAGTGTCTCCTCCACTCTCCGCCACTGAGCGTGAGGAGTCAGATACGTGGGCGCCACCACAGACCTCATTGGGCGGGAGCTGGACCAGCCCCGGTCGCCTGCGCATTCTGCAGAACCGCGTTGCGGGGCGTGAGAATGCGAGCTACGGATGATGTTGCTGCTTTCTTTCTCGGTTTGTTTCCCATGCGGTGTTATAGCCACTGTGAGATTGATTCTTGGAGCAATTTTGTCTGGTCATTGATGAGCCGCATGGACGTCGTGTTCTCGGTCTCTTGGCATAGGTGTTTTAGTTTGGTAGACATCATCAACCACTTACCTCCTCCCTACATCATCTTATTATCCCTCCCACTACTTACAAAATCCGCAATTCCTCCACGAGCTCTTTTCCCATCTAAACCTCTCTTCTTGCTCGATCTTTACCTCTCCTGCATACTGTCTTTTTAAGATGTGGCCTCTCACAACACGACAGCAATTGAGCTTTAAACGTATAATAGTCTGTTCACGCTCAATGAAAAATGTATCCCGAGTTTCTTTTGCAACATTTGTTTGCCTCGATAGGAGGCGAAGAATGCCGCGGATATGGTACGTGCACGTCCTGACATATGATTCAGGACGCATATGTGTAACTTTGTCTTGCGATAAACGTCTTGAGGTTAACTGGTCCGTACGATACTTTGATAGCTGAGACCCTTCAGTACCAATGGAGATACAGTATACCGTACTTCGCTGGCCATTCGAGCGAGCGAGCGAGCGAGAGGCTCGGCCTGACTTGGTGATACTGCAGTGCGTTCGAAAGCACTTTGCTGCGTCACGCACCGGAAGCCTGGATGTCAGCGTTGCAAATGGGCCATGGAGGTGAGAGAAGCGACAAGTTGACAACCATGAAGAGCGATCCTGACTGAATGCTGATGTAGGTCCCGAAGAACCGGGTCGTGATCATGACCGGGTTTCTCGCTCGATCAACAGGGGAATGTGGTGTAGGTGGTTAGTCTTGTGTGAGTTCGGAGATGGTATGAGATCAGAGAGAGAGGGATGAGGAAACGGGTTCAATTGCCTCTATTGGCCTTCCTTGCTCTGCCTCGGCGCGGCCAGGTGAGGAGGTTTATATACGCGAGTAAAGACAAGTACTCTATGTACGAGGTGAGCCAAGGGGCAAAGGAGGGGAGAAACAGGACAGCGAAGGCGCATGCGGTCGCATGGCGACAATGAGAAGGGGGAAAGGTGCTAAGGTAACAAAAAAAGGGGGGAGGTGTGAAATGGACAGCGGGAAGTCTAAGACAAAAGGAAAACAAAGGAAGCGTACGAATGAGGGCCTGATCGATCTGATCGGTTCTATATACATTTCTTCCATTCCAACATAGATGCGTGTTAGACCTGCGATGGGCCGTGCACGACGTTTGCGAAATAGGGCAACGGGATTTTCAGAGTGGCGCGCGGGTATGGCGCCGGCCGACGTGCCTTGGGCAATCCGCGGGTCTTCGGCCGTAGGGATTGGGGCGCAACGAGAGCGGGAGCTTGATTGTCAGGGGTGAAGAGATCGAGTGTATGCAGATGAAGGCGGCTGGAGACGGGTTGGAGGCGAGGCGCGTAGACGAGGGAAAGGAGTGCGGGCAGAGGGCGTCACGTGCCAGTGGTCGAATGCCTCGATTCCGGTGCTACAGGTGTGCATACCCTACAGGAACTTGAACCACTCCGTCGGTCCACGGAGGTCCAGAGGACAGTCGGCGATGCAAGGGGAGGTCGATGTGTCGTATCGATTCACCGTATTCACCCTCTGACGTTGCTTGGTCCGTGCGACGTCCAGTTGCCGGGAGGAAACGGAAGGTCCGTTTCATATAATCATATTACGTTGCGAGATGATTCAATTCGACTCTTGCTATCATCCTTTTATCCATCTAGTAAGGGAGGACACATTCACGAGAGCCACACAAGGGATTCAGTTGCCACCGAGTTGCAAAGAGTTATACCGCTGACTTGGATAGACGAGGCGGCGCTTCGGAGCCAGAATTTCATGGTCGCGTTCGAGTCAAATTTCGTTCGAGTCAAATTTCGTTTCCCATTATTAACTGTCACGCGTGGTGATAAATGCCGGGGCCAGCTTGCTTGGCATCGCAATTCGCAAGCTGGAAAGTTGTCTCGCTGCGAATGGTCCCATTTTTGCGGCTCCGCGTTTGCCGTGGAGAAGCTTGCACCATCGTTCTACTTTAAAAAGTGCCCTCCTTGTATATGTGAGGACCATGATGTTACCAATCATAATAGGGGAAGAGCGAGCATGACACCAGTTCCGTGGAGCACACGTGAGCGCAGTCAACTTCCGTTTCCGGTTAATAGTTGTAGACCACATTCAATTGGAAGGCGTTGTACGCCCAACTCTGTCTGCCAGTTCTCCCCCTACGCCCATCATCGATCATCGATCATCCCTTCTGCCTATGTCTTCAACACCGAACTCTTCTTCCAACTTTCAATCCATTCTCGATGCTGCCTTATCCGACTATGCCAAACAAACAGGCATAGACCTCGTTACACATCCGTCCGCGCAAACCCTCCAAAATTGCAACTCCGCCGATGCCATCCTTGATATCCTCGGAGACAAAGCAAACCAGTTCCAGGAATATCGCGATGGGAATCGAAAGTTGATCAACTGTCTTAAACCGGTAGTACAAGTCCTTCATGCAGTTTCCGCCATTCTTGGTGAGGCTGCCGGCGGGCCTGCCGCGATGGTGAGCCTACCGAATCAACACATCTTGTCTGATCCTATCCTTACGGTTCCCTTTCCAGGTGCCATTCCAACCGACGAAAGCGATCATTGTCGGTATTGATGTGCTCATCACTGTGCGTATAACCTTACTTCCTGTAAGTATCCCTGTTACATTTCATATTCCAGGCCGCTATCAGAATCAGTGCAAGTTACGACGCTTTAGTTGATCTGTTTGAATACATCGGCAATTTCCTCAACCGTTTGCGAATTTATACCGAGATCCCATTTTCCCAGTCAATGGCTGCCATAGTCACAAAAATCATGGTCGAGGTCTTGTCCGTACTTACCCTCGCAACCAAGCAGATCAAGCAGGGACGACTCAGTAGGTCATTCTATGTTATTATATTTGCCTTGTTTATGACTTCGCCCTAGAAAAATTCGCGAAGAAACTGTTGGGAGAGAGCGAGATCGAGGACATCCTCCATAGAATTGACCGCCTCACTCTCGATGAGGCTCGCATGACTGGAACTGAGACACTTCAAGTCGTACATGGCCTTGTGAGCAACCTGAAGCTCGTCATTGGCGGTATGCAGCTTTCACTCTGCTGGATTCTGATTCCTCATAGGGCTGTTCGGATAGATGGCATGACGTCCATGCACGACATATGGCAGGCTCTCGGTATGCTCGCCATATGATCAATGCTCATGAGACTAAGTGTGGATAACAGTCACGATTCAAGAGATGACAAGCCAGACAAACAAGATCAAACGTGAGCTATCACTCCCGGTAATTGTAACAATACGTGACTCATTGTGCCTTATAGGTCGCCATTTACAAAGGGATATCCGGAGTTGGCTGTCCCCGCCAGATCCATCGAAGAACCACAACATTGCTCATGGAGCCCAACATGATGGAACCGCGCAATGGTTCATACAGGGCAGCACATTCGAGAAATGGATCACAACAGGATCATTGTTATGGATCCATGGAAAGCGTGTGTCTTTTTGGCATTCCTATCCATCACTTTTTTGATGACTCCCGGACTTGTAGCTGGATCCGGAAAGACTATTATTTGGTACGTGTTACCGTAAGTCTGTGGATCTGCAGCGTGTTCATATTGCCGACTAGCTCGGCTATAATTCAACAAATTAAGACGAAATGCGATCGCGGACTAGCCCTGATGGGTTACTATTATTTCGATTTTAAGGACATCGCAAAGCAAGGCATTCGCGGCCTCCTCTCATCGCTCCTTTCCCAATTCTGTGCCACCTCCGATGCTTGCTATGAGATCCTTTCTGACCTCTATTCGGAGTACCACGAGGGATCACAGCAACCGGACAACGAAATGCTCATTAAATCTCTGGAGAGAATTCTCAGACTGCCAGATGCACCGATGACGTGTATTATAATGGACGCAATAGATGAATGTCCCATTACATCTGGATTCCCAACTGCACGTGAAGAGGTTCTCTATCTTTTGAAGGATATTGTCAGTCTCGGCCTCCCGAATCTACGTATATGTGTTACGAGTCGACCGGAGATTGACATCCAGACCGTTCTCAAGCCCCTGACATCACTCCACATGTCCCTCCACGACCAAAGCGGCCAAAAGCAAGATATCCTTGATTACATTAACAATGTCGTTCACTCGGACTGCAGAATGCGGAGATGGAGGCCGGAGGACAAGAAAATGGTTATTGACACGCTCTCGGCAAAAGCAGATGGAATGTGAGTAATCACAACCACGATATCCTCGCACTCTCACTTACTGAATATGCAGGTTTCGATGGGTGTATTGCCAACTAGAAACTTTGCGTCGTTGCTTACCAGCTGTTATTGGGCGTGCTCTGGATGAGTTACCCAAGTCGTTGGACGAAACATACAAACGGACCCTACTAGGGATCGAGGAGGAGAAACGAGAATTCGCCCACAGGTTGTTCCAGTGCCTCACTGTTGCCATTCACCCACTTCGTGTCGATGAACTTGCCGAGGTTCTTGCCATTCGCTTTGACCCCGGACAGCTCCCTCAGTATCATGTGGATTGGCAGTTAGAAGATGCGCAAGGAGCCGTGCTATCCACATGTTCCAGTATGATTTCGGTGGTGAATGTGGACGGATCGCCGGTGGTTCAGTTTTCCCATTTCTCGGTCAAAGAATTCTTGACATCGGACCGACTTGCCACGTCGACAGAGGACCTTTCCCCCTACCATGTTGTTCCGTACTCTGCACACACTACTCTTGCGCAGGCATGCCTCAGTGTCCTCCTCCATCTTGGTGACCAGGTTGACAGAGATAGCATGAAGAAGTTTCCATTTGCTCAGTACGCCGCACAGCACTGGGTGGACCATGGCCGATTCGAGACTGTGTCGCCGAGGATCCAGGATGCAATGGAACGTTTGTTCGATGTGGACGAGCCATCGTTCTCGACATGGATTTGGATATATGACATTGACTATCCGTTCCGGCAACACATGTTCGAGGATCGTCCACCACGGCCCGAGGCTTCTGCATTATATTATGCATCACTCTGCGGATTCCGTAACCTCGTTGAACATCTCATCTCCAATTATCCAGTCGACATCAACGCAAGAGGAGGTTGTCATGGATCGGCAGTAAATGCTGCACTTGTGGAGCGAAACGTGGAGATTGCGGTTCTGCTCCTTAGTCAGGGTGCAGACGCTAATATTATGGACGCTCTCGGTTACACCCCATTGTGTGTAGCATCAGAGAGCGGTCACGACGACCACGTTGAGTTGCTGTTGAAACACCACGCGGATATCAACTTGCTAAACGGTCGACGCTCTGAGACTGCGTTGAGTTTGGCAGCAAGTATGGGAGAATTCAAGATTGCACGGGTATTACTACACCACGGCGCATCTGTAGATTCCCAGAACAATGAAGGATGGACACCATTGAAGTCAGCATCGCGATATGGACATCTAGATGTCGCGCGCTTGTTGATCCAGAGCGGCGCAACTATGGACACCCCGGACAATGAAGGCCAGACACCATTAGTCGCAGCATTGGAATATGGACATCTAGATATCGCACGGTTCTTGCTCCGGAGCGGCGCAGCTGTCGACACCCTGGACAATGAAGGATGGACACCATTGTTAGCAGCGTCGCAATATGGACATCTAGATATCGCGCGGTTGTTGATTCAGAGAGGAGCATCTGTGGACACACCGGACAGTGAAGGCTGGACACCATTGATGGCAGCGTCACATTGTGGTCATCCGGAGATTGTGCGGTTGTTGATCCAGACCGGCGCAGCTGTGGACGCCCCGGACAATAAATGCTGGACACCATTGAAAGCAGCGTCGCGATATGGACACATAGATATCGCGTTGTTGTTGATCCAGAGTGGAGCATCTGTGGACACCCCAAGCAACGAAGGCTGGACACCATTGTTCTCGGCGTCGCGATATGGACATCTAGATATCGTGCTGTTGTTGATCCAGAGAGGCGCAGCTGTGGATATTCCAGACAATAAAGGCTGGACACCATTGTCAGCAGCGTCGCAATATGGACATCTAGATGTCGTGCGGTTGTTGATCCAGACCGGCGCAGCTGTCGACACCCCAGACAACGAAGGCTACACACCATTGATGAAAGCGTCCCGATGTGGCCATCTCCGTGTTGCACAAGTGCTCATCGATCACGGCGCCGCAATTAATGCCCAAGACACTCGACTCTCTACCCCTTTATATCATGCTTCAGCTGAGGGACGCGTCAGCGTCGCGGAGCTGCTGATAGAGCATCACGCGGACGTATACAAAGGGAACAAGGACCAGCAGACACCCTTGCACCGGGCCGCTACTGGCGGGCAACTTGATATCGCCCGCTTGCTTCTCAAATCCGGCTCAAGCCCCAACTCTCAAGATAATAATGGCTCGATCCCGTTGCATACAGCAGCACATAATGGTCATCTCGACTTGGTCAAACTGTTGGTCGAGTCCGGCGCCGATGTTAACGTGCGGAATTCTAAAAATCAGATTCCCTTGGACGTAGCACTTGCAAGCAGGAAACTCGAAGTCACGAGTTACCTAGCGAACCACATGGGTGTCATGGATCCTTGTAATAGCATGGACGTCAACCCATTAGACAACACCCCGGATGACCTTGTTTCTGGCGCTAATTTGCCGTCGGTCGGTGTTGCCAAGCACAAACATCCCAATGTCATACTTACCCTGTTGCATGCCTGTGCGAATGGGACTGTTGAGGATGTGCAGTCATCACTTGATAATGGTGCAGACATCAATGGACTGAATGCAGAGCACAACACAGCATTGTTTGTGGCGTCGTGGAACGGAAAGTTGGAGGTGGCGAAAGTATTGATCCAGTACGGTGCGGACGTGAATTGCCGAGACAAGACTGGCGCGACCCCGTTGATGCCTGCATCCGAATTTGGATATCACGACATTGCGGAGTTGTTGCTTTACCACGGCGCTGATGTCAACGCAAAGGAAGAGAACCTCTCGACTGCATTGCATCTTGCGTCGTCGAACGGTCATCTCGAGGTCGTAAAGCTTCTTATCGATAGAGGCGCAGATATTCACGCACGAGACATCGACGGTCGGACTCCAGGTAGACTTGCATCAAGAATAGGACGGCGAGATATTGTACAGTTACTATCGGACCTGAAATTTCAATCGACAGTGGTATGGATCATTTTCGTCCCCCTTTCCCCTCTCCCCGTGATATAACGCCACTTCTCTCTATACAGTGACTTCCCGCCAGGTCAACT
>Ga0307510_10007275_pt1 | contig 13185 bp, 13 predicted proteins | sample 12_EM_MG_FD_207224 | JGI IMG/M metagenome (GOLD analysis project Ga0307510, IMG submission 207224) | Populus trichocarpa ectomycorrhiza microbial communities from riparian zone in the Pacific Northwest, United States - 12_EM | ecosystem: Host-associated > Plants > Roots > Unclassified | place... | reverse complement strand
CGCGGCGGCCAAGACGCGTGTCTCCACCCGTAAATTGGATGACTTGAGAGGCGAGAGAGGCCATGACTTGGGACCCTGAGGAAAGAATGTGCGATGTCATAGGTCGAAGCAGAATGATGGATCACAGTGGGGCTGATGCTTGGTGATGGCGGGATCCTGGGGCGCTGGGCGTGATGGAATTGGAATTTCCGGGCCATAAATTATTCAGCCACTGGCACGGGGCCGTCGGAATGAGTATCGCATCGCAAGAAGACTGAGGTGGGGCCTGAGGCCTGCGCCCTATCATCACAAGTTAGGGGACCTCAAATTTTTTATATTGTCATTGTACAAAGCGCAAGATGCACTGATACAGTGGTCTCTTAACATGCGTGACGTGAAACAACAGGGTTCTCTCGGATGGTTTTGCTGACCGGAGTGCTCATTTCGAGGTTAACGCCTCAGGCCTCAGGGTTCAGATGGTTACGCTCCAACGGTTCCATCATAACAGCGGCGTCAAACACAAAGTATCAATACTTCAAAGTTACGTATCATGTATCAAGTTCTGATCCCCAAATATTATATGGGTTTCTTTTTTCCGTCATACACCCATGCGTGATTCGGATTTTGGAGGTGATGTGCATAGTACTGTACTTAACGCCGTAGTATTGGTATGCACGGAATCCGGCGAATTGTTCTCGTTTGCGTTTGCAATGTCGCCGAAGTTGGCGATTCGCCAAGAACAGTGTGAGTCACGGTGCCATGCCGCATTGATATTGGAAACTGCACCCTTGATCCTTCCTCCCTGGGTTTATCACCGATACAGCGCTTCTTCACTTCGACGATGACCGCGAGAGGGTATCACAGCGGTTCGTCCTGCCCTTCCTCAATGTGTTCAGTCCGACGATCGCAGACAGCATCAAGAGTTAGGCAATCACAGTACAATTACAACATAGTTATGATCGCAAGCCAAGAATCCCACGCAAATCTTTGCTTGGTGCCAGGAACTTGAATACGTTTCAATGGCTGGTTCTTCGTCGTCCGCCCATCCTCGATAAGATGAGGTCTGTCCATGTCATCCTGAGTAATACGTCGGAACCTGCGGCGGGAACTTCTAAGCTGTGTACCTCAGGCTCGCGCAAAAGAAAAGCACCATACCTCACGCCTTCATCAGCTCCATTTGTTCGGCAAGCAACGATGCTGCCTCGGCGAACCGAGGGGTAGCATTGCACCTGTATGGCACTGGCCGGCTAGAGACCATCAGTCGAAATTCGAAGCCGGTTACAAACATAACAAGGTAGATAACTGTGGCGTACAAAACCGTTCCCAGATCAACCGCTGTTTCCCTATCGAGCGGGACCTCCTTCCCGCCCTCGTCACGTGGGCATTCCAGTCTCACAGCCCAGAGAACCGTAGCCATGCTGATGAACAGCGAGTCGTTGGCCGCGTGCTTACCAACGCAAGCCCTTCGCCCAAATCCGTACGTACTGTGCCCCTCATCGCGCGTCTCCACTGGACCTGGGATCAGCCTGCCGTGCTCGTCCAGGAATCTCCCAGGGTTGAATTCCGCCGCATCGTCGCCATAGAACGCAGGGTCGAGATTGCATTGCCACAGGTTCGCAAAGCACATGGTACCCTTGGGAATAAACATCCCTTCATACCAATCGTCCTCCGTCGAGAGGTGTGGGGCTCCCAATGATACAGCAGCGCGCCACCGGAGAGCTTCTTTGACCATTGCTTGGATGTAAGGCAGATTCGGGCCATCCGCAAATGTTGGGGGGCGGAAGCGACCGACGACAACATCGAGCTCATCCTGTGCCCGCTTCGGTATTTCTGGATGGGCCATCATCGCCAGCACCCACCACATCAAGGTGGTAGCAGTCGTTTCTGAGCCCGCAGAGCTGCGAGAGTAGTTCAGAATTCGAATCGGCGGTGGGAATAACAGCGAAAGAACGCACTACAAAGTGCCAAGGAGCCATGCCATTTCATTACGGGAGAGCCCACTTCGATCAGAATTCTTTATCAGTGATGCACTCACGCTCGGTCTTTCAGAGCCTTTGGCCTGGGATAGTGACTATTCAAGAAGCTTTTTTTTTTGTAAAAATATGACTTATTGGCTTACAAGTTCATCGTAAACGACATTCAGACGCCTGTTGAACATGGCTGTGTGACTCCTGAAATGTTCCAATGCTTCACGTTTCCATCCTGCAAACCTGACGTCCTATCGCGATAGGCGATATTCATTTACAGTAGATAGTACAACTCGTACCTTTCTGGGATGTACATCATCCAAGGAAGCCAGTCGACCAGGTACGCTCCAGGAGTACCAGCCGCTGACACACGATCGCTGAATGCGTGAATTTCAGTGATGGCCTCGTCATGATTGTCCTCGAGGGTGGGATAATCATATAATATAGACATGGTGGCAGAGGCAGAGGAACGCTCGATATGGTTGACCAAGGCCTCCGGATTATCCAGGATTGAGGAGGCGAGGATAATTGCCTCTTTGCAGAACGTTGGGTGATAATCACGAACCATGGTCTTTGTGAGCATTTCATGTGCCGCACGACGGGTGCGACGCCAACTGGGGTTAAGAAGATAAGTTCAGACGCCTCCGAGGAAAACAGAATACCAACACGTCTCCATATTGCATCATGCCCGTGAAAAGACCACCACAGAGGATTTCATTAGAAACAATCTGGCGAGGGCGATCGGAGTAGATGTTTGCACGCCGATCGAGAAGTTCGGAGGCAGCCTTGAGGCTGTTAAAAATGACAATGGGCTGGCCAAAGGCCTTCAGAAACATGATATTTTCTGTGATCTCTCTCGTAAACCTGCCACGTCGAACTCAACGAAAATGAAATAAGACGCACCAAACTTTCGTTTGCAACCTTTCTCGAACATCCAGCGTTTATCCCTGAGTTGAAGGGCATTCCCGAGGATTGGCAGACCTTTTGGACCGGGTGGAACTTTGCGCCATGGGCTCCTTGCATATTGTACTGCTAGAATGATGACGAGGCTCAAAACGAAACCAACATGGGCTGTCGAAAGCTGGGAGAGCACAGCGAACGAGAGACAATAGAGGCGTGCGTTAGCACAACCAGCGACACCGGTGCCGGGACCACCAGCAGGCGGGCCCGTATCGAAAGTCATGGTGGGTCTAGAGGGGAAACTTGAGAAGGGGTACCGATCGCATTTCGAGGGCTTCCCGGCCGTCTATAAAAGTCGTGTTGGTCATGCTCCGAGTCGACGTAGAAGCCCCACAGAAACTCGGAATCGTTGGTTCGCTGCGCAGGGCTGATTAGTGGCTGATTGCGGTTCTTGCCAAGCCGTGAGAAGTCCCTTGTTTCGGGCAACCGCGGACACGAATACAGAATGGCCGCGGTTAGCGGTTAGAAAGGGCATATTGGCACTTCCGTGATGAATTCTTGTATGAATGATTAAAATTTAATGATCCCCTAAGCACTGAAATGATGCAGTGATGGAGACCGTGCGCTTAATTGGTTGGATGAAAGGGCCGACTCGGAATCGGCCGATCTGCCCACCTGCTTTACTGTATTTACCTAAACAGGCAGGGCATGTGTGCCAGTTGAGACGAGGGAACGAGTTGAAGCATCCTGCATATCATGCTTCAAGTAGCTGTATCGCCTGTATCATTATGCGCCTAGTGTATATGTAGTCGAGAATTCAAAGCGGCAGATAAGCGATCTACTGTCTGGCTAGAATGCCTCTATGTGGCTACAATATTCACGAGTGGTCGCTCGTCCCTTGCAAGGGGACAGCTAGTTCGGATATCGTTTCCCATGTGTCTCTCCGAGTATTGTTTCCCATGGCCTTTCCGTGGGTGGAAAACCTCGTATAGTAATGGAGAACTCAGCTTCGTATAACACAGTTTAAAACTGTACGCCCCTGTTTGTTCACTGTATTTCAATCATCCGAGCAGTCTTTGACCTTATCGAGGGAAGGGACTTGTTGAACGCAATACACGAATGTGAACTGCCAAATATCCACCATGGTATATTGTTGCGATTCCGGGATCCATTCCGATAATGATAACAAGTCAACGAGATGGTCGTCCTGCTACATCGATCGTCAACCTGTGAATTTGAGATATCATATAAGGGGGTCAATATTCAGGTGAGTAGGCAAAAGTAGCTAGTTACTCAAGGTTCCAAGAGCCGAATAACAGCTATGAAAGGAGGGGTAACAGTACATCAACGGGACGAGGAGAAATACGTGTACCAATCAACGGCCTTCCAGTCCCAGTCCTGTCCATCTTGGCGATGGACAGCTACAGGGTGGCCGGCGAGATTCCGCGCGGTGATAAGAGACTCTACTATTTTCTGAGGTGATGCGGATGGCTCAAGCTCCAAGAAAAGGTCGTACAGCATGGGAAGTACATCCATGGTCCTTTCCCCCGTAAGTTCCTTCAAACTGGGAGCAAGAAGGGGCCACATCGTATCGGATACATACAGCTCCCGCACAGAGGTAAATGGTCGTAATACTTCCCGCCATTGTACTTGGTCCACATCACCTTGCCATTTCGATGGGTCAACAATACCATTCAAAATTTGGAGCCGTTCTACAAGACATAGGGGCGGGCCACAGAGCTCAACGATAGATGAAAGCTGCCAATCCGAAGGGCTACATAAGATACACAACGAGATGCCATGAAGAGAGCCGTGAGAAAATCCGATTAGGACCTGGCAGCTGGTAAAGGTCAACTGAGGTTGACTGTAAGACTTGATCGTTTCTGTACAACAGATGAACTGGGAGAGTCGTGGGATAGTAAATGTGAGTTGATTGAAAAACACTACATCGAAGATGACAAGTAGGGGGGTATCGATTTGAGCAACCATGTCCTCCAAGTACTTACAAACACCCTTGAACCGAAACTGTAAGAGAACAGGGAGGAGAACGCGCACCGTTGGGGTCACGCGCTGGCTTCTTGGATTGGGCGGAATAATTGGGGTTTTAAATTCGATAGTGAGGAATTGGAGCCTAGTCAACGTAGACAGAAAGGCTACCATAGTCTCAGGTGAGATGTACCCTGTACTTGGTATGTCATGAAGATCGAGAAGGGTAAGGTCGTCGGGTGATAAAGTGAAATTTGGTAATGCCGGAAATGAGATGCCCTTCAATTGGAGGCTTTGTAGGCGCGGAGCCGATCCGCCCATGAAAGTGGCAGGAAGAGCTGGTGTCACTCCATTGTCCGACTCAAGACAAAGATGGGTCAGCGCCGGAAATGGTTCCTGCATCGCCGCGGCGAATCTTTCCAGTTGACAATGCCTAAGGCCGTGGAGGGCGATCACGCATACTCAATCGCGTTCCTCGAATGCAGCAATCAGGTTGTCGTCGTCAAGTGAGGGATGGGCCATCTGGAAAAACCTCAATGGTGAAAGTTGCATAAAGTAACCGAAACTTACTATAAATTGTTGTAAATGTCATATTTTGAACCAAATGTGCATTTTAGACAGGTTGAACCAATTGAACCAGAATATGCAGAAATAAATGGGCACGGCAATGCAGCCCTTAAATGTTGCAATTTTGGTAAAATTTAACAAACATTTTCAAACATTTTCAAACATTTTAGTTGGATTGATGTAGATCATTGTTGTTTTGGTCACTCGCACCAGTCAAGAATCACAAAAACATGTGTGGCATTCAACAAATAATAGTGATACAAAGGAGTCAAGTAGGCTATCACAAGTCAACAGCCCCTCTTCTTGGTTCTCTCCGCCACATCCCCTCTAAGACTCGCCACACTCGCTTGAGAACCGATGGGTTTGCACTTGCCCTTAGGAAGTTAGGCCTTGCCCCTTGCCAACAAGGATGCTTTGACGAATGAGTAGGCCCATGAGTTCAGAGGATGTATGTCATAGCAAAGAGAAACAAGTCAGCCGCAGACAGAGGGAAAAGCCAAAAAGATGACTTGCATTAAATCAGAATTGGTCTGTGGTCCAGTACAAGCAGAATTGACAACTTCTTGTGGCATCGGGATTGGTTCCATCGCCACTGAAATTGTTAATGAATTGGCTAAGGTACTGTTGGCATGTCTGGCCTGAAGGCAGTTGGGCTGTTACATATTCAATAGGTGTGCAGGTAATCTCAGACCACCCTTACACTGGATATGGAGTCAATACAGAAATAAGTATGCAGTAGAATAAGGGTTGAATTACCTTGGAAAAGTCCTTCGATTACATAGGTATCGGGCGACACACAGAACTTCCACTTCCACAAGCTGAGATGCTGGCAGGGTTGCAGCATGCCATTCCTATCATCAGAAGTGAGATAGTGTCCATGTCAAGACGGGACAAATGAAAGACATCACCTCCAACACGATGACAAAGCCGAACAGATGGGTTATCTTTTGTGCTGGGCCACCTAGGTGCGATACTGCTGGCTGAGGACACTCTGCCTGTGTGTGCTTGGGGGTCAAAGACATCAATGATAGTAGAAAAAAAAAGGACGGACGGAAGACATGGAGAAACTCTTATGACTCTATGGTATCATCTTGCCATGCCACTACATGAAAAGATGAGGGAAGGAGAGATCAAAGAGAGGGACAGAGCGGGCAATTTTTGGCGGGAGCCATGTCTTTTATGGGCCCATCTTGGCGTGTATCAACATTGAAATTTTTTCTATTGATCGATCTGCATTTGTGCCTCCCTCCCGACAGCAATAGAACTTCTGAGTCCTCATCGCTGCTCATCAAGATACTGTATCCACATTACCATGTCATCAATGAGCAGAAAAATAGAAGGGACTCACCCAGCTCCGTGTAATCATGGCGCCAACCAACAGTCCATGTACTACTTTCGTAATGTGCCTCACAAAATCCACAAGGCCATGTAAAAACGTACCACCTATGATCCCTGGAAGCTTCCAGGCCCATGCATGTTATAACACCTCCTCTCCCTGTTTCGTCGTCGCCGATACAACACAGCGCTTCGGGCATGCACACACCTCCCATCGCAGCGCCGCTTCGTGTCTGGTCGGAGGCCTTTTCGGCAGCACCTTGCATTTGCGCTCACGTTTTGTCGCGTTGCGTCGCAGCGCCACATTGTTCCCGGTCGGGGGACCCTTTTAGCAGCACCGTGTATATGTGCTCGCCTGTGCGCTCGCCTTCTGTTGCGTCACAGCATGGTGCCTTGTCGTGCCCAGTCGGTGGCCTTTTCAGCATTGCCTTGAGTTTGCGCTCGCCTTTGTCGCGGCGCCACATCGTGCCCGGTCGGGGGCCCTTTCGGCAGTGCTTGCAATATGTCCTTGCCTCCCCTGCACCGTCTTGCGACATCATGCCATACTCGCGCCTACCTCCACCGAATGCACTGTCAGCGTCGAGCTTTCTAGGGCGGCTGAAGGAACCACAGCTACAAAACTCGAGGCATTGGAGCGTTGGGCGGGAGGCGACGATGGGAGCTCCAAGGGACACACTAGCCGACATGCGAGTGGGCGAGTGGGTGGTTGAGGCACCACCACCACAGAGGGATGCGGTTGGGCGTGGGCATAGGTTCGATGCACCAGGGTGCAGGTGCGGGTGCGACATGAAGGTTCCCAATGACGATTGGGATTCACGGGCGTGGCCATCTTCGTTCTTGGGAAGGGTACAACATGGAGTGACGAAATCTGAGAGCATGCGGAACCATGGGAAGCAAGGGCAGATATCACAAGACGGCACAAGGGAGACCGGGCGCGCAGGAGGGGGTTGTAGGTAGAAAAGGCCGCAGAGCGTGAAGTGAGAAATGTGAGTTTCGGGTGTCACAGTGACTGGTGTGACGGAAGCGCGACTCAGTACTCAGCCCTGGCTTCGCCTTTGCACCTCCTCCCAAAATGTGGCCAGGCCCTCTCGATGGGCCTCAAAGCCGAAGACAGATCGACTCCTCAACGGTGAGGTGAGACGGTAGGGGCATGGCCCGAGGTGTGTAGCCATTTCCTCATGAGCTGTGCCACCTCTGACTGTATGTCAGGTCCTTCTTGCAGGCGACGATGCCCGCTGCCGCGTTCTATCCCCCCACAGGCCCTCTCCATTCGAATATTCACTTCCCGAGCTGCCTTTCTCCTTCTCAAGTGACCAGGCCATTCGGGTCCCTTCGCAGCGGCGCAGCAAGCTCGCGCTCGCATTTTCGTCGCGGCAACTCAAGAGCGCCATCGTCTCCTTGTGTTGCCTCTCTTGGCAACCAACCAGGCCCATTCAGGCGACCTTGGACGACGCCTTGAGCCTCTACTTGCCATCTTGTGGCGGTACCTGACTCTCTGGCCGACACTCGCTTTCTGTCGGCGGTGTTTCGTAAACGCCCGGTCCTCCCCTTGCAGTGGTGGTGGCGGTGAACGGTGGCAGTTCTGGCTCGCGCTTCTGTGAGTGGGGAGCGAACCCCAGATGGGGGCCTTGCTCCGATACATCATGGGTGGAGGCACCGGCTCCACGTCCAGCATATTTGGCAGATGGGGACAGTGTGAAAGCAGGGGGGTCAGCTGGCTAACTGCAGGTGTACGGGGTGACTTGGTGACAGCCTTGTGCGAGGCGAAGAGCGAGTGCCGTCCTACTTCACCAGGATTTTGTTAATCTTTTCAAGTTACATTGAACAACAGAGAAATATAAAATGATACAATGAATGAAAGTATTCCAAATGAACCAATTATGAGCAAAATTTATGACTTTTTAGTTCATTTGCAACATTTCGTACCATCTGGTTCAATGATGTCAATTTTACCATTTAGGGTTTTCCTGATGGGAGGGGTAGATGGGCCGGTTGTTCCACGAAGATCGGCAAGCGCGGCCAAATATTCAGGGTCTTCCTCACAGGCGTCGTGGGTGTGCAATGAAGTCGTAGACCCAAACGGTTCGGGGACGCAAATACAATCTGCCGCCATTTTCGGGACACATGCACCAGAACATGCCACTCCCATGCGGAGAACATATTTTTTGGGAACAGAGGGAATATCCGATAAAAGTCGAATATGTCTAGGATGACGTTGTCGGGAAAGTCGTCGATTGTCGCACGGCCTGAACCACATCACGTCACATGAGTGCGAGGTCAGTGTGTCGTTGAGGAGAGTGTGAAGACATTACCCCGACGACATTGTCCACTAGACGCCTCCGCGCGACCTGCACAGCACTCCCCCGCCTCAGGCGTCCATCCTCCAGAGATACAATCGATCGTCATTGACATGCCTAGGTCCCAAAAGGAGTGAACATGGCTGACTGCTATTGGCCAGAAGACGGGTGTTTGAGAGTGTTAGAGCGGGAGTTGGTCCGTCAGACACGCTGGCAGTGAGTCAGCGAATCCGTGGACATACCTAGGGGAATTCAAAAATGGGGACTCAGTGAGTCAACCTTGAACATTGGACCTTGGGGGAAATGGAATGAAGTGACGTATTTGTCTAATTGTTACTGGTCTTTGCGCTCGCGACTTATGCTAAGCCAGACCGTGAGCGTGAAAGCGGATTACAATAAGTCCTTAAAGTGCACGTGCTAATGAGGTGACCATCATTTTGGTGCACGTGAATGCAGTGTGAAAATGCTCGGTGACGTGTGAACGTGTGAACGCGGACACTACGCCAAACAGTACAGTACTGTGCAGATCCAAATCAGTGAAATCACGACACGCCTGGCGCTTCATATGCACAGGCTTGTTGGTAGACCGGACGCGGTGATCATGGACTCGCTCATCATGAGCTTTCACGCCAATATGATTGGAGAGAAACGTTTGGATTACGATAGTGATGATCCTCCTGGCAGATTCACGTTGTTCACCCTTGAAATCAATTACCTTTACGGATCCATGTCTTGGCATCCTTCTTAAACCCGACGCCATGGAACAACTGCGGCAAATGTATGGTCATATCACGAAGCTCAAAATTACCGGTAAATGCCAGGCCGGAGCCGATTCGGCTTACGGAACGGCACTGCGTTGAACGTGCCACTGGCACCTGTTGTTCCCTGGGGTGTTGATCAACATGCTGCGGGAATGTGCTTAGAAACATCGAGGGCTAAGATTAACTTGTAAATCAATGAGCATAATGTGGGAAATCCTGCGGAGAGTCGGATCGGATAGTCGGTTCTACAACAAATGCCGACCCGCAGGATGTACGTAGAATGCTTTCTACCACGTCTTTCACCCATACTCGTATCGAATAAACCGACTTCTCAATGCCTTGCCTTGAGCTGGGGTTTGATGGGCTCAGATGATAAGTCGAGGTGCGGGACGGACGCAGGCGCCTCTATGAGGGCGTATGTATGGTCGTTTCTCAGAAGATCGTCGTAGATTTCCCAGATTTCAAGACGCAAAAGAGTCATCCACGAATTACATCAAAGCCTGAATACTCGTACAACGCAGTGAGATTGTGCCTAATCTTGACACTCGACCAGGCATGCAGTCACTGAAAACTCTACCACAGAATTCTCCACAAGTACATAGCTGAACATAGATCAAGGGCGTATCACGTAGTCTTCCGATCAGCAGGGCCCTGGGACAGAGAAGGAATGAAAAAAAAGGAGTACACAAACCAAAAACGAGAGAGTAGGCAGGCAAAGCACGTGAAGCCCATTACTAGTAGTAGTAGTACCTTGCCACTGAGCTGGATTGATCTTTTCCACTCTTTATCAGAATAACCCATTAGGCTTGCTGTGCGACTCCATGGAACATATCTTGTAGTCTCAAAGTTTCTTTGCACGAGCTCGGCCCCACGTTGAGGCACAGAAGTGTTCGTTTGCGTGAACTGAGTGTGAGATTGGGCTGAGGCCCGGGTACATTGCGTGATTGTGAATTTCGGGCTGATGTTACCTGAGTTGCCCACGACTACCCGGGAAGTCAGTATCGCAGAAGCGACAAATGAGGAACACGGTACGCACGAACGACGAGGTAGTTGTTATTGGGTGCGACGTAAGGGGCCTCGAACGACACCTTCCCTTGGTCCAAGCGGAAGCCCTTCGCAAGGGGATGGCCTAAGCAGGGTGAGGTGTCGTTTGTGAGAAAGAAATCATAAGTGACGTCTTCTACTGACCAACGTCAAGTTTGTAACCCCCCGAGCCATCGGGATTCAAATGTCCGAGGAAAAAATTTCCCGTAGGACTTGTTATCTGCGCAGGAGGCTTCGACGTGTTCCTGTATCGTAGGGAAAACAAGATATCACGTTCAGGGCTGGCGAGTGAACAAGGCCCCCGACCACCTCTGCTGGTTGGCAGGGATTGGGGACTTGTATAGGGTGGACGTACCAGGTGGCCGTCACCGTTGAGCCTGTGCACCAAACCGTCGCCTTGTTCGGTGTGATAATCGGCGGTATCCAAGCATCTGCAGCGACACCAAGGGCAAAGAGGAGAGCAGCAAGGAGCTTGAACGAGGACACCATTACCGTGGTCTTTCCTTCCTTAAACGTTAAACACGTGTGGAGGAGGGTATAGGCATAAAAGCGGGCGAGGCATGAGTGTAGAGGGCACTGTTTTAAGGAAGAGCCTTAGTACAGCCACGCGTGAACGTGTAACGTGTAACGGTTGCAAGGAAGTGTCCATGCTACAAGCTTCTCACCGTTTCGTAGCCTTGTTCCTTGTTATTCCCTAATCCACACCGCCTTGCCATCTGTTCGTACAAACTTGCTGTCTCACTTCAACCTCGTCGACGTCGCCCCCAGCATCCGCCATCACTGCCTCCCGACGTCACCGACACCACCGCTTCTTTCTTTCTGCATTGCTTCCTTGACTTCGCATCCGTGGCCTTTGTCCCGACTTGAATACCCTTACTGTACTTGACTTTTTATGGGCCTCAGTAGGTAGCGCATGTATATAAACTAAACAACGCCCCCTACTCTCGCGGTGTACATGCAGGCATCGAACCCCAATCTGACCCTTAGACGTTCCGCTCTCCCCCCTTAGGCTGCGTGATCACCCCTTTGTTTAACGTAAGTCAGTCCGTCGCTCGCAACGTCTTATCTTATTCTCCTGTCATCGCTCGCAATGTCATTTCTTATCTTCTCGTCGTTATTCACAACATCTTTGCTTATTCTCTCGTCATTGCTTTCAACGTCTTTTCTGATTCTCTTATCTCTTGTCATCGCTCGCAACATCTTTTCTTATTCTCTTGTCGTCGCTTGCAATGTGTTTTCTTATTCTCTGGTCTTCACTTCTTACTCTGCTCGGCCTCGCGTAGCGGAACGTTCGTCTGCACCTCTCACACACACACACACTCTCTCTCTCTCCCTAAGTCTCCACACACATTGTAACCAATCGAAACTGCACTGTAGAGGATGATACAAGCATGGTCGAGGGGGCCTAAATACGTGAACGGCGGCGGCCTTGAAAAATACCGGCTAAGGTTGGACGTTGAACCCCGATTTTGGCCAATTCAGTCTCATGGGTGGACCCGACATCCCCAAAAATAGCATTTGGGAAGTGGGATTTGGTACCTAACCTCTAGATGGCATAAAATCTTTGTAGAAATTCCAAAAAAAAAAAAAACAATACAAACTACTGCAGTGCTGAGCCGGACATTAAGCTGGGTGAAGTAACCACGAAGGAAATCCAACGCTATTTATCGGGGGGCTGGGACGAATAGTCATGGAACTGGCCGGTTCTTGCCTCCACATGCCACAGCGCCGTAGATGCGTGAAAAGGTGCTCAATAACTGGATGTATTAGTATGGCGAGCGGAGCACGACCGTCTTTGCCGTCTATGGCCAACTACGGCCAACGATAGCTTGCGAGCTAGGTAACGCAAGGACGGGGTTAGATGAATCACGGTTACCGCCACATCTTGTAAGGCACGCTGGCTTTACCGCAGACAGAGACGGAGATTACAGTAGTTGGTCACGGGTGCAAGTGTGAGATAATGCCATCGAGGAAGACATCGCGAACACAGTAGCGTCTTTCTTCGATACACACCAACGATGAACATGTCGACAGTTAGTGGCCCTCAGATGAGGATGGCATTGGAGGAGGATCAGCATACAAAAGCGCCTGTCGAAATTGCCATTAGAGAAATCGAATGTGGCAGAGATACTTGCAAGAAAGAATGCGTCATGACCGACACCATATAAAGAGGTAGAGTTCCGAGTTGATGGGCTCAAATACCGGGTGTTTTAAGTATGCAACTGGGATAACTTATCAGGGTGTAGAAAGAAGAAAGTACAAATTTTCGGGGGACGTCGCGTAAGCCAAGGGTGGAGTCGGCTGTAGTACGGTGGGTGTCCTTAACCGAAGTGGAATCCGTAGCCACCG
>Ga0307510_10007274_pt1 | contig 13186 bp, 10 predicted proteins | sample 12_EM_MG_FD_207224 | JGI IMG/M metagenome (GOLD analysis project Ga0307510, IMG submission 207224) | Populus trichocarpa ectomycorrhiza microbial communities from riparian zone in the Pacific Northwest, United States - 12_EM | ecosystem: Host-associated > Plants > Roots > Unclassified | place... | reverse complement strand
TATAGAGAACCCCTTTCCAATGCCTCTAGTCGCTTTTATCTTATTCTCATTTCATTGGTGAGTTCAAAACCAATTATTTGAATCCTGTGGCTGTGGGCTGTTTAATAAAGATGAGCAACATCCTCAATTCTGACTCTAAGCGCAATAGCAACCTCGTCCATGGTCTTATATGAAATCATGGACTTATTCTAATTTGTTCTTTAAATAATTTTAGCAGAGGAAATTCCCTTATATGATACCTTCTCAAAGAGACACTATTCCCAATTCAAACATCTTGGATCAAGTTGGCCGCGAGGGTAGGTTTTGGTTGTCGGGCACCATACTATTTGTAGCACCACACAAAAACCCAGAGCCGCTAGCACTGCCGCTCGGAACAATACTAAAATTTAAATTGACGGGTTCCTTCACCTCATGATTTGCTACCGGGATCACGTCCATTCGTGCCGTATGCATGCAGTAATAGCTCAGTAAATCCACAATCGGGAGCCTGGAGCCAAACTGAAGTACTGGAGCACAAGGGGGACGCCAAGGAGCCGAGCGACCGGGTATGATGAGGAGATTAAAAAAGGTTTAACATGGGAAGTTCTAGTTAGATTACCGTACAGCCGTCTTCAGCTGTCCCTAATGCCAATTCTATGGGTGCTGGTATTGTATGTTTTGGTCGTGGACCAACGGTGACGAGGAAACAAAACGAGGACTGACAAACGCCAGGATTTCTCACACGAATGCGATCGCACAACTCCTGAGCGGGGAAGTCACCTCACCCAAAAAAACTGCCTCAGCAACAACTAACGGCAAAGACAGGAGTATATATCAACCACAAATCCCTCCTATCGTTCATACATGCCCATGCTGCCGTATGGCTCCCCTTCCACTTCTTCACTCGCGTGCTAACAAAGGAAGGATAAATTCCCACTGCCCATGGCCTCCGGGCTTCCAGCTCTTCACGCTTCCCCCACAACGTCCCCGCTTTCTTCCTCCAGATGCATCGTTCCAAAATTCTCGCGCATTCCTGCGTTCGAAATAGTTTCCCGGAAGCCAGACTACATACCCGAAGCCAAACCGCATTTCCGAAGACACAAACCACTGCATTCCAAGAGGCTATCCGAACAAAGGAACTTTTAGGAGAGCAAGCCGAGTAGGATCTCGAGGTTCCCAACAGTACTGTACCTTAGTGCCTAACATGAGCCCTAGTGTTCTCGATTTTTTAATACCAAAACCTGTCCTGTTATTCCAAATTGCCGGCCGTGGTGGATAGAATCCTCGGATTTCGGCCATTTGGGGGTCGCAGGATACAATTGTATCAAGGGCCCGCTTGATAACTGCGTAGTCCTAAAATTCGGTCGATGAAACAAGACAGTGGTGTCTTAACCGGAATCACACTCCGATAAACGGTGCAAAAGTGTTTACTCAATTTCCTACCCTCCTAAATCCGTCTTGCTAGACAGTTAAACCGTGACGCTACAGTAGGTAAACACCATCTGACTGCCCGTACACCTCCATACACCTCCAATTATCAAACTGCCCTAATGGTCGGCACTGTCTCAAGCTGCTAGACGGCCGTCTATCGGTAAACTGGCCCTAAAGATTCGCGAAGATTGATAACCAATAGTTGCCCGTCATCCACAAGTCATTTCCATAGCAACCCTCCTGATGTCAACCACGATATCATGAACTACTCCTCAATCCAGCCCAATATTTGCATTGATGCGTGAAACAAATCATTCGTATTAATGACCCTGTTATAATGTACTGCAGAACCCATCTTGTCCTTCCACTTGTTCTGGTCCCCGGTAGCGGTGGAGTTCGTGGATCATAAGTAAGAGAGCAAAAGCCATTGTTCAGATCCTATTTAAACGAAGGTGGGAGAAGGTGGAAGAAGGTGAGGCTTTGAGGCTCAACTACTCCTCGAGCACGCGAGTACTGTTGCGGATGAAATTTGGCTTTCCTAACTTGCAGTTTTTTTTGCTTATCTGTAAATAACCTAGACACAATAAATAGCGCTTCATGATCTTGGCTTGGGGAGATGTTATGTTTCTGCAGGGGTCGCTGTTGCCTAGCCTTGGCAGAGAGGGGGGTTCTACCGTATGTAAGTTACGATCTTTCGCTCCTCTCGCACTTTCTCCCCAGGACCACGACAGCGAAGAGGGAACACAGCAGAAAACAGGAACTATTTAACTGTGGGTTAAGGAAGGAAAATTTGTCCTGTACCTAGTTAGACGGACAACCTGCAAGATTGGGCTTTCTTGCGGTGAGATTTTTCTCTCTTCTGGGGGGTTTTCTGGGTTGGCTTTAGGAAAATGGTTTAAGGACTAGCTTAGAGATCTTCAATTGATTGTGACTTATGTGGTTTCGGTTTCCAGAAGGGATTTCTTGATTGTGAATTTTTTTTTGGCCCGTACTTCTCCTGTTTCGCAGAGCCCCAGTAGATACTGTTGCCCGGTTATTGTGTTTTCAGTACTCGCACTTGTACCACCGTTAGCAAATAGAAGTTGCTTTTTTCCCCATGCACCCCCCACCACTCGAGTAACTGATACTCCTGTACGGCACAAGTACTCGTGTACTTGCGCTCGGGTAAAAAAAGGGCCGGATCAAGTCTCAAGTGCCCGGCAACCAGAGCGCCTTCTGCCACCACCGCATCCAATCCTTTTCACGTTCAAATCCAAAAAAAACCTGCGCATAAATCACCAGACAGAACTATGCTCGCCACCCTGTCTTTCTCGGGACTCAGCGAAATCAGAAAAATGTTTCTTCCAACCCTATAAAACTCTATTGTTACAATGATGAGTTCAGGAGCATTGGAGATTCTTCCGGAGAGACAATAGATCGCTTCGCAGTTTAAGGGATATAATATACCGACATGTCTCTCTGCTGTTATCACAGGAATATACGGAGGAATGAGGGTATGCGGGAGGGGTGCAAAGATCGGTGTGATGACCCACGGGAGAATCCGGACCTGTTATCTGTGTTTCACATGTACGGGTGTCTTTACCCTTAGCTAGGTTAAGAGTAGAAAGTGCAAGTGGTGGAAGGAATATTTTTATACTCGTCGCACAGTACACCGTGCCCAAGTTACACATAAATTCTATCGTTCTATCGTCGCCTATCTCCGCGCGACACTTATTTCTCACTTGGACATCTATGGAGATAGGGCTATGTTTTCCGATTTTTAATGAGCCGGGCCGAATATGCTGGCAATTAGCTATCTCCATTCCTCCGAGATATATTATTCCTTAGTTGTCTGGCAATACGGCTCCCGAACATTGTCTGCCGGTTTATCAATACCAAAATACCAAAAGGCAAATCCCACGAATTGCTAAAATCGACCACTCCTATGGAGTGCTGTGCCACACCAACCTGAAAGCCCTGAGACCCCGCTGGGCTCAGAGCAGCAATTACAAAATTTAATATCCTTTACAGTTTTGATGGAGTCGAGTTTCCCCATCGTGGTAAGGAAACACCTGGAAAATTATCGGGTTTCTGCGGTTGCCAGATTCAACCCCGGGAGGGTGGAATGCTATTACAGGACTCCGAATGGTGCTGTACGATCTTGGCGACAAAAGAAACTGACCCCCCCCCCCAGTTTTGCACCAAAAATGGCTGATTTTAGACATTCATAACCTATTCCAAAGCAGTACAGATTTAATAAAACTAAGCTATAGTGTAGGCAGTTGTTAAAACTTCCTAAGTAAAAATTATGAGAATTTTCCCATTCTCCCACTGGGGTTGAGGACTTAGGATTGTCATTGGAGGTTCAAGTTGTTCCAATGTATCTTTTGTATGGGACACATACAAAATTTGAGGTACTTTTTGGCCACCATCACGATATCTGGTATTGCACTATGGGTATTAGCTAACAGAGCTTGTCAAATACAAAAGATAATATCTAGACAGGTCCAAGGGCTCTGAGGAATTTTAATATATTTTTGCAATGCAACTGGGTGTGATTTTATGAGGTGAAAAGGCCCGTTTTTTGGTGTAAAATGGGGGGGGGGTCAGTTTCTTTTGGTATCGCTCGCTTGAAATTTCACAGAAAGAGCGAAAAATGTTTCCCCATACCTTCATGTAAGGAAATTCGGCGCTAACACCACAAGGGATAGTAATTGCTAGTGCTACTTTATGTTATGTACAGAACAGTACTCAGGCTCAAATGTCATCACAATAAATTTTCCACATATAGATTAAACTGAAACCGATACATATGACACGCCACTGATAAACAATCGCCCCGAAAAAAACGCCCTAGATCTAACATGTAATCGTGTGTGAAGAACCCTATTGTGTTTTTTATATATCCGGACAGGGAGGGAAGAGAAGCAAAACAATACTGATACAACCGTACGCCTAAGGGGAACAAAAAGGAAGGGAAGGGAAAGGAAAGGAAAGAAGTGGCGAGGTGAGGGAGGCACTATGATACATAGAAACCCAGCGTGAATTAATTCGATTGGTATCTCTAAGCAGCTAAAAGACGACGGGACGGAAGATGGAGGGCAGGGGGCTACACGAATGAAAAGTTACCTGCGGAAAATGCCTTCTCGCATGTATTCCCCTTCCAACTGCAATCATCTGGAGCCCAGATCTTGGCCAGAAAACCAAAGAGGGGAAAAATCGATGCACTACAGACCCGAAACCGACTTTTACGGAATGCACGTGAATGATATTTTGGTGAGAGACGGTAGAAGTGCAGACGGGTAGGTTCTTGAGGTATGTATGTACGCAGATGTGGCGATAGTGTGGCAGTGTCCGACAGTGTCTTCGGTAAGGATGGTAGGCGCTCTCGATTAGTAGGAGGAAGGGAAAAGCTTACGCTTAAAACGACGAGAAGTCCGGTGGATTGCTCTGGAGAGTTTCAATGGCCCAGAATGGTTCAAGATGGCAGAGTCGCGGGTAGCGTCAGATGTGGGGATGGGCGCGAGAACGGATGGCGGACGTTGTGCGTCATGGCCCAGGGGAGGCTCGTCGAAGGGGGAGGGAGGAAAGGCTTCGGTGATCAGGGCTCTTATGTCGGGAAAGACCCTTCCTACTTCTGATGCCGGACCTGTTTCCATTTCTTCCTGAGCACTCAGAGTAGGGCCAGATGCTTCCGGTGTCAGGCGACTAGTGTCAAATGCTTCCAGTGCCAGGCCACTGGTTTCAGATGTTTCCGGTGTCCGGCCACCGGTTTGCGATATTTCGTGAACAAGGGACCTTATTTCTAATAACAGCCTCGGCACATCTGTATTGCTATACTAGCCAGCGCGCAAGGAGGGTGCGTATCCACGATCATAGGATGAAGCGGGATCGACACCCTCCCGCTCTGAAAGGAGTTTCACAATGCCAACAGATCCGGATTCAGCAGCAAACGATAGTGGTGTCCGGCCATATGTATCCGACCGATCGGGATCGACATCCTCTCGCCCAAAGAGTATATTCACCACGCCCTCATGTCCAGACCCTGCAGCATATGATAGTGGTGTCCGGTGGCTGTTATCAGGAGAATCGGGATTGACAGCCCATCGCTCTAGGAGTAGTTTCACCACGCCCTCATATCCAGACCCGGCAGCATATGATAGCGGCGTCCGGTGGTCATTATCGGATGAATCGGGATTGACAACCCATCGCTCTAGGAGCAGTTTCACCACGCCCTCATATCCAGAACTAGCAGCATACGATAGTGGTGTCCGGAAATTCCCATCTAACGAATCAGGGTTGACACCCTCTCTCTCTGAAAGGAGTTTCACAATCCCAACATATCCAGATTCCGCAGCAAACGATAGTGGTGTCCGGCCATATGTATCCGACAGATCGGGATCGACATCCTCCCGTTCAAAGAGTATATTCACCACACCCTCATGTCCAGACCCGGCAGCATATGATAGTGGTGTCCGGTGGCTGTTATCAGGCGAATCGGGATTGACAGCCCATCGCCCCAGGAGTAGTCTCACCACGCCCTCATGTCCAAACCTGGCGGCGTATGATAGTGGTGTCCGATAACTCTTATCCGAGGAATCGGAATCGACATCCCCTTGCCTCTGGAGCAGCTCCACAATACCCTCATGACCGAGTTCGGCTGCGTATGATAGAGGTGTCCGGAAATTCCTATCCGACAAATCAGGGGTGACACTATCTCGCTCTAAAAGGAGTTTCACAACGCCAACGGAACCAGATTCAACGGCAAATGATAGCGGAGCCCAGCCATACGCGTCTAACGAATTGGGGTCGACATCCCCTCGCTCAAGAAGTATCTTTACAATGCCCTCATGTCCAGATCCGGCAGCATACGATAGTGGTGTCCGGCCACCCCCGTCCAGCCAATTGGGACTGACATCCCATCGCCCCAGGGCTCTATTCGCAAAGTCCACATGCCCAGATCTAGTAGTAAACGATAATGGTGTCCGGCTAGGTTGACACGACGAATCGGGATTGACGTCCCCTCGCTTAAGGAGTATCTTCACCACGCCCTCATGTCCAGACCCGGTGGCATGTGATAGTGGTGTCCGGCCGCTCTTATCAGCCGAATCAGGATTGACACCCCCGCACTCTACGAGCCGTTTCACCACTCCTTCGTGTCCAAATCTGGCAGCATGTGATAGTGGTGTCCGATGATTCTTATCCGAGGAATCGGGATCGACATCCCCTCGCCCTAGGAGTAGCTCCACAATGCCATCATGCCCAGACTTCGCAGCATGTGCAAGTGGTGTTAGGCCCTGATCGTTTGATAATGTGGGCTCAACAGCGCTCTGCGCAAGAAGCAGCTCTGCGAGCTCCCGTTTCCCATATTTAGCAGCCCATATTAGTGGCGTTGCGCCATTGGAATCGCGGACGTTCAGGTCCCATCTCTCCATATCCAACATGTCAATCGCTATTTCCGTAACCCCCATGTATGCTATGCAGTGTAGTCCAGTGAATCCGGCGAGATCGGGATGACTTCCAAGGCTACGATCCCACCAGGACATGAAATCGACACTCTCCTCATGAAGGAGAATATTGGCGGATATGTGGTTCGCATCTCTCTCAAGAACTTGTGAGGCAAGACGTTTCACACTTTCTGTGACCTCTTTCCTAGCATGGAACCCCCAGGAACACGAAGCATAATGGAGAAACGGCATTGTTGATGGTATGGTATGGAGGGTGGTTGAAAGCTCGCAGACAGACTGAAAGTTCAAATAAGTGAGGCATATTTCGGCCATCACCGAGTGGGGGGTGGTGAAAAAGTCGGGATGTGCTTCGAGATGTTCGTGAAGAGTGGAATGCACGAGCCGGACTGTCGATGCGGGCTCATCTATTGTGGCAAGTCCCAGAGTGCAGCTCATCAAGGTCTGTATTGCCGGAAAATTCTCGTCATCGAGGTCTGTGGTTCCTACTTCCACACCCAATGCGTGGCGGAGCTCGTCTACTTTTAACGGCCGCTCACAACATGAAACCCACATCAGCACCCCCATCCCTAGCTTCTCCCTATCCCTTCCCTGCTCTCTTATGCGATCCAATGTTGCCCTGTATGCATCACCTAAACCAATGCCGTTGGTCATTTTGAGAAGGGTTTTTCTTCTGTGATATTTTGTCCTTTCTGCCAGAACTGCATCCATAACCAGGGAAACAAGAAGGAATCTAGATATCCATGTTAGTTGGTAACTTTGAATTCACTATTTATGGATTTTACATACGCCCCCGAAACTTTGTCAGGAATGATTCTAAGAATATCGGCCTCCAATCGCTTATCCATTAAATACGGATCAGGGTCCTTTTTCAATCTCATGGCAAGATATCCCCCAATATCCTCCTTGGTGGGTTGTACAGGGGGTAGATTCGGATACCCGGGGAGATATTTCTTCGCTTCCTCTCGAATGTGCGGCCTCCCTGTAATGAATAGGCGAACGTTCGGACACCCATCGATAATGTGCTGTAAAGATTTCCAAAGATCAGGTCGATGTTTTGCTGGAAACTCATCTAATGCATCAATACAGATAAATCCTCGTCGCAGTGACAACAGAGACTTGATGAGCATCGCACAGATTTCCGGTAGTTGGTGTGCCCGACCGTCCACCTCGCTCTTCGCCCTGTCAAAGGCCTTCTTTATTTCCCCCGGGATAGGTTCCACCCCTGCGACAAGCTGCCTCAGAAGAGATGCTAAGAGGCTAGCCGCCGATTGTTCTTTATGCGCATGGAAGTCGCAGTATACGCAGGCCACGACCACACTGTCCCTATCAGACACGGCACACAGCTTGTCTATTACAAGAGAGCTTATGTTTCCACGCTCAAGTTAGTTTTACAAGTTTCCAGTATTTGAACGGAGCTACTTTTACACACCTCAGGTGTGTTTTCCCCACTCCTGGATCTCCGTAACAGAGCAACAGGGGATGGACAGCCCGATCCTCGCTGGTATGCCATTTACCAAACTCTTCCGTACGGAGAAGCCATTCTCCCACTCCATCCACCCGGCCCTCACGCACAGCCTGGTGCCTTTCCCGTGGTGCCATCGGAGATAGCCACTCCAAAATTTGGCGCGTTTCGTCCGACACCAATATCTCGCAGTCGTTCCACACATTCTTATAGCTCTCCGTCACATTACCAATGTTCCTGTTTATAGAAACGGTGGGGATTCGGGATGCTGCGGAACCCATCTTGTCTCGCTTTCGGCTCTTCTTGTCGTCGGTGGTGGTGGTGGTGGTGGTGGTGCTGTTGGCAGCTCACGGGAGATCAAACTATTTTTTTTTGAGGTTTGGGCGAAGGTAGAGAGGGCGAAAAGACAAGGTTTTCCAAGCCCCGCTCGCCCACTGTATTCGGGGCAACCTATTGAAGTTGCTTTTTCTTGGTGGGTTGTTCCCCCGTTCAAACAAATTCGGCTGGAGCCGGCAACACGAGCGCTCTACCAACGGGGAGAGAGAGCACAAAAGTTGTTCTGATCTGTGATCTGGTTGGTCGAGATTTGGTGTGCTTTACAACAATCAAGCAACTACTATTCGTCCATGTGCGGTGAATAAGCTGGATAGTGCACCAATTTTCGGTTAAGGAAAAAGTCTGTCCAACTCTCGGTGCACGTTCTGGTGGAGGCACTATTCTCTGAGTGGTTGAGAAGGTCCTAGCCCCTGGGGCCAATCGGGGGAACTCCCTTTCCAGGCGAAAAATGGGCGCACAACTCGGAGGAGGGAGCCCTGCTCTACCCTGTCGTAATTTCCAGGAATCGACTAACTTAATGTACGGGCGCAAAAATACTCGTCCGATACCCTTTTTACACCAAAAATGGACATTTTTAAACAAACAATTCTCAACACTACTGATATAAAAACACTTGAAATCTTTCCATCAGCTAGGGAATCACTATCTATTCAAACCTATGAAAGTAGAAGTGTAAGGAATCCAGTCTGTCTTCAGGGTTTATGATTGTGTCAGCTAGTGTAAAAGTGACTTAAGTTTTTGTATGGGGCTCAATACAAAAAAGTACATGACAACCACTACTCAATACCGGTACTTAAACTACCTTTTCTCTATCATTTGGTCATATTTAAGGATTCTGTAACTTTCTTCATGTTATCTATGGGTTTGCTAATTCAAGGATAAATTTTCGCTAATTCTGATAGACATTGAGCAATGAGAGAGGGTGGTGAAGATGCGTACTTTTGGTGTAAAAAGGGCATCGGACGAATACTTTTCCTAGTACTGTATCTCCATTCCTCCGCGATCGATAATACCCTTGGTTTAGCAAACACAATCCCGAGTGAAGGTAAAAAAAAGCCACTCCAGCGCGATTACTGCTAGCTAAATGCAAAGGCGGATCTCATCAGTCCCCAAAATTCATCAATGCGGTCTGGTGCTTCTTCGAATATAGTACCAGTACTAGCACCACACCAAAATACCTAGAGCCGCCAGCGCTCTCGCTCGCAGCATCAATACCAACATTTGATACTACAGGTTCCTTCTCTCACATGATTTTCTACCGGGATAGTCCATTCGTGCCTTCTGCATGCAATAAAAACTCGGTAAATCCACAATCGGAAACCTTGTGCTAAAGTACTCGTGCACCCAAGTGCGGGGGGGGGGGAGGGGTTGCGCAATACGCCAAGGTGCGGAGCGACCGGTGTGGTGCAGAGAAGTAAACCTTTTTTAACGTGGGAAGTTCCAACGGGATCTCCCGTACGTTCACATCCGGCTTCTCCTAATCCCAATTCTACGGATGCCTTACTGCCTAACATGAGCCTTATTGTAATCAATTTCTTTTACCAAAATCTGTCCTGTTATTCCGAATCACCTGCTGTGATGGAGAGAATATTTGGAGTTCGGCTATTTGAGGGTACCATGATACAATTGTATTAAAGGCCCGTTTAATAACCGTGTATTCCTAAATTTGGGCGATGGAACAAGATAGTGGCTTCTCAACAGGCATCATGCTCCGATAGACGGTACGCTACTGTTGGCAAACTCCATCTACCCCCCCACACCTCCACACACCTCCAACCGTCAAGCTCCCATTAACGGCCCGCACCGTCCTGAGTTGCTAGATAGCCGCCAACAGGTAAACGGGCCCTAAATATTCGGAAAGATTAACAACCAATTGTTGTACGCCATAGGCAAGTCTTTTTCATAGCAACCCTCAGAATGTCAGCCACTATATCATGAGTACCATTCAATCCAGCCAGATATTTACAATTATGCGGGAAACAAATTATTCCCCTCTTGTGAGCAACAACCATTCAGGAGAGCAGAGTTTCTTCAAGCGAAGGGAATAGTTGATGCAATTGGGGTTCACTATGGTCGATTTCCGATTCCCGAAGCTGACATATCTTGGTGGCTATGAAAGGGTCTTGCCGGTGGAGGGCAATTACCGGCATTGGGTGTCACTCTTTCCGAATATTCAATTCGCACCAGCAGCTATCGGCCACATTACCAACGCTTTGGTTTGTGGTAAATTTAATGGCCGGGTTTTGATATGCTGCAGAATCCATCTTGTCCTCTCACTTGTTCTTGCCCCCGGTTATGGTGTCGTTCATGGATCATTCGAGAGCCAAAGGCATTGTCCCTAGCCCATTCAAGCGAAGGTGGGAGGAAGTGAAACCTAGAGGCGCAACTACGAGTACCGTACTCGAGTACTCGTTCAATTGCTGCTCGAGCTGTCGAGTGGGGACATGAGCGAATTGAAATTGCTTTTTTCCCGATGCAGTCCCACAACCTGCACTCGAGTTAAAAAAAAAAGCTGCGGCTCAAGTGCCCGGCAACTAGAACGCAATCCATCTACCGCCACCACATTCCACCATTTCCTCGCCAAGGCAAAAGAAGTAAGAGTACTCGTACAGTATGCATAAATCACTGGAGAGAACTGTGCTCACCACCCTGTCTCTCCCGGGGGGTCAGCGAAATCAGAAAAATGTTTCTGCTGACCATATAAACTCTCTACTGTTAGAAGATTGCGCTCAAGTGCATTGCAGACAGTCCGGGAGAGCGCGATAGCTCACTTTGCAGTTTACGGAATAGATTATATCGACATGTCTTTCCTTTGTTATCACGAGAGTATGCCTAAGAATATGGCCATCGGGGGAAATGCAGAGCCAGGCGTGGCGACCTATGGAAGGACCAGGACGTGTTATTTGTATTTTAATTATACACCTATCTTTACTGTTAGTTTAGTTTATAGTGGAATGTGGGGGAAGGAACGAGTGCAAGTGGTGGAAGTTACATTTTGATTTCTTTCTTATATACACAGTGCCCAAGTTCCACGTGAATTCTCACACCCTATCGGCTGCCGCTATGCGACTCTTCATTGCTACTTTGACATCTCCGGAGATAGGGTTATGTTTCCGGTTATTAATAACTCTACCCAAATCTAATAGCAATTATCAATCTCTATCCCTCCAAGATACTATAGTCCTTAGTTATCTAGAAATACCCCTCCTGACCAATGACTGCCGGTTTGAAAATATCCAAAAGGAAATCCCACCAATTTCCAAAATTGTCCACTCCTTTCGAGTGCCAGTACTGTTGTAATTCTTCGATGCTGCTCACCATATTAGGCCATACCCACCGGCCAATCCGTGAAACGAAACGCCAAGCAACTCACAACCTAAACGATCGCACACTTCAGGGGTGGAGAAATCTTTTCACTAACAACAACCACGGTCTCTCGCTCAACGACGACTCTCGATGTCCGATGCTCTCTTTAACTAACTAACTAACTAAGAGCGATCACAGGAGTATATATCAATCACAAAGACATCTTATCCATCCATGAGGCACCACACTACTCCATGTGAGTCTCTCCGTCCCCTGTGAGCACTCCCGGCTAACTAAAAGAAAAAACAAACACCTTCCCACCTCCGGGCTTCCAGCTCTTTCCGGTTGATCTTACAGTACTTCCGCTTTCTCCCGGCTTTCCCGAAGCTGCGCGATCCCAAAACTATCGCGCATTCCTGCATTCGCAATGCTTTCCTGAACGCACAAACCAAACGCCCAACGCCGAACCGTATACCCGAAGCCAAAGCGAGTCTCCGAAGACAAAGCCATGCCCTATGCCGGAGCCATATGCCCGGATCCTTAGTGTATATCCAAAACCATAAACAAGCGCCCTCTCGGAAGCTATCTAAACAAGGAAGTATCGTGAGAGTATGGCGAGCAGCACCATTTTTAACAATCGGTGAAGCACCGGGAGGAAGGACTCGGATGCGCCGAGGCTACGGAACCCGAGGAGGGTTTCTTTGTGACGATTGTTTTTTCTTTGTTAGCATGATTGTTCTTTACGAAAGGGAAAGGGGAACATCTATGGAAGAGCGGGGGCATCCGTGGAAGAAAATGGACCGGTGTGGCGATCGATAGAAGGATAGGAAGGTAGGAGATATGGCATCGCTGTTGTTTTACTTATACTCCTGTCTTTTACCATTAGTTTTTTTTGTCTATCAATAATCAAGGATTGATTGTCGTTGAGCGTGAGCCTGAGGTTGTTAGTGAAAATATTTTCCCCGCCCCTGAAGTGTGCGATCGTTTTCGTTTTGAGTTTGCTTGGCGTTTCGTTTCACCATTTGTCACTCGCAGTGAATTGTATCGCTTCTGAAATCAGCTGTCAACCCTTTAATAGAATCGTATTTGTTCGTTCTGCCTCGCTTGCCTGTTTTTGTCCGCATCAACATACAACATGTTATATATACAAACATCCAAGTCCAGCGAAGCCATCAGGATTTCATCCATTCCACCATTCATACCAGTTCTCATTCTCAAGCGCATA
>Ga0307510_10007273_pt1 | contig 13186 bp, 13 predicted proteins | sample 12_EM_MG_FD_207224 | JGI IMG/M metagenome (GOLD analysis project Ga0307510, IMG submission 207224) | Populus trichocarpa ectomycorrhiza microbial communities from riparian zone in the Pacific Northwest, United States - 12_EM | ecosystem: Host-associated > Plants > Roots > Unclassified | place... | reverse complement strand
ATATTGTATGGAATGTAGAGTCATGACTGTCATGCGTTTATGTAAAAACTCATTCCAATTTCTTATAGGGATTTATTGCCAAAAGAGATATGAGATGCTCTCATGATGATTAGTCACTTTTTTAGAGATATTTATTCAAACAAGTTGCATACCCAACAAATAGAGTAGCTTGAAACGAACATTATTGAAAAAAATTTCAAACATGAAAAGATCTTCCCCTCCCTCATTCTTTGATACAATGGAGCATCTGCCTATTTTTTTAATTTTTGAGGTAAAAGTTGGTGGTCCTGTATAGTTCAGATAAATGTATTCATTTGATAGGTTATGGATTACACGCATCCTTAATAATTATCCATAACATTCAATTATTCATCTCTAATTACTTGCTTGTAAATACTTATTCAACCTTAAGAAAAAAGGTTAAAAACAAAATGCATGTCGAGATTTTGATATATGAGAGAAATATATGAGTTGAAAAAAAAATTTGAAACTTGTCACAAATGGACATAAAAAATATTTAAGCTGGAAATAAATATTGGAATGTACTATAAATGGGTTTAAGAAATATTCATGATGAAAAATATATTTGAAGGAACCAGATGGACGTAAAGTATATGAGAATGGAAGAAATGTATGTATAAGTCAGAAATAGACTAGAAGCATACTGAGTTTGCAAATTTATATGGATAAGCCGTATGGATATAATAGACATTGAAATTGATATTGATGAGTCAATAATGATATGATGAATTATGAGATGAACTAACAAAATTAGTTGGTTGAAATGAAATAAATGCTTAGGAAAGTCGAGAAGGCATATAATTGAAATTGAGAGATGAAATGTGACACAAATAATGAGTGTTGTGAAATAAAATAATGTCATAAACTAAATACGCTCATGAGATGAAATAAGGTATAGATAAAATACGATGTGCAAAGGGACATAATACAGAAACATTACAATGAATTCGATGAACATAAAAAAAATGAGTGAAAATTGTATTGAGATGAACTACAAAATAGATTGTAAATGATGGAGTAGTTACATATATAATGATGATAGTTTAATGTGTTTAATGAAGAAGAAATTTCATTATTGTTTGATAAGGAAATATTAAATTGAAAGGACATAGATTAATGTGTTTATAAAAAGGTTAATGATATTAGTTTTGTTCATTTAGTTCTAAAATGTAGTAATCATAATGATATAAATATTTATGACAATTTTTTATGATCTAGTGTTTTTTACAACTATTTTTTTTTTAAGGCATATTTTCTCATAAAAGAATTATTTAGCTATCTCACCTTTCCTATGGGATAGGTCATATTTGTCTAATGATTATATTGTAAATAAGTGTATGAATGTAATTTATAAGGTATTGTAATCATTTTAATGTGTAAGTATAAATTATATATTAATGTACTTGTGATAAAATTATTGAAAGGTGAGCTTGAAAATGTCTTTATAATATTATTAAATTTTTTTTCCTATTTTTCAAGTAGTTGATTTTAGGAAAGATAAAAACTCACACAAAAAATTCAAGGTGTTACAGAAATCATAAAAAAAAGCAGGGAATGAACAATGCAAGGGAAAAAAAAATCTTGTATTGTTGCTCAATGTTGAATTTAGTCCTCTAAGTCCTAATATTGAAGAACACACAGTATATGTTATGAAGCAGCACATAAATACAATGAAATTTGTTTAATTAAAAAAAATTGACGAAGGCACAAGAAACAGATTATGAAGTAGCAACAACAATGGAATTTTTAGCGCAATTCAAACAATCACAGTAGAAATAGATCATGCAGCAGCACAAAAATACAATTTTAATGAAAATTTTAGCTCAACTCAAACAATTGAAGAACACACAGTTGAAACAGATCATGCAGCAACACAAAAATGCAATTTTTAGCTCAAAAAAAAAATTTTAAGATGGAGATAAGGCAGAAACTTACGGGAAATATTCTCTTGTGTGACTTTTCCCAGCACGGTTCTGCAGCGTTTTTATGCAAACCAAAACAATGGAGACACAGCACAAAAATGAAATTTTGAGCTAAATTTTTTAAAAAATTAATGAAGATAAAGCAGGTACTTACGAGTTTCTCACTCGTGTGACCTTTCCCAGCACGAATCTGTTGAGTTTTTCTGCAAACCAAAACAATGGAGGGACAGATCGGTGAAGGTTTGGGTGATGATCTTCGTTTGGAAAGAAGAAGGGACAGAGTGGAAGAAGGATGCTCTCAGAACTGGCGTCTAACTTTGGCGTCATATACGTTGGTTGTTTTTGCAAAATTTTGAAATGGGGTTGTTGTCGGCAAGAGACGAGAGAGGGGAACAGTCTGGGGAAGGATGAATTAGAAAATGGGAGTTTAGATCAATGGTAAATTGATCTGCCAATTAACCATAATCAGAACAATTTTGGGTGAGAGCTCTCGACCGTTGGGAAAGTAATGGGAAAGTGTCGGTGGTGAGAGAGAGGAGAAAACACATGAAAAGCAATGGGTAATTGCTTTTCACAAACTGAGGTTCAACTTCAGTTTTGGACTGGGACCCACGTAAAAAAATGTGGTTGGTGTTAACTAAACACTGTGTTACAGATTTTAATTTTAGCCGCAGCCGCAACAGCATACCCAAACGCATTCTAATGTTTTTACCACTGCCAAATTGAATTTTATTTCATAAAATAGAATTTTAATGTTGGGATTTTTTTTTTCAATGAGATATGCCTATAAAAATTAAATAAAAATAAATTATTAAATTAAATTCTAAATGAAGTCAAATTGAAAGCGGAAAAAAGTTGGAAAGGACAAAAAAAAAGAAAAGAAAAAAAGAATGCTCCACACAAATCCACAGGAAACTGTCAAGTGGACAACGCACCTACAATAATTTATCAAACACAATTCGGTTTTTCTTCTAAAATAGAATTTTATTTTAATAGTAACTGACGACGCTTCATCATCTTGGAGACTATTGCTATGTTATCCCTTTTTATAATAATATGGTAAGTGTTTGTTTTTTGAAATTATTTTTATTTAAATTAATAATTTTTTAATTTATTTTTAATATCAACATATTAAAATAAAAAAAATTAATTTTTTTTAAAAACTTTTTTATACACAAAAACATATATAGCAACAAACCCCAATTATTCGCATCTCATCTCATTAATTAATTAATTAATTAAAAAGGATACACTTTGAACTCAGAAGTAGTTTAGGAAAATGGTAGATTGCAAATCCATTATCCAAAACGCGACCTGTGATAACAAACGGACGATTGTGTCCCTACGACAACAACCCTTGGTCACCGATCCATTCCATTTTTTGTCCACATTCAACGACTAGCTCTGAAACGGCATCCCACGTGTCACCATCTCACTAGTTAATGCATCCAGCTGCTTAGCTCGATCGTAACGAAAAGGGGCAGAGTAGTAAGAAAATATAAAAATCCCAAGCGTCTCTCTTACGCTCCCTTATTTAAAATAAAGAAGGAAAGGCCATTGTCCATTTTTAAACCTTTCTTCCTTCGCTACTGCTCCGCCTCCTATTATTCTCACTTTCTCCTATTCTTTTTATTACTCATTTGATTTTCGAAAGCATGGCGGAGGAATTCGGAAGATCGGTTCAAGACGGGCTGAAACTGTCAAAAAGGATTTACCTGGGGAAAGACAGGGCGGTGACGCCACCCAAGCCACCGTCCCACATGGATAAATCACCAGTGGCCTATTTGCCAACGGCACCGATGGTTTATGCAGTTATATCAAACCCAGCGATTGTGGATAACCCGGATATACCAAGTTACCAGCCGCACGTGCATGGCAGATGTGACCCCCCAGCATTGATTCCTCTCCAGATGACCCGGATTGAATTGGAAGCGGATTCTTATCTGGATACTGCTTTTGTTAAAATCAGTGGATCATGGAGGGTTCATTGTGTTATGGGAAGTGAAAGCTGTGATTGCCGTCTAGCCGTCCCTATGGGCGAGCAGGTGTGTTTGGATACCTGTAAAGGATTTATCCTTTTGTGTTCCTTTCTCTTATTGGTTGTTGTTGTTGTTGTTTAAACATATTGTTTATTTTTTCTGGGTGAATTAGTGTTAGTATTTTTTTTTGTTATTATTTAAAGCATTAGGCATAAAGGGTGTGTATAAATCCTTGGCCAATGCTATTGTTTTGATCTCTCTCAATAACTTTTTTTTTCATTATTATTATTATTATTATTTGGATAACAGGGCTCAATTCTAGGTGTTGAGATTGAGGCTTCTAGAAAGTTGTATTATACGGAATTGGTTGCTATTGAAGATAGAAAAGATTTGGAAAAGGAAGTTAGGATTGAAAATGGAGGCTTTCTGAAGCCACATACATTTACCATAACGATACCCAAAGTAAGTTCTAGCCCTTATAATATGGATTAAACATGATTTTCTTTTTTCTTTAACATATATATATATATATATATATAAAATTCATATTTTGTTTTATCTGTCAAGGTTGACGGGGGATCAACGCTTTCCATTAAAGTTAGATGGATGCAGAAATTACTGTACCACAATGGGGAGTTCTCCTTGATTGTGCCATTCAGTTTTCCAGAGTATGTAACTCCTCATGTAAAGAAGCTACCCAGAAAAGAAAAGATACAATTGAATGTAACCACTGGTACCGGAACTGAAATTGTGTGCAAGACAAGTAGTCATCCTTTGAAGGTGCATCTTTGACTATAGTCGCTTGGTTTTGTAATGCTTTTTAGATTTTTAGTACTATGTTAAGGCTGACGTGATTTTTTTTTAAAATTTTTTTTACAGGGATTGAGGCGTGAAGTTGGAAAACTGGGTTTCTCATATGAATCAGAAGTTCTCACTTGGACAAATATTGACTTTACTTTCTCATATGCTGTAAGATTGACTTTACTTTCTCATGTCATTCATGCCCTTTTAGTTTACATTTCTGTTTACCAGAGAAGGAAAGTCCACTTCTTGGAATATAAGATGCCAACATTCTTGGGATATGTAATTCTTGTGTTTAAATGCTTAGCAGGTCTCTTTTAGTCATATATTTGGTGGAGTGCTTTTGCAATCTCCATCTCTTCATGATGTTGATCAAAGAGATATGTTTTGTGCCTATCTTTTTCCTGGAGGTCATCATAGTAGGAAGGTTACTACAGCATGTGCTCAATCTCTTTTTAATTTTAACTTCTTTTCCTTTTCTTGCCCTGTCTTTTGACCAAATATGCACTGAGCTTTGAAGGTACTATCTGATAGGTGTTCAGAAAGGAGATAGTGTTTGTTGTTGATATAAGTGGAAGCATGGAAGGAGCACCCCTTGAGGGTACAAAGATCGCCTTATCTGCAGCACTCACAAACCTTGATTCCAAAGATTCGTTCAACATCATAGCTTTTAATGGAGAGACTTATCTTTTTTCGTCGTCAATGGAATTGGCCTCTGAAGATACAGTTGAAAGGGCTGTTGAGTGGATGAGTATGAATTTAATTGCTGGTGGTGATACAAATATCTTGGTTCCTCTAAAACAGGTCATCTTTCATTAATGATTTTGTGATTATTCATCTGTGTCCGTGCTTGTATAATATGTATGTCTACATACTCCTAAATACAGATCTTAACATTAAAATGCCTGCCATCTTGTTAAATTAAATGTTGAAAAAATCTAGTACATAGCATTTTGATGAACAGATAAAAATGATTAGTATCTTTTGGCCTCAATTCGCCATGCTAAATTAAATTACTGTAACAACCTTCGATGAATGGTTTGTTCAATTTTAGTTTTGCCATGATTTCAAGTGGTGCGAGAAGCACTAGATTTTGCTTGTTGTATCTTGATATATTTGAACTTGATATTTCTCTTTTTTCAGAGTTGTTTATGTTCTAAAAATCTTTTGAAATCAATTTGTGGATATCAGAATGTGCACTTCCACAGCATTTGGGGTTGTAGTTTATGCATCAGTCTGGAAAAAAAAAATGTAACCACTTTTCACTTGCTTCATGCTTCCAGGCAACAGAAATGCTATCAAAATCTGGAGGCTCAATTCCTTTCATCTTCCTTGTTACTGATGGGGCTGTTGAAGATGAAAGACACATTTGTGATATAATGAAAAGTCATATAACAGGCGGAGGATCGATACATCCACGTATTTGTACCTTTGGGATAGGTAATGGTTTCTTATGCTTCATTGGTGGGACTGATGGCATATTATCAGCTTAGTTTATTATTTTATTTTTATTGTTCCCCTTTTTTCTTCAGGGGGCTCCATAGATGCATTTAGAATTTCTTAGGATGTCATACTCCATCTCTGCAGAAAAAAACTTCCAATTTTGACTAGATTTGATTTATGTATTCTGAGAATTTCATGTAATTACCTTGAGATTTTGGAACATTACAGGTTCATACTGCAATCATCATTTCCTACGAATGCTTGCAATGATTAGCAGGGGTCAATATGATGCTGCCTACGACATAGGTCAGTTTTTATACACTGGAGTAGAGTATCCTATTCTTTTAAAATTTTCTTTATTATTATTATTTATTTATTTTTTGGTGTGGGAATCTGGAGAGGCTGCTGCATAATTGAGTGATATGAAGTTTTGGCTGTTGCGTATATCTGACAATTCGTGGAGGGATAGGTTAAAAGGCTTAAAAATATGTTGGTGTGAATTAGCCTGATTGTTTTGTCACACCATTTGATATCTACATATGATATGAGATCTCAATAGTTGAAACTTTGGAGTTTATAGTTATAATATGGTGACAGATAGCCTTGTGGTTTTCCAATTTAGTATTGGAACTAACATAACATAGATCCTGCACGCCTAGAATAGAATGCCTCATCTGTGTTTTTGAACTTCAGAGTTTTGATGCTAAAATTAAATTATCTAGTAAATGACAACAGATATTTGGAAATTCATGTCTTCTCATGTTAACAGCACAGGTAAACTGTACTTTTTGCCTTTTTGTGGTCAGATTCAGTTGAGTCTCGAATGCAAAAGTTGTTGAGCAGAATCTCATCTACAATCATTGCAAATATAACCATCAAAGCCTTTGATGATCTTGATGAAGTTGAGGTATGCTTTGAATTAATTCCTTTAGGCTATGCTTAGCCTTACTGCCTTAAGACAGTTGAGGTATGATTCCATGTGCATGTACTTGTTATCCCTTGTCCCTTTTTTTCTCATGAAGTGACATGATAGAGTCTCAAATTTTATCTTTTCTAAGACACTTTTCTTTTTTAAACACTTGAAGTTACTTTTTGATGATTATTCTGCTAAAAATCTGAAAAACGTGTACATTACTCAATTGATTCCATATGATACTATTTATCAGTTTCTGTTTCATATTATATCCATGCATTCTTTGTCATCTATCGTGTATGATTAATTTCCTTTACTTTCTAGAAAATTATTCAATTGGATGGTATGGATTTTATTTCACCTGAACTTGTATAAACTCACGTATTCTTCTGCAATTTGTTATAGGTATACCCTTCTCGGATTCCAGACCTTTCTTCTGATAACCCATTGATTGTTTCAGGGAGATTTCAGGGAAACTTCCCTGACACTGTTGTAGCTACAGGTTTTTTTGGAGATTTGAGTAATTTTTCTTTAGACTTGAAAGTACAAAAGGCAAAGGACATACCTCTTCACAGTGTAAGGCTCAGGACAGTTATCCTGTTCTGTATTTCTTTCCTTTGTGTTTGATATATAATTTTGTAATTCGTAATGTTGACATGGTGCATGGCTCCTGTTTGCCTGTGCTTCTCTCTAGTTCAGCCCATGTTGTGCATGTAAAGTGCGTACTGTGGTAGTAGGTTAACTAGCTGGTGGTGACCCACGTATGAATCTAATTTGCTGCTTCTAGCGATGAAATGCTAATTTTCAACTCCATGAATGTTTTAACTTGTTTCTTTTCTGTAATTCCAAGATTTCACTTATCATAATTTTTTACTTATTTTTCCAATTTAACTTTTTAATGTATTATTTTTATGATTACTGTGACTTGGAAACCTGATTAAACCTTTTTCATGGATTTTTTGTTCTTTTACCATCTCTCTCATTCAAGACTATTGTAGTTTGGTTCACCTGGAAACCTGTACATAACATCACTGTTTCACGTGCAAATAACTGCAGTTTTGGATTTTGCATAGTCAATTCTTACAGAGGTTATGTTCTGCAACAGGTTTCTGCAAAGCAGCAAATAGATCTACTCACTGCGCAGGCATGGTTTTCAGAAAATAAACAGCTTGAGGAGAAGGTCTGTGTTTTTTCTTCTTCCTATTCTGCCTGAAAAATTCATTTAGTAATGCTATTCAAGTCTGGAGATTCTGGCCATTTTGTTTATAAACTAGTATGAAATTTGCCTTGCTCTGCTGATTACCTAACTGAAACTCATACGTCCTATGAAACACCTTAACTTGTTCTTTGGCTCCATGGTCAACTGCATGGCAAGCTCCTTTTATTAACTTATCAAGCTTCCATTTGCTAGTTAAGGGGGGGTAATTGATGTCATTTCCTTATTGTCAGGTTGCCAAATTGAGTATACAAACTGGTGTTATCTCGGAATATACTTGTATGTCATTACTTGAGACTGATAGAGGAAATCAAGCGGCAGAATCACCTGGAGGGCATAAGGTATGTGCTAATTTGGTGTTATTGCAAGCGTGTTGATGCACTTGTCTACCTTAGGGATCACTTCTTAATTCGTAAGTGAAGACACCAAGTTCAGTACACTCCCAACTGCTCTTGCAAGTCCCGCGAATTACCTCTTCTTTTCCAGCTGTATTATTGCACGTGACTTTTATTTCAGTTCACGTGATGAATGAGAATGCATTTAAATCTTTCTAGCTTCACCCATAGGCAGTCAGATGGCGCTACGAATCTCCTCTTAGCTAGCTGCTCATTGACTAAACTACTAACATATAAATTGTCGAAACTGCAGTTCAGGGTTCTCGTCTTGCCCAGTTAACAGTGTTACATGGATGATGTTCCTTTCATTCTTATTCATCTGATTTTTATTCAACTTTTATATCATCTAAGCGTTAGTGTCTTCCAAAATTCATGTAAACAGTTACCATGGCAAGTTAATCCCCAGAAGGTAGACTCTCAAGGCCGGAGAAGAATATTTCTAAGGAACCTTGGTGTTGGTTTTGGCAATTTGACTGCAACGGCTGAAAACCTTCGTCCAGGAGCTGAAGAGTCAAAGTTGCCCGAGGCAGCAGAAATTATCATTAAGGCAGCTTCCAATTGCTGTAGCATAATGTGTAAACAATGTTGCTGTATGTGCTGCGTCCAGTGTTGCTTCAAGATAAACAACCAATTCGCAATAGTCTTAACACAGCTCTGCACTGCTGTAGCGTGCTTTGGCTGCATCGAGTGCTGCTCAGAAATATGTTGCGGAGGACAAGAAACATGATCTGAATCTCTTTTGTGAACATTATATATTAAATTTATTTTACCACCACGGCATATAATGATAATTGTTGAAAGCATTAATATCCATATTCTCTCCTGAACTGGCTTTTGGACCCTCTCCTTGCTCAGCTCGGGAAAGCGCGGGTAAAAACAGCAAGGAAGCGGTCCATGTAGCTGCTACAGATAACAACGCCTCTTACAAGGACGGCGTGGAATGGTCGAGAGCGGACCTTTTTGAAGCCATAGCATCCACATAATCAAATGTCCTTGGAATTGTGTCGGAAAGATAATGAGAGACGGTCTCATGCTTCATTTTGTTAAATAGAATTCAACACTGAATCTTTTTGATGGACACAAGTCACACAACCATAATTTGTGAATCCACCGCTCCTGTTTGCCATCATGGAAAGAAATACAGTGTTCATCACCAATCAGACAGCATTCGCAAAACAGGCTGCCCACAATCAGTACATGCCGGGCGGTCCTTGAATTTCATTTCCTCCTATATCTGCCTTCTCTACAACCTTCGTTCGTTTATCTACCCAGCGATGTTCAGACCAGCAATACTGACCCCAACAAATGGGAAAAAAGGGGGGACAAATATTGAGTTCTGGATTTGCCACATGAAAGAATAATAATAAAAAATACTGTTATTTTATATATTTTGTTCTCCAGTAAGGTTTTCTTCTACACATTCTTCCACTTGTAATTCCGATGCTTCCTTATCTTTTGAACCCACAAATCTCTGGTGAATTTTTTCCTGGATCTTGGTAACACCCTTCTCTACAGGTCCTATCGCTTGATTTATGGTCAACACAACATCTTTGACAACCTGCTTTTTAAGAAGAGCGTAAAAATAAAATCCAACAATTCAAGAATTTTAATATTGAGGAGGGTTTTTCGTGGAGAGAAACTTACGCTTTGACCGCCTTCAAGAACTATGTCTTGAACACTCTCAGATACACTTGTTCCAGGAGCAGCAACCTGAGTTTCTCTCTTTTCAAACACAGCTGATTTCTCCTGGTCACCTCCCCCAAACTTCATCTCTGCTTTGGTTGTCTCGGTGGTTACCCTTCCATACCCAGAAACAGGAATAAAACGATAAGGTTCCGCTGAAAATACATATATATGAGCCACAGCTGCAATTGCCATCTGCCAAGTAATCAAAGGGAAACCATATAGTTGTGGAAACAAAAACAAACAGGCAAGGAATATATCATTATGCTTCTCAGGTACAGATGGCTCAACAATGAGTTTTGTGGGCACCAAGTCTTCAGTGGTAATGCTCAAGTACAGTTGCAACTACTGCTTGCAATAAATGAATGGTACGAGTTGCTAGCGAGAAAAATTGTTTCCAAAACCATAGCAACTTACTTCTATGCAAATCAAAAAGTCTTGCAACCCTGTTCGGAGTTTTTTCACGTTTGGCAGAACTCCAAGGGCCCAAAGGAGAGCAATACCCAGGCCTTGCCACCAGGTGGCAAACACAATAGCCTTGAAGCTGATGAACTTTGCCAGTGGCTTTATTGGTTTTAGTCGTTCGTGCGTTACATTGTAGAACTGCACGAGGCAATATAGTGCCCACATCTGGCTGAAGTTGAGTACCACTGCTATGTATGGATACCTGCAAGAAACCAGAGTGGATTAGCTGATCCAAAAACCATCAAGGACTCCATTCATGAATATCTAACAAGGCATCATCTGATAGAATAGGAGAGGAAAATAATTTCTCAATCTAAGGTGCCGGGGTATAATCTCTTATTAAGAGCGTTTCACAAACAGAAGTCACACTGATGTAAGTAGAAGAGACTAGCATTCACTTTGGGAACCTAAAAATACTAAGGATATCGATTTGCATTAGAACATCAGAAGATTGAAAAAAGAAGAAGAAAAAAGGAGGCAACTTAACTAGAAGATGACACAAGTAGTGCATACCCGTAGTACCACTTGAATTCCCCATCACCGAAAACCCCAAAGAGCTCCAACAAGAATGCTAAAAATGCACAAAATGTCTTCAGAATCATCTGAACTAACCACAAGATATTAGACTCCAAACAAAGTCGTCATGATCGGATCATATAAACAGAAAGGTCGGTAACTTACATACTGTACAAGACCAAATCGCTCTATTGTAAGCAAGTCCCTTCCTATAGCATATGGCCTGAAGAAAAAGCTGGTAAAAGATCTGCTTTGTACAGCTTGATTCCCATTCCTCCGCTCCAACAATGTTATGCCGAGCTGCCCTCGCGATTCATTTTCAAGGAGTTCTATTACACTCCTTTCCCCACCTAGCATGCAATTTGACAAAATGCAAGCTCACACAACAAGTAACATCGCACACCAGATCAAGATCAAGCCAGATGAGGACAAAGACAATATTTTTGTTGCAATTTCTGAAATTTGTTCACTTCCCTGAAGCGATGTCTAATTATCAGAAGGGACATAAGGATAACTAGACAAATTATAGCAAACAGGGAGACGGAAAGCGCACTGACAGAAGCAAATATAGCAACCAAAATCTCTAAAACAGCACAGAAAATATAGAGAGCTTTACTAACCCAAACAAGCAACCAAATAGCTACCAAATGAGTACAAAGCAAATGCTTCGTAGCAATTTCTTAAAATGTCACTAGCAACAGACATTCTTGGGTTCCATAATGATAAAATCTGCACAAGTAAATAACCATAGAATTATTATCCACCAATTAAGGGCACAAAAATCACTAAATGTAAAATAAAGTAACCATGATGTATGCCTACTATATAAAGATAGAACCTTACTGATTGTGTTGCATAGACAGGAACCATGAAAATAACTGCAACAATCCACTTTTGTTCCTAAAAAAAAAGTTCATGAATTCATGATTTAAATCATCAACTTTGCAGAAAATGGGCAAATTAATTTAATTAAAGAACAAACCGCAGGATTAGTGTAAGATTTAAGATGCTGGAAAATGAGATAGATAGAAAGCAGCACGGCTACAATTGCAAAACATCCTCCAATAACAACAGCTGGCTGGTGCAAATCTCTGTAAGTATCTTCATATCCTGTTGCCATTTCTCTTGCATGTTCCACTCTCTAAATTACATACCCACTATTGAAGTTTAATGCATGTATATAAAAGAAGGAAAAATACTGGATAGGTTTCCAAATGGATTTATTAACATTATCTTGTCATTTTTTAAGCCCAAATAAATAAAAGAATGGAGGAAGGCAGGAAGAGAACGGAACAGAAGGCGTTGGTTGCGCGCGGGACTTTGTAAACGTTTGCTTTTGAAGTCGACACGTGCACTTTGTCTCACACTTGGCACTCATGGCTATGACACGTTGTTTTTCTATTAAAGAGAAAATCACGATTAGCTTTAGTATTTTTTGTTTTTATTTTCTAAATTCTTTTAAAAATTGCAAGTTTAGTGGTAAGGTAAGAGAGATGCCAAAGATAAAATTTTGGGTATGGGATATCTTGATTGTGATTCATGTACAATAAACTGCTTTGATACATGTTTTGGATGCATAATGGTAGTAAGGAATATGAAATCTTATGCTAAATACAAGTTAATTGGTAACATAGACATATGAGAAATATATGTTGGATGAATAATGTCAGTAAGAAATGTGAAATTGTATGCAAAATGTACATTGTTAAAATAGAAAATAAGAAATATATGCCGGAAGAAAAATTGTTAACCTGGAGAATAAACTTTTACATAAATTGAAAATAATATAGATGGAAAAAGAAAAATGAGATAATTAATGTACAAATTCAAAT
>Ga0307510_10007272_pt1 | contig 13186 bp, 10 predicted proteins | sample 12_EM_MG_FD_207224 | JGI IMG/M metagenome (GOLD analysis project Ga0307510, IMG submission 207224) | Populus trichocarpa ectomycorrhiza microbial communities from riparian zone in the Pacific Northwest, United States - 12_EM | ecosystem: Host-associated > Plants > Roots > Unclassified | place... | reverse complement strand
TGCTTAAACTACGTGAACATCCATGGAAATGGTAAGAGTGTGAAGGCCATGGTAGTTGATGAGTGTGACTCTACAATGGGATGTGATTCTGACCATGACTACCAGCCTCCGTGTGCTAACAACATCGTGGATGCTTCAAAAGCAGTTTGGAAAGCATTAGGAGTGCCTGAAAGCGACTGGGGTGAGATGGATATTTACTGGTCCGATGCTTGATTTTCTAATGTAATTTGTAGCGGTATATATATATATATATATATATATATATATGGATTTTCTATCTGTTAAATTCTGGAGAAGTTGTGATGCTGTGACATATCTTCATTTGATGAAAACAAACAAAATCTAGTAACCAAAACCCAACAGAGAACAAGGGTAACAACTAACAAGTATCTACGTCTAGCTAGATGCCATGAACTGCGGTATATGGTAAGAACCATGGATATTATCTGTTGTCCATTCCTGTCAACATTTCAGTGTGCCTCTCAAAAGCAACACATCTACGATACCAGATTACGAGATGGTTTGTTTTTATATATATTTTGAATTTTTTTTAACTTTTGAATTTTTTTTCAATTAATTTTTTTTTAATATTTTCAAATTATTTTAATATATTAACGTTTAAAAATTATTTTTAAAATCAAAAAAATTATTATTTTAATATAATTTTAAAAAAATTATTTTTAAAAATAATTATTATCCCACTTTCAAATACTCCCTACATGAACATATATACGTACATGGGATTCTCTATCTTTATCTCCTCCAATTAATCATTAGACTGAATGATAGAATCAATTAATATCCGAACCTCCCCTCAACTTGGAATCGATTCAAAATCAAAGCAATTTTTTACTAATATTTTTTTATTTTTCATATAAATATAATATTTAAATATAAATTTGGATTATTTATCATTAATCATTTTAGATGGTTTTCTAGTACGTATAGTTATACTTTACTTTAACTTTATTTATTACGGAGTTTTAACATAAGCTTTCATTTACTAATTACTTGACTAATTCATCACACTCAACTTTATTTGTTTAAACTTTCTTTCACTGAGTATATATCTTTAACTATCCTTTTATATTTTGATTTTATCTTTATAAATATTTATTTAAAAAAAAAATAAGATTCAACTTTGAATTGCTCTTTTATACACATAGTTTTTAAACCCAACCCGGTCCAAGGCCCGAGTTTCAGGTTTTAACCGGGTCATCGGGTCGCCCGGGTCAATCCCTATTTTTTAAAAAAATTAAAATGACGTCGTTTTAGTAAAAAAAAAAAAAACAAAAGTCAACGGCTTGCAACCAGGTTTTGCCGGGTCAACCGGGTCACCAGATCATGACTTTTTCTATTTTTTCTTCAACCCAGCCCGGTTCCAGTCCCAGATCGGTCTGATCCCGGATCAACCCGTCAAACCGAACTAAATTTCAAAACTATGTTTCTACGCGCACATAAATAAAATTAGATTAAGCTTAGTAGCGATTACTAATTCGGTTCATTATTACCTCTTTTTATTTTATGTTTTGAAATTAAATTCCTATTATTATATTATTATAAATATGATAATGTATTTAAAAGATAAAAAAATTATTTATTTTAAATTTAAATTTCTAAAAAAATAGAATAAATTAAATATTTATTTAGCAATACGATTGCACCGGCATTTTGCAAACAAAAACATAAAAACTATAATGTTTTTGCCTTGTTGCAATCTCCAATGCATCGCGTTGTAAAGAGAGTGTCTAAAAACAATTATGAAAAAATTATGAAAATAAAAAAGAAATCCAAACAAACAAGGTTTCAACTTTCAAGTTTTGACTGACATTTTTCTTTCCCAGCAAATCTTTTATTTATTACCTCAAAATTCCAAAATCACCACGCGGAAAACAACATCAAATCAATGGAAGAACCACGACCAGTCCAGGACCCACCAAATCTCCAAAACCTACCCGTTCAAAACCCAGACCCGAATCCAAACTCAGACCTACCTTTCACGGCACCATCTGACCCTCCACCAGCACCGCCACCGCCACCAGCAGCAGTACCGACACCACCACCTCCTCCTGTCCTTCCTGAAAGCAAGAAGAGATCACTTGACAATTACGGTCCAATTCAAGAATGCAGATACTTCAAGATGCGCGCTATTGTCAAAGATATCAGATCCCATTTTCTTGAGGTACATTTTTAGACACCCATCATTAAATTTTATGTCTTTGGTTTTAATGTAGGTTTGAATTCATTGTTTCTTTTTTGTTTTGTGTGTTCGAGGTGATTTTATTTCTGGGTTTGAGTTATAAATCATTAGTAGTGCTGAAGTTGTGTTCTATCATAATTATTGCTTCTTGGTATATGGGGTTCCTGTGATATTATGATCGTGTTTTCCATTTTGAAATTACGGGGTGTTTTTAATTTGTTGATCTTATAAAAAAAAATATCTTAATTTAAGATTGAATTATGATCTTCTGGTACAAACTTCACTTTATGCAAGCCCGTAGTGGAGTTTATTTGCAAAAATTCTTTATTTTTGCCTGCATGGTCAAATCTTGAGTACTAATCTTTACATTTCTTTGAGACTATGAAAACCTTGTCTGCGAATGTGGCTGGAGTGTGGTAAGTGACAAGGTATACACTAGTGAGTGGTTTTTTACTACCATTTGGAGAGTTGCAATGACTTGCAGTTGGTCACTGCATGTCTTCATTTGTAAGTGCGTCAATCAATAGTAGTTGAAATTTTGATGTTAAGATGTGAAGGGTTTAAAATTCTTCTGTTTTGTTGAAGATGCTTCGAACAGTGGACTTCCAGAGTTGCAAAGGAGCCGAGGAACTTCAAGAAAGTAAGTTCATCAATTTTCACTTTGTATCATTGAATGGCACATAGTTAACCAAGTACAGTAGTTGAATGCAAATGTGACCTTTCTCTCTGTGATCAATTTACCTCATGTGGAAAGAATGCTAATAGCAGTACAATACTTAGAATTGATACGCTGAATCTAGGTCTTCTCTCTGTGTTCAATTTACCTCCTGTGGAAAGAATGATAATATCAGTACACTACTTACAATTCATATATTGGATTTAGGTCTGTTTTGTTGTTTTTTTCATTGCTTAGCTATGATTACATTTGCAGCCTTTTCTATCTTGAAACTCTATCAGAAGTTTCTCTGCAATTCTTATGGTGAGAGTCATTTGAGCCCGATTTGATGGAATTGGTGGGGTTCTAACCTCTGATGACATTTAACGTTTCTCATAAGCTGGTCAAATAACATTTACATTATTCATTTGCAATAATCCAAGCCACTCTTTGATGGTAGATTTAGTAATCTGTTGTTGGCTCATAAGACGTGCTTTTGACCGTGTAACTTGTGTTTTGCAGAGCTGAAGCTGCTTATGGAACTATACAAGCAGATGACAGCAGAAAAGCTCAGTACAACCAATTGGAAGACTGCACCCAACTCTGGTGAAAATGGGGTAGGACTAAAGCCCCAGGAGCAGCTTCATGACACAGCAGATCAGACCCGACCAGGCCATGTTTTTGCAAAACTATCTGAAAAGCAGCAAGCCGAACATAGTCAGAATCAAGGGACACATATTGTTGGAGGATCGGCTTTTGGCTGGAATTTTATCACCTTTACTGGCAGCATGCCAATCTACTATGGAAGAACAAAGGAATCATTCCGAGCTGCTCATGTGACTTTGTAGGCTACCATTCTCCTCGCTCACACAATTTGTTAGTCGAAAGGAAAGCATGTAACAATAAGAATATTCAGAGCCTCACCCATGAGCTTTGGACAAGGGGATGCTTTCAATGATTCAACAGTTGTAATGTGTGTAACTTTGGTGGAATGATTGCACAATTGTAGGTTTTACAAGAAATATGATGAAATCTCCATATTGGTGTCACAATGTTTTAATCATTTCCTTGCGTAGGCTGTATTTGTTCTGGCAAGATGAAAATGGTGCACAGGTGCTTTGCCAGGATGCTGAGCTAAGTGTGGTGCACATCCAATGCATTTTGGATCATGTATTTCAATCGGTTCATTTTCAACTTTCTTTTAGTTTCTTAAAACAAAACAAACCGTACAGAGTACTGAGTTTTCAATTATTTGTAACTGCATAAAACAAGAGTGATAAATATATTTTGGTTAATTTGGTTTCATTTAGTCGTTTGGCTTTATTGTGATAGCTGGGAATTTCGAATTTTTTTTCTGGGACTTAATATACTCGTCGTCTTATCCTATGCTGGATTAACCCTCTTGAACGGCTATTGAAAAGGTATGGTTCCACTTGCTTAGTTTCAGACTGGTTCTTCCCATGGTCAACTGATTTTGCCTCTCATTGTGGAATTACAAGATTTGTTTTCCATGGAGCATGTTTCTTCTCTTCATGTGCCATAGAATGTGTGACATTGTATCAGCCTCGCAAGATGGTATCATATGATGACACGGATACTTTTGTCAATCCAAATTTTCCAAGCGAGATCAAATTGACAAGACAATAACTACCGGATTATGTTAAATGAAAGCTGATCATTACAGGAAGGTTTTAGGAAGAAAGGCATGGCATACAGGCCCCTTTTGGCTATGGAACTGTGTAGTTGAAAATAAGGCAAAGAGATGTAAAGAAGCCTCAATCGATGAACATGAGTGTATGAAATGGCTCAGTTCAAATAAGGCAAATTCAGATGTTTATGTATGCTTTGAAGTATAGCCAACTTCGCTTCTTCACGACTTCTGGAAATCGTAACGTCTTGTAGATTCTGGGTTGCAATGCATAGGAGCATGGGCACCACAAATATTGATTCTTGAACATGAAGCATTAGGAGGATTTGTGACACATTGTGAACGGAATTCCCCACTTGAAGTAATAATTGCTGGAGTCCCAACGGTAATATGGCCTGTTTCTGCAGAGCAGTTTTATAATGAAGAGTTGGTTACTGAGATTTTAAGAATCAAAGGGTTGGTGTGCAGAAGTGGGCTGCAGTGGTTGGTGATAGCTTGAAGAAAGAAGGCATAGAGAAGGCAGGGACTCATATTATGGAAGTTAAAGAAGTAGAGCAAGGAAGCTTGGAGAAATGGCAAGGAGATCTGTTGAAGAAGGCTGGTCTTCTCCTCCTGATTTCAACGCTTTCCTTGAAGAAATGAAAAGCGAGAATTGCAACTAAAATTTAAGAGACCTTGTCGTAGACTAAAATCAGAGTCTGCTTCCTCTGCCTCACACATCTTGTATCTTAGGCCATTCCTAAAGCACACCAAAGATGTTATGCGAACTTCCAATATTCAAGCTTAGCAAATCAATACCTAGTTCTTTCTTTGAAATGTATATGAAATATAATATGAAGCTAGAAATGCCAAGCTAATGACAATCTAACTGAAATATCAATCCAAACCAACCCAAATAAATAGGTTTTTTTAGATAATTATCTTCTCCAATAAATAACGAATAAAATATGAATATTATCAGACTCAATTCAAACATCTACTTATATTATATAGAAATATATGTATAACATTCTTATTTTTTTGAATCCAATATAATAAATACATATATTAATACATTTATAGTTTTATCATTTAATACATTCTTCAAATATATATATATTAATATATATATATTTTTATAATTTAATAAATTATTAATATATATATATATATATATATATATATATATATATATATATATATATTACTATTTTATTTTTTATTGAATAATAAATTATAATCGGACAATGAATATCTATATAGATACTCGAAACCCGATAGATAAGATATGTATTTCTGAATTTCTTCCCTGGTGTATAATAAATAGAGTATGAATATAGAAAAATCCGACTAAATAGATATCCATTGACATCCCTGCTAATGACAGCAAACTAAGTTCAATGCCTAAAACAATCAACATCATTTAGCAAGAAATAGCTAGGGACTGGATGTATCTTTTACATGAATTACATTGTTAGAGATGTTTTTCCACTGTCTCATCAACTTCCTTTTAAAAAAAAAAATTCTAGTTTATAATGAAAGTAGCAGGAAAAAATTTTGGAATCAATACATGCATAATGGAGCAAACCACACAAAGAATGAATGAACTTGCATACCTACATGAAAGAAATGCCAAAGCCCACCAAAAAAAACCATATATTGAGACACCTCAACTCCAAGATATCATCATAAAAAATCATCAGCAAGAAGAATTGCTTTCTTCACAGAAGGAGTTGAGTGAAGCTTTCACTACCCTGATGTCCATGGAAGTGAAGATCCCACAATAGGTGCCACATGGTTATCTTCAGAAATATAAAACCACAAAAAGATAGGATTGAGGAGATTCATCAACCACCAGAAAGCATGTTACGTCTCACTTTTGTCCAGAGTTTGCATTTTTCTCAGCTTCAAGATTTGTACCCTCCTTGAGCGCAGCATGTGCTTCATTTTCCATTCCAAGTGTAGCAAGGGCAACAGCCTGAAGATACGATGCCACGTGCCATACAGGGGAAATGACTTGGGCTTGCATTGCATCACTTAGAGCTTCCTGAGGCAGGTCACTCATGAGATAGGACAGACTCCGCCGGGCAAAAACAGTTGGGGAAACCATGGTTCCCACATCAATGAACTACAAGTCATAGAAGAGTCTGTCAAATACAATTTGTATGCTTGCTGTTAAAACAAGTGGGGAAAAAATTAAAATCAGGTAGCTTGGTATGATAAGGAGATTGTATTATTAGCCAAGAACAGCACAAATTAATGAAAAAACAATTCCTGACATAATTCATGAATGAAAACTGAAAACTTTGAAATGAGGAGGAAACCTGAGTGTAACACTCAATTGCAATTCTATAGTCTTTCTGCTTGAAAGCAGAATCACCCTTTTTCTTTGTATTTAAAGTCTCCTGCATCTCATCTGTCCACATTTGGAATGAGAGCTGCGCATAGGAAAAAATTTTGAGTTCCAATCTTAGCTGGGTTCTTGACAAGTTAGAGAACATGCGAATAGAATGAGCCAGTGAGCATTTGCAATTTATATGAGAAAAGAAACAGCAAGACACCTTGGTAATGAATAATTGCTTGAAATGTGAATATAACAAGAATAGCAGATAAGCCCAGGGTGAAAAGTATACAGTTTATAATACGGTTAAACATCTACTATTTGAAACCTATTGAGAGCTTTAATATGAAATAGAGAACCTCATTTGCCACTCCTTGATCATCTTTATAGCCAATATTGTCTAAGATCTCATTTATGGCTGTCAGGTCCCTTCTAGAGCAAGCCTCGCCAAATGGTGACAAAGGAGAGGATGAAGCACCATGTGGGATACCCATCAAGATATGAGAAGGAACCTGCACAGGAAAGGAAATGGAAACATGAAAACTATTTAAGACTCGCTTCTAATGTCAAGTTTAGTTACAAGCAGTCCCTGATGGTTTAAGTGTATTGACAAATCAACTAGAAAAACAAACTCCAATGCTATTTCAGGAATTTATATATCTGTACAGTCATCCGCAACCAATTTTCATTTTTGCATTTTTTTTAAAACGAGTTGTCTCTAAGAAACAGTCTGACAAAAGTTCCCCTCTAAAATTCCTAATGAATCCTTGCCCAACAGAAGGCACTGAACTCAAAAAAGTTTCACTGCATGATGAAATTATAACACGGCAATCTGCAGGCACCAAAACAAGAAGTCAACAAGAGGTATAGAAGATATGACAGTCAAATGAACAAACATACATCATTTTCCTTCTGAAGAGGAGTCAAAGCAGCGACTAAGGATTTCAGACTTGGCCGCTCTCGGAGTTCATACTGTAAACATCGAGAAGCCAGGCGTACTAACTCAGTCCCATCATCACTGGAAAACTGTCCTTCCAAACAAGAATCTGTCAACATCTGAAGATTTCTATCCCGTATCAAGTCAAGGGCCTGGAACAATTTTCTTTTGAGTGTTAAATTTATGTGGACAGGCTTGTGTAACATGTATTTGTAAACATGGGGAGGAAAACACAGTTTTTTTTGTGTTTGGCAGCTTGATCTAGAATGTCAATCAATGGATCCAAACGAGAGTTATACTAGTAAATTTACATTTGAATGATGTGCACTCACATGACTTGGGGGGATATGCTTTCCACTGAGAAGGTCAAGCAAAAGAGTGCCAAAACTATATATTACACTCTCTGGTGTTACTCTCCCTGAAACAAAGACAAGGAACATAAGCAAAGTCTTGGATTAACTTATATAACAAGGATTAAATAATATTAGTGCCCAAATACATTGGAGGGCAGGAACACAATTAGACAGCTATGATGACACAAAATTAGCACCAGTACAAGATATTATGCAGACAAGTACAATTTAGTCAAAATTCTCTATTCTGGGATGCAATCAAAATTGATAAATATGACCAAAATCTCATACTCTATACAATGCAAGAAAAGCATGCCTAACAGGGAAATCATCAAAAGATCGCACATCTCTCAAAACTATAAAAAAATGCATTGGCCTAGATAGTATTATAAGAGTTCCATTATATGGATCTAAATTCTGAAAACCTTTTGGGCAGGTCAGAAGAATAGTAATGTTATGCATCAGAAGTTTTACAAGCATGAACACATTGAACATTCCAAAAGAACAATATGGGAACTACAGATTTGTGGTGCTTTGAGGATCTAGATTATATAACACCTTGAGCAGGCCAGTCAGCAAGGCCCTTAACGGGTGGTAATGTAAAGTGATCTCACCATTAGATTTAACTACATAAATCCATTAGTTGTTCATAGATCTTCTGATTTCAATTTCAGAAAATCACAAAATCAAAGCAGCAAGAAACGGTACTGTGAACAAGAAGCACCTACCAGTTCTCAAATACTCAGGAGGAGTAAAAGCCAGATTCGTACTATAACTTTTTCCATCCCTGCTGTTTTTCATGAGGCCAAAGCTGGAAAGTTTTGGATTACCATCCTGTATAATTCTAACATATAAATAAAGAATGCAGGTAGAATCTAACTAGGAATTGGTTTCAGAGAAATGGAGACAGAATTTCATACCTCATCAAACAAAATTCTATAGGCATTAAGGTCATGGTAAAGGGCACGCCCTTTACTTGTGCAGTATTCTAAAGCTTCTGCAAGATGTAGAACAACTCTTAATCTCATCGGCCATTTTATAGGTTGAGTTTCCCCTGATTCAAGAGAGAATTGATTTGCTTATATCCCCTATAATCAAACTTGTAGAAAGACAGTCATGCAATTTTACAGAAAAAAGAAAATTGGTGCTATTATACCATATTTAGGATGCAGAATTCAATCAGGAGACCAAAAATACAATCACAAATATGCAACAAAACTTGTATCCAGAATCCTTGTCCATGCATGAGAAATAAGCCTTACAATGGAAAAGGTGTTTTGCAAGTGTCTCATTGAGCATAAATTCTGCCACAAGCACCCTTTCATCACCTTCACAACAGAAACCAAGCAAATTTACCAATCTATGACTCCGTAGCTGGCCAACAGATCTCGCTTCCTCCTATTATTGTAACAGAAAATTATTTTCAAGTTATGACACAGTAAACTCAAACCAAGGTATTTCTTCAAGCAGGTCTTTGTGACCTCAATGAGAATACATAAACAGATTGGCATTCATCAGTTATATGCAAGGCTTGATTCACGAATAGACCTCAAATTGAACAAAGAAATGCCAGAATTTGTCTTATTGCTAACTAAACAGGGGATGTAAATAAAGCGATTCGATCCTAGTCATACTAATTCGTTGAAGGTAGTCCATGCCTCTTAGTATAATTTAAAACACGGCACCTGCTCGAATGAAGGAAAAAAAAATTTGTCGAGTTGTTGATGTTTCCGAAAGGGCACTCTGCATAATGAAATTAAAAATGCAAACATAGAATCCAAGTACATTAGTGGATGGCGTAGAAGTAGCGCACCAAAAATTGTCGAGCATCAGGCCAGGCCATTTTATTGAATCGCTTAACAGCAATCCTCCTCTGATTTTCAAGCTTCCCTTTATAAACAACATTGGGAGCCTTCTCCCCATGCTCAGACACAATATTTTGTACTGCAAAACCAGATGTTGCATTTTTCAGCTGCTCAAGTGTGAATTCGCGGAATGTAGGCAAGTCATTAACCTCACTCTTATCTTCATTTCCTGGGGGGAAAAAAAGTTACGACCCATAAAAAAAATAAACTTTCTTTTCCCAAAAGAGAAGAAAACCCAATTATTTGACCCACCAACATCAGGAACTTCAACAACAGCTGCCTTGAACTGTGAATCTACGCAACAACCTGTAAGCTTAGTGCACTGACTCCCCATCTCTCAAAAATCACAAACCAAGGCTTTAATTTACCAGATCATAAAATAACCAAACTTGGCAAATCTAATCAACCCCAACTGAACCCACTGAAGCTATACAACTGCAAAAACTCAACAGCCACTCAAATTTTATAGAAACAAGATCAAATGGCCCAAAGATTTGAGGAGCAACCAAAGAAAGATAAAAGATGAAAGAATGTTGAAACCAAGATCAGATCATGCCATGTCATGTCACATCAAATTCATATAATGAGCGTGATGTGATATAATGGTTAATATTTGTATGAGTAACTTTAAAAAAAATGTGAATTATGACCGACAGGGATAGAATCTTGCATATTATTTTAATGGTTTTAATAGATATTTTCATGTAGCAGACAGGTGACTCTTATTACTGGAACAAGATAATTAGTTTTTTTTTTTTTTTTTTTTTTTTAGGAGAATGGAACAGCTTCAAGAGGTCCAAAAGAAAACATGTCATCATCTCTCTTGCTCTCCCGCCGTAATCATTTCAATTTTGCCACCTTAATTATCATGTGTTAGGCAAACGGCGCCGTTGGACTTGTTGAGTCCACGAGATCAGGCTTGGGTCCCAGGAATGAGGTAATAATGATAGTAGTCAAAACTTGACTCAGGTCCACAATTTAACTTGGAAATCTGATATATTATAACAAATATAGTGGTGAACAGTGCTGAAAATAAAATTTATGTTCTTTTAGTTTTTTATGGATTTTTTTATATGATTTTACCATTTATTTTTTTTCTTTTAATTACATACTAAATATTAAGATATTATTTTAATATATTTTTTATAGAGAAAAACTTGCTAATGAGATAGGTTTTTATTTAAAAATAAATACTTAATACCTTTATTAAAATAATGAAAAGATGCACTAATAAAAAAATAAAATTTAATACATTTTACCCCAATAATTTTACTTGTTGTCTTTCCAATAAATATTTAATTAAATAAAAAAAATTTAAAATAAAAAGTTATTGAACCGGATCAAGATCATAACCTAGGCCAGGAAATGACGTGTTAATCTAGCTTATTAGAAGTCAATCAAAAAACATTGTTTATTTTAATTTAGTTTCTTTCTTTAAAAAATTAAATTGTATTTTAATTGGGTCAACCAAACTTGCTATGATGGTTGGCCCACACTAAATCAACTCTTGTCGGTTTACTTTGAAATCCAACTAGATTAAAAAACCGAGCCAATGAATCACACTGTCAGGCTTAACTAACTGTAATAACATTGTAAAACAAATCTCAGTGACATTGAGCAACTAACTAGTTTAAACTAAAGGGAAATTTATCACTTAAGCTAAATCTGTAAACCTATTGTCCACTGTGAATTTGTGAAGCAAAATCGAGCCCATCAGCTAAGAGAACAAAAAATAATGTCTGGGACGGGTCGGGTCGATCTGGTTTAATTTCATTAGAAAGAAATCAGTTTGATCTATGCATAGGTTAATCGAAGCCGGTTAGGGACCAAAATCGAAATAAATGAAGTTTGGGGGGGGGGACAAAAAATAATAGCTGGGACGAGTCGGGTGAAAGAAATCAGTTCGATCTATGTGGTATGTAAAAGGTTAATTGAAGTAAATGAAGTTTGGAGACTAAAAATCAAAATAAATGAAGTTTGGGGGGTAAATGTAACTTCATTAAAGTTTAATTATTTTTTAAAATATTTTTCTAACTTGTAAATATATTAAAATAAATTTTTTTAATTAAAAAAATATAATATATTTTATATAAAACATCAAAATAATATGAAAATATTAAAAAAAATTAATTTAAAATAAAAATAATTTAAATAGTTTAATTTAAAAAAAAAAAAAAAACATAAAAACAAACCGGATATAAAACAAAACCAACTACCGTTACACCGATTAAAAATCAAAACCTTTCCAGTTCTAGGGTTAGGGTTTAAGCGCACCTGAAATTAAAACACCAACAAGTCCCTTGGCTATCCGTACGAAATGTCGAAGAAGAACGATTTAGGTCGTAGAAAGAGACAACATGAATTCGAGCTTCAACGTAAATCTCAGTTTCCGTTCTCCCAAACTCTATAAATCTTAGCTTTTTGATCTTTATTCACTGTTGATTTCTGTTTGGTAATATTAGGAGAGAAGGAACTGAAGGAGAAGAAGCAGAAGAAACTTCAAGCGAAGAAAAACAAGATGAAAGTAAGCTTCTTTCTCTTATTTATTCTTTCTTTTTGAATTTATTTTCTAATTTTTGTTTCTACACAAAAAAAAAATCCCATATTTGAATGGCTAATTGCATATTTGAATTGGAATTAAGGTTTCTGGTTTTGTTTATTTGGGGATATTTGTATGTTTAGGTTGATGGTAAAGACAAGAATAAGCAGAAGAAAGGTGGAGGTGGGTTTCAAGTAGGGAAGAGAAAGGTGAAGACCAAATTGAGCGCATTGGCAAAAGCTAAAGCTGATCAAGCAATGCAGCTTGATTAGTGAGGTTCAAGCTTATATCTTATCTTATCTTTTCTTTTCTTTTCTTTTTTGTTGAAATTCTAATTAGCTGTAATAGTTTAATGGTGCTGGATTTGCAGCTTCAATTTTTGTTATTCAGACGGGGAGCTATATATTTAATGTTGTTTTTAGGATATCTGCTGTTTGTTTTGATAAATTTGCTTCTCAAAGATAAGCAAACGCATTAATCTGGGAGTTTTCACAATACAATGGTGTTATGCACTTGTGACTGTGGAAGTGGGTGGAGTGACTGCACTTTAGAGGGTGTGGTGCACTGGAAAACAGATATATTTATGAAGTGAAAATATGGTTTATGATATCTTTGCCACTCACCTATTATGTTTTGCTTTAAGAGGGGGGGTAATATTCTTCCAACCGA
>Ga0307510_10007271_pt1 | contig 13187 bp, 16 predicted proteins | sample 12_EM_MG_FD_207224 | JGI IMG/M metagenome (GOLD analysis project Ga0307510, IMG submission 207224) | Populus trichocarpa ectomycorrhiza microbial communities from riparian zone in the Pacific Northwest, United States - 12_EM | ecosystem: Host-associated > Plants > Roots > Unclassified | place... | reverse complement strand
CCTTTTTTTTTTCTTCCTTTCCTTTCCTCTCTCCTGCTGTGTTGCGTGTTGGACTCATTAGCTGCTCCCGTGGGGTGCCCAACGTGCCCCCCCGCTTCTTTGTAGATTAGATCCTTGGCGCGGGAGATTTACTCGATGCGCGTGCGCTCGGCGTGTATCTCGAACAATGCCAGTATAAGTTTGGTGGGATTAGCAAAGCACCGGGTGAACATCCTGGTTAGCCGGCTTCTCCCTTCCTCGGTGCTATCCTTCCCTTCACTGCGACATCTAATATGGCTTGCTCGCTCGCGGTGGCGCCGTAGATCCTTATCACACGTATTTGTCGATCGCAGCTGCAGCTGTCGTCTCGCCGGACCCTACGTGGGGCCTCAAGCCCCTCGATCCACTTCTTAACGCGACACACGAGACGGCGAGGTGGGCAAAGGAGCACGTGGGCGCTGTGCCCAGCAATCCGAAAGGGTAGTCACTCTCTGTTTGAGGTGGTGAAGGGGGCCTCTTTCTGGAAGCGGAGAGCGCGTGGACTAGAAGCAAATGCTGATTCTGTACAACATCTGTCAACACTCTGTGACCATGACCAATCAAGCTGCGTTTATGAAGACCTAGTGCCTGACACGGTAATGCTGTAAATGTTTCACGGTTCGCTCGCAACTGAAGCAAGCATAATCTCCGGCGGGAGGAAGTCCGAAACTTGTAAGTAACGCCAACATCATCGATATCGCCACCAACAACCGTACCAACTCTTTTCACCCAGGGACAAATTAGCCAAGCATGCCATCCAATACCGAGGCCCCACAAACAAACCTTTAACATCTAGGCACCGGACTACCCCGACGCGCTCGAGCAGCGTCTGGCCACGCAGGCGGAGCAACATCGAGCGATGGGCGGCTCACCGCAGAGGGCTTCATCAGTTGAGCTCTACTTCATGTTACCATTACAACCACCCTCACCCGCTCCCGCTTTCACTCATCGGTCATTGCTCGCTCACCCACAAACGGCCTACGTTGTGAGGCAAAACAGAGATCGCCGGCGCAATGCCCGATCCCGAGTTGGCGAATATGAACGGGAGCTTGGTCGTCGTCGAGGCGGAGAGCGCAGCAGGCCGAGCGCGCCGTGATGGAGAGAGGGACATATACTGGGCCAACAACGAGCGTCGTGAGTCCCGTTCGTCCATCCTTTCCCCTCTTACCTTGCCTACCTTCATGTTGTTGATTCTCTGGGCCGTGTTCCGCCTTTTGCTTATGCTGGCTTTTTTTTTTTCTGATTTCTTTTTTGGGGGGCGTAGCTTGTCGTAGATCGTGGGATTCTCGTCTTGGCGCGGTGATGCACAATTCGAGAAGGAGAAGCTTGAAATCGGGTCGATCGCCGTCGCTATAAACGCAGGTCAAGATGGGGCATAGATCATATCAGAGCCAGCGGGCCAGCTGGGACGTCGTCGGGAGGGATACTACAGTAGGAAGAAGGGGAAAAGCTTCTCTATAGTGGTGCGGATAGCTTTGGATACCCAATCATGGCAATAATTGTTTTCTGAGAACGTCGAGAACATGGAAAAAAACTTGAACCTGGCATGATAGACCCGCAATTGTCTTTGTAGAAGAATAACTTGACACCCTCAGCACAACCCATGGAATTGTTGGAAGTGCTGCTGTATGTGAATGAAAAAACGTAGAGGCGCGCTGCGCCCAGATGCAGGCACGCTTTGGTCATATGACAGGGACTGCTGGGCGCCTCCATCCGCACATGAACATGCATGAACGTTGATCAACACTGGACTATTGTCCCTATCGAGAATCTGCTGCCTTTGGCTATTGTAAAACCATCACAACGGTGTGACACCCTCCATTGTTCCAGCCTGAGTTCTCTTGCTCGAAACTTAGGATGAATGCTGGCTTGTTCACCGCGACCTAGGGTTCATCAACTCAACTTGCACGTATAAAATAAGGACATGAGCTCCTAGTTCAGCAGCTTCAATCGCACCTCACCACACCGTACGCCTCCTCTCAATCAACTACACATCAATGGATTTCTTCGCTACTCTCTTCTCCATCACCGCCAACACTCCCGAGGTTGAACCCACGCCCTCCACTCCCATCGAGGCCAATGGCGGCGGTGGCACAGGTGGCACTCCCGGCTGCATCGTCGCCTAGATGCTTATCTTTGACCATCGCAAGATACATATATCGCGCCATCCCTATAACCTCCTGTAAGCTCACCTTCAGCAACTTTTTGCGTCTATAGTCATTTCTAATCCCCATTCAACAGTCCAGTAATCCCTCCGACTTTATCCCCTGTCAGTTTTTTTTCGTTCATCTCGTGTTCCCGGCTGCGCCCTTGTGCGGAGGATAATGGACAACACACTGTTTTGTTGTATTGCGTACCACCACCCGAAATTATGTTCCACCTCCTCGAGAAAGGAGAAGTAGTTTACGACGACCCCGTTTCTTGTTCGACAACTTGTAGTTGTAGACGATTATCTGTAGCATGATATCAACACGTCGTTTGACACACACATGGCGGGGTGATACCAGAAAAGGCCTGAGTCTGTGGTTCACGACTGGTCCACCGGCCCCCGGAGGGAGAAGAGCATTCAATGTCTCGGATCCTCGCTCACTACATTCATTGGCGTGTTGAAACGAGGAATCAAAAAAGAGAATGAAAAATTGAAAACTTGAGTACCCTTTTTCTAAAGGTCGATGTGTCTAGCCTCATTCTCTGGAAGGTGCGTCATTTCTTTCTCGTCATTGTTCTGACTACATATGAATGACACCCCTTTAGCCTAGGGAGATCAAACCCGTCAAGCCTTCCAACACTCTTGCCCAACGCTTTCGGGACCGGGCTGCATTTTTCGCAATTTGCCGAAGAGCTGGATCCAGCTGATACGGGTTGTATATTCCCAGACTCCAACCTCTCCCCATCCTTGATGTAGTGATTATTCATGTCTTGCCACTTACATTAAACAGGAATTTGAACAAGGATATCAAGATGTCCTTATTCAAGTTCCTATTTAATAAAAGATGGGGAGAAGTGGGGGTTTGTGTTGGAAGGCTTGATGGGGTGTTATCCATAATGTCAGAAAAAATCACTGGAAATAATCTACCTTCCAGAGAGTGCTCAACACATTGACCGATTGAAGAAGGGGGCCCTCGGCTTTAATCATATCTTTCAACTCGCCAAGGGATATATTCGAGGAGGCAGTAACAGGAAAAGATGTTTTGTCTCCTTCGACGAAGCACCAAAGTTCGTGGCGTGTACCGGACATTTCGTTGTTCGTGGGGGTGCGTTAGATGGGGTGCTGCTGCTGAGGCGTAGGCGGAATCCAGGGGCGGACATTGAAAATGAGCGGAATCTTAGGAAGTCGCTCCTTACCCAACAGCACTTACAGAGCGGGTAAGGCCAGTCTGTTTAGTGGTCTAATGACCAATATCCTGACCACTAAGAACTCTGTTGTGAGAGTTACATGACACTTTGGGTACTTGCACTGTACTTGGAATACTTGACGCACTTTTGGGAAGAATGGTGGCCCCAAAAGAAGGCAATTTCGAGCCGACAAAAAGGGTCATCAAGTATAATAAAAGTACAAAAAGCGTTAAGATGTAGTGAAAATCTAAATCGTGTTTTCCTGTTCCCGACTGACAGAGCCGTCTGGGTGCGAAGAAACCCTCTTGCTAAAAACGACCTAGTTATTGCGAGGCTCTCGATAACAACCGATATACCATTCACCCTCGATAGAATATATGCTTGGGTATTTTACGCGCAGGTAGATATGAGAGGCGAAACTACGTCCAATTATTCCGTGGGCGTAGGAATCTTCTTGACCAATAACCACTAGAACGCCTCCAGCGCCGGGTCGTCTCCTTCTGCAGAGAAAATCATGTCATCCAGGAGGTTCTCGAGGCACTTTTTGAAATCCTCGATACGCTCTTGCTCAAAGTGCGCCACCTTGCTCTTCACAAGGCGCAACACGTGCTCAAAATTGCGCTTCGAATCCAGGGCCCGTCACTTCGCCTACGTGCAGGGCACAGCACCCGTTAGAGAGGGAAGAAGTCCGTAGCTCTCTAATTTGAGTGTTTGAATGTCCGAGACGGTCATTCGCAGCCTTGCCTTGTGCGCGATTGCACTCGTGAGTCTGGTTGAGTCGGCGGAGCTCTGCTTCTGCATTTTGCTACGCATGATCCACGTGCACACGCGAACTGAAGGCCATCTGTGGGGGAATAGACAAGTCGGAGTGCGCGGCTCTCGTCACGAGAGCCGTCATTGCGCTCACCCGGGAGTTGACAAGACACGCATTCTCGTTGCGGTACTCAGTAAGGTCGCTTGATCTTCACGGGCTTGCGCAGACTCTGTCCCTTGCGCTTTGCGTTCGAGCTCGGCCAGCGCTTCAAGGGAACGCGAAAGCTACTTGCCAAAGTACGATGTCATAGAATCACAAACGGTCTGCGCAGACTCGCCCACCGTAGTTGCCAGTTCTGTTCATGGGGTTAATATGTGTCGCATAGGTTTAGCCAGGTAGCATACAGATCATTGCGCCGTCTGGAGACAAATTCGATGGTTTTGACGAGACCGCGCAGCTGAGATTCGAGAACTTCAAGACGCGCTTTTTGGCGGTCAAACTATTATGACATTGTAAGGAAAGCGCCAATATCAGCTGGAAGAGTACTTCGTCCGTTCCAACAAAGCGAGGACCAGTGATAGATTAACCGATAGATGCCATCAAGCCTCCCCCGAATAGCGACGAAGAACGGAAAACGAAGGCTTGGAAAATCTGGAGAAGTAGTCTGGAAGACAAGTTGACGACAGCCGATACAGAAACGAGTTCAGATGCAACATGCCTTGGTGTGAACTGTATACATGGCGAACGCACGGATGGGGTTCCCAACTTCTGTGGAACTTCAACGGCAATAGTGAACACTGGTTGCAGTCCTACTTCCTTCTTTTCTGGGGCTGCCGTCTGATTTGGAACGTCCATGAGTTACACCCACCAAGCAAAAAGTAGAAAGAATTTCTCACTCGTCGTGGAAGCAACTGTTTATCGTCTACGACTTCGTCGTCCTCCTCCTGCGCCGAACTCGGGTGTGGGACGTTGTCGACAAACGCACTCTGCCCGCCATCGAACTCGGTGAAGCTCTCCCCACTCAAAGCAAGGCTTGAAAATGCAGTGACCGGAGGTTGATCAAGAGGGCCGGATATAACGCGGTGCAAGAACACTGACTGTTGATGACGAGGAGTCGAAGGACAGATGAGCGGATGGATTGAGTGCCTCTTGACGCTGTGGCAGTCGCGCGGAAGATGGCGGCGGTTGCGGTAGCGGAGCGGTGTGCTCTACAGACTCCATAGGAATTGTTGGTGATAGCGTAACGCGTAAGGGGAAAGAAAGTTGCAGGCTCTTATGTCTTGAATGCCCACCCCTCGACGCAGAGATAGATGTGGTCGTCAACTCGATCGCGCACGGTTTGCTAATCGAGCGCGTTGGCCCGCCGCCCAGGGCGATCTCGCGCGAATTTGGCACAATATGCGTTATGAGGAAGACGGTCACGTGCAGCAGACTCGGACTGACTTGCGCCAGTCGCATCGGGGACGGGACGGGGATGATGACCAGAGCCTTCACATGTACTGCATCTGTCAGTCGCGACATTCGTGTCGCCGGACCCTGCGTGGGATCGCAGCCCCTCGACCCACTTCTTCTTAACGCGGCCCACAAGACAGGCTTGGTGGGCAAAAGAACACATGACCGTCGCTCCCAAGCCTGAGACTACGTCTGGCCGAGGTATTTGAGGTGTCATCTGGTGATCTGACTAACTTGAAAGCAAGTGCTGATTAATATTCTGTGCGACATCTGTCAGAACTGTAACCATGACCAAGCCCGAGCAAGCTACGTTTGGCGTTTCGACGAAACGACGAAAACCCAGCCCAGATATGCTTGACACGTGGGCCGTTAGCCCGTTACATGCGTACTTGCAAGGTTATCTCCTATCTCCGGCGGGAGGAAATCGAATCGAACATATAAAGTAACCTCCTAAAGGTCGTCACCTATCACCCATCCATCACCTCCAACATCTACTGTACCAACCAGCCTTTTCACTTGGGACCAAACGAGTAAAGCATGGCATCCAACACCGACGCTCCCACAAAACAAACATTCGTCGTCTGGGCACCAGACTACCCCGACGCGCTGGAGCGGCGTCTGGCCGTGCGCGCACAACATAGCGAAGGTGTCAAGCGGCTCGCCGCAGAGGGCTTCATTAGTTGAGTTTTACTCTACATTTCCCCACACTCTCGATCTGGCTCTGAACTCGACTTGTTGTGCCAGAGGTCGGCGGGCCGATGTCCGATCCGACAGCGGATAAGATGAATGGGAGTCTGCTCGTTGTCGAGGCTGAGAGTGCTGCGGCCGTTCGCGCCGTGATAGAGAAGGACATATATTGGGCCAGCAACGTCGTGAGTTCGTCTGTCTATCCGCCTGCCTTACTCTCTCAATGGTTATACCTTCGGTTGTGCTCATACTCTTTCATATCCTGCCTGTGGGGCTCTCGTCTTGGCGCGGCGGTTTATAGTGGGATAGGGAGAAGGTCGAGATCAGGTCGATCGCTATCGCCGTCAACCTACATTAAGATGGGCTGTAGATCAGGGACCAGGTCCGAACGTCGTCGAGAACGGAAGGCAGACGGAAATACTCCGTAGTAGCTGTGCGAATATCTTAGGATTATAATGATGACATTTTCTAGAGCACCGGAACAACTTGCGGTTGGCGTGTTGACTATTATCACGATGGATTCCTGCGAGTTTGCGACGTGTGTGACGAGGGTATTCCACTAGCGCACAGCAAGAAGCTAATGAGCGTGTCTAAAGTTTCATGTACGTCTATGGCAGTGTATAACACAGGAAATTCACAACAGCACCTCTAAAATCTGGAATACTCAAAGTACACAACGTTCAAGTTAGTTAAGCAAAGGTCGAAAAGTCGTTAATAACACCTGTCACAAAGTCACGCCCTCTTTAACTGGGGGCAACTTTTCTCCCAGTCCATTGATAGTGGGGGCCATCGCTGCCAGTGGCGGCTGCTCCGTCACGACCTTCTCGCTCTCCTTGCGCGCAAACTCGGTAGGGAACACGATGGCTCTGTCGAGAGCAACGGGAAGACCGCTGTGCCTACCGCGCAACATGACGGCGCAGAGGACCAATTTCGAGACATTACTCATCGCACCGGCGAGGGAGAAGTTTTTCTAGTTTTGTTACAATAAAAGTGCCATCAGCAAGGGGAAAGCAAAGGAAGAAAACTCGGAACTAGACTCAACTGATGGCATCCCCATCGAGAGCCCGACGGTGCCATATGCAGAGACAATTTCAAAGACTACATATATCAGATATATGCAGGCAAAGACAAGACGGAAGATTCGACGCGACGTACAGATGGCAAATATTGTCAACCAAGATGCGTTGTCTGGATTCCTCAGCTGACCGCGCTGTTCGCTCAATCAGTAACCCCCAAGGTCTTAGCCGTTTTGCGCCAGCATACCTCGGCGATGCAAATGAGAAACAGTGCAAGGGCGATCCACCAAAGATCTGCACATGCGTCGTTATTTAGATGCGCGCGTCGCAAAGCTTGAAGAAAAGAGTCGGCGCGTACCGAACGAAAGTTGCCGACGCACGTGACGTCCGAGATAGCGGCCCCAAATCGCGACGCGCGAGTCGCTCTCAGGGTAATCCGCTTCGTTCTCTGTATTGTCATTGTCTTCTTCGAAAATACCAAGAGAGCGTTCTTCGTATACGTTTGTCGATCGTACACTGCTCTCCCCGATTCAGCCCCATGGTCGGATGGTAACACATAGCAATATGGGCCCACCTCATCATGATCGGGTAGGGCGCAATGTACATCATCACAAAGTAGAGCACGCTGATCGTTGATCAAAGTCAGCGGCTGGCGACCATGACATCTTCCAACGTCTGGGTGACTACTCACTGCTCTGCTGGTGCAAGGGCCGAAATAGCGATGGATTGAAAGCCAGCAAATCGTACCGCGACCGCTTGCACGAGTCCGAGTAAGACGCGTTGGCCAACGGGAACAGAGTCGAAAGCGGGTATTCCGAGGTTCAAGACGAGGAAGAAGAACCAATCTGTGAAGCTAGGGCGGATAAGATAGCATACCGGGCGCTACACAAGTACGCAACGCGCTTAACTTACTTCAGAAGGACCAGAACCGTGAGGAGAAACCACGTTTGCCGCGAAGGGAACAGATAGATGAAGCAGCGTCGTGGGTGGTCTAATATGAAATTGAAGGTTTCTCGCCATTTAGATCCCTTTCGGGACAACCTGTAACTAATCCATCTACATCATAGGGACGAATGTCAGCTGACACAGGCGCAGAAAGTAAATATTTCAAGAAACTGACATGCAAAACCGCAGACTGATGATGCAAGATTCATTTAGTCTATGCATCTAGTAAAGAGACTAGACATACAATATAGGCTGTGGAATAGGTTGAGAATAAAACATGAAATGGATCACAAGTCGACTCACAAAGCCGGTATTGCCCGCGACCGCCAACCATACCATAAATATGAGTAAAGGGTATGCTGTCTGGAAAGGCACCAAGTTTTGATCGACCAGCGAGTAACCGGTATTTGCCCATGCGCCAACAATTTGGAAGGCGGAATACCTGAGTGGTGGGTCAGCACAATTCGTTATATGAGAGCAGATCAAGGTTGCTTAAAACCCACCAGATTGGGTTGATAACGCGGTGTTGGTTTGGCGGTAGAAACTCATCCTTCCATCTAGACATCGACATATATGGGGCAAGCACTGCAAATGGTATCAATAGCATGACGATATAATACTAGGAATGCTTCGTAAGCGCCCGTTCTTTTTGGGAAGGAGACGGCAAGGAGAATGTACTAACTCCAGAAACGATCCAAAATAAAGCTGTGAGAGCACGGTACTCCACGCCACCTAGCTCTTCGTAATTGTCATCCGACAGTCCAATGAAGCGTGAGTTGTGTCCGACACGCGCGCGGAACCGGAGATATGGGACAGGACGGGCGCCCTGCGGAATTTCACCCTGGTCCGGGGCTAACAACCTGGGAGTTAGTGGAATTGTGAGCGTACGTCGAACATTCCGCTTGAGTGAAGGAAAGAGACGGTGAAGGAGCTTTATAAACCAAGTCAAAGGGTTGGGGAAACCCCCGAAATGGTCGTCTTGATGTTGCGGATTGATGGTCTGCACCGTTCCGTGACGATTCAGCCCTGTAAACTGATTTTTGAGTCCACCAAATTAGGCGATTCGATACGATTCGTTTTACGGACGCAGATGAGGGCGCGGCTCGGCCTGAGTCTGGTGCACCGAGACCGCAGAGGCTCTGGGCGATTCGGGCAGCGTGTCATGACGGCTGTACTTCTCATCAGCGCGCGGAGTTTCACCTCCACGTGATGAAGCACGTCGGAGCAGGATCCCTCCTCCAAAGTCGGTCGAGGAAATCGGCCGGGGTTCCGTATCGACGCGACGGATAACAAGGGGCGGAGATGTCGTGTGATGAATTCTACGGTCGTCGGCGGCGTGCGTGGCTGGCTGTTGGACAGATATGGTATGATCTGGTGCGAAGTCCTGCGCTTTGGCACGCTCAATCTCCGACCAGGCGATCCAGTCGAGGTGCCTCGTGAAGTATCGCTTGCGCACGTAGACGGTTACGAGAGAAACGAAGACCTAGCACAAGTTGGGACACCAGGCTCGTTGCGAAAAAAACGAAACAGAAGGTTGAGCGTACCGGACTTCCGACGAGAGAGACAAAGACGATGATAGCTTGCTGCCATGGTGTGAGCGTGCTCAAGTCCACGGTGGCAAGTCCGGTACCCGTTATCCCACTGACGCAGAGGAAGAGTGCATCGATGTATTTGATGCTGAATGTTCCATTCGATGCAGAGAGTATGCCTGCGGCGATGACCGGAACAAGTGTACTAGTCGGAAACATCAACGAGGATCGATATCACAGGGAGCGTACTCACAAGAGGGTAAGATGAATCCGATAGAAATTAAGCTGACGGCCGAGTACCGATCCCAAGCTCGACTTGGTTTCTGCCATATACACGGTATGGGAGGGTCGATGGTCAAGTTATGGAATGGCAGGGTATGTGGGATGATTCATCGCCCGAGAAAAGGCAGGTCTCTTGTGAATCTGGGCACGTCCCAATGTTGAGCGCTGAGCGACTGCTCCGAGTCCGTCACGTCTCGATCTGCTGAACGCCTCCCATGGAGGCCACGCCACGTCGGACACCCTTTGCCGCGTGAATATCTTCTCGGCAACATCCGTGACAGCTGTTCGGCGTCCAGAGTTGTGCAGGCACAGTGGGCACATACTACAGGGGATCCAGAGAGTGCGTTTGCGCTTGTATAGTACTGACTACTGTATAGAACAGAACATAACAGCCGATAGGGGCCGCCATTTATGCTACCATTCGATTCCGCCGCCGCGGTGCGGTACGATTATACTCCAAGGAAAGCCCGGGCCGAATCGTACGGCCAATCAGGAACTGTGGATTTTGCCCGCTCGCCAGATCTTGGAGTCGAATCCTAATCGAGCTCGAGCTCAATCATTACTCTTTCCAAAAGCAGAAGCAGGGGTTGGCAGGAATTAGCATTCACTCACTATTCACCCACAGGACGTGTAAGTTTAATGTAACAAAACCGAGAAAAAGCTCCGCCACAACGGCCATCAAAATCGCCCACGTGATGTGATAAACACACCCGCGTTCCACACGAATTTAGAATTTCCACTCGCGAGGAACGAGTCGGCCCAATTACTATTGCTCCCTTCGGGGATGCATACGAAAAAATTGGAACGATACAGAGAAGATTAGCATGGCCCCTGCACAAGGATGACACGCTGTTTCAGAGTGGTAGACCTACGGGTCTCAATATTTATTTTTTCCCAACCTCAATATTAATTTAATATTGTTGAACGAAATTTTCGACCAAGTTCCCCGTCATTCCCTTTCCCTTTCAGTTGACGAGCGTCTAGAGGTGCCAGTGGTCCATGGTCCGGCCATAATCACATTAATATAGGCAAGTGTTACCAGAATCTGCTCATTCCCTACCCTACCCTTACTACTATGCAATAAGACTCTGCAGGTACTGACGTACTGACGCGTCCCCTCAGGTATACAAACGACAAAGCGGAAATTACCCCGGTCATTGCCAATTTTTTGGCCGCACAGGCTCAGCATATCCTATATCGGGCTGGGGCTCGTAATTTTCTCCTCATTGACGTCCCACCATTGTATATGTCACCGATCAGTAAGTAGAGCATTTCAACTCCGGCAGTAGAAGAAGCCTCAGGTTTCACAGGGGAGAGTATGGGTGACAAAGTCGTCCGGTTTGGAAATTGGAATGATGAGTGACGACGTGGTCTTGTCAACTTTGCGACGACCCATCCTGATGCTACGGTCACGGTCATGTTGTTCTCGGCCTGGGACACGTTCACACGAATACTGTCGGATCCTGCCCGATACGGCTTCAATCCTGCAGACAGAACCATTCAATATTCAATATTCAAGGTGGATCCATTTATTTTATGATCCAACCCAATGGACGGGAACACCGGGCCGACATAAATAGTCAAGTGTCTGAATCACCGCATTGATCGTCCACGTACACCTGACGTATACGATATCATATGCCCGGTGTGGCGTAGCCGGAAAAGACAATGGCCACATGACAGACATGCATACAGGGTCGCCTTAAAAAGAGACATGCGACGACATGCACTTAACCCCACGTAGTTTTCTGACTATTAACCGAAGCGAGCCAAGAGATCTCCGGAGTAATGATACGCCGTATCGAGCGGCGTGCCTGCCTAGTGGCAACTCCAATATTGTTCTGACATACAAAATGCATTTACTGGCTAGCCAGGGCCAGGAAAAAGCCTGTCCCGATTCCGTAATAATTTGAACAAACCTTTTGTTGACATATTCTTTTTTTTTCGTCCGGGTCCGTCGTGGTATTGTTTAGCACCATGGTCATTTTGTGCATTTATCTGTTTTTATTGAGGTCAGTTTGGGTCTGAGGCTCGGTGTCACGCACTGTTTCAATATGGGAGTGGGCCGGTTGTCGCAGACACCCACAAGTCAGTCAAAAACAAGGGGACAGACACAGACAAACAAAGTTCTGAATGAATAGAATGACACATTCGAGTAGTTGCCCCTGCAACCCCATGGGCAACCGTAATGACAGCCCCGTTTCCCCCAAGCGCAAGCAGCCGAAGTTGTGCCATCGATAAAGAATTTCGAACTTGTCGGTGATAGGACGAAACAAGGTGATATTTATCTCAGGCCTCAGGTGCTGAACGTCAGAATTACACCACGTATTTTCAGCTGCACACTACGGTCCGCTGTCCATTCAAAACGTATGTGTTCAAGGGTTTCCTCGAGTGTCATCGTGGCTAATTGCGAGGATGAGAGGCCCGTCAACGGAAAATTCCCAAGGGGAGGGCGCCAAAGGGCCAATGAGAAGGGAACTCACCTGCGTCGCCCACGTTGAAGTTGAGAGACTTGAACGGTTCTGAACCTGCATGCCCCTGACGAGGCGGAGCACCGGGGTTGAAGAAACTCGCAAAGCTGCTGCCGACTTTCCAGACAAGGACTATGCCTTCTTCCAGCGAAACCGTCACCAGTCGCCGGCCGTCCGGCGAAAAGCTGCACGCCGCAAGTGCCTTTTTGTGACACTCCAGCACGTATAGGCGCGTGGCCGTCTTGAGGTCGTACATGACAATTGCACCCTCGCCCGTACCCACGGCCAAGCGCTGGCTCGCCATATGGAAATCAATCGTGGGGAAGCTGCGAAGTCAGACAAAAAAATTCCATCAGATAACCTCAGGCGCTGGGGCGAGGGACGGGTGCAGACGTTTTAACGACGTGTCCGAGGATCTCCGTCGCTGCATCTAGAACGGCGTCACGGTTCGTCGTAGAATTAGGGTCCAGGGACTTCACCACCGCTTCCACGAGCTTGGGAAGGTTGGGATGAATGATAAGAGGCTTCTGCGGGACGAGTCAGAGGATCTGATAGGAAGATAAGAAGGTCGCCGACTTTGCGAATCAGAAAAGCTACGAGCTGCATCACCGATTTCCGATGGTCCAAACTCTGCGGGTGCAAAATATCGAGCGAAAGCGTCGTCATGAATATCCCCGTATTGTCGGTCATAATGTGG
>Ga0307510_10007270_pt1 | contig 13188 bp, 9 predicted proteins | sample 12_EM_MG_FD_207224 | JGI IMG/M metagenome (GOLD analysis project Ga0307510, IMG submission 207224) | Populus trichocarpa ectomycorrhiza microbial communities from riparian zone in the Pacific Northwest, United States - 12_EM | ecosystem: Host-associated > Plants > Roots > Unclassified | place... | reverse complement strand
AGGTATTTCCTGATCAGAAGCCCATTGACCGCACCTTCATCAACACCTGGGAAGATAAAAATGTGACGGACTGGGTAAGGGCCACCGGCAAAAAGAAAATTGTCATGGCTGCTTTGTGGACGGAGATTTGCCTGGCGATGCCTGCAATCCAGGCGCTTGGCGAGGGCTACGAAGTATACATCGTTACGGATGCTTCCGGCGGCGTAAGTGTGGAGGCCCACGAGATGGCCATCATGCGGATGGTGCAGGCCGGCGCCGTGCCGATCACCTGGACGGTATTTGGTGCTGAACTGCAGCGCGACTGGGCAAGAACAGAAACGGTAGCAAAGGTAGGTGAAGTGCTTATCGAACACATGGGCAACGTGGGCACCAGCCTTCTATGGGAAGGCCAGCTGCTGGCGACAGCTCCCGATGGCGTGCCTGCAGGAGCATAACCTACCGCAATGATTTTTCATTAAATTCAGGAAGTGCCCGGCGTATTCCAATAAAGCTAATTACTTCCTGAATTTTTATTGAATTTACTGTAATAAACAAGAACCTGAAAATAGTTTTCCATTCAAACAATGAAAATTGAAGACCGAGTAATTGAGCTGGCCGTTAAGAAAATGACCGGGGAAGCCAGTATTGAAGAACAGCAAGAGCTAAATGATTTGCTTCAGGATGACGCTCATGCGCAGGAAGCATTAAAGGTTCTGCTGGAGGAGCACTATTACGAAGAACCGGCTCCGGATGACCGGAGTCGCCTGCTTTTCGAAAAGATCAAAGCGAAAATAAAAGATAAAACGTAATTTATTTAACCTGTATATTATATTTAGCTGATCTACTCTGATGGAGGTCTGTGCTTCGCTCTTGCTGAACGATGTACTGGCTTGATTGGTCCAAACCTGCCGGACGCTGCCGTTCCTGATATTGTACCAACATAAAATTCAAATACTGAAAATGTCAACAGCAAACAACGCCGATATCATAAAAGGACTTTATGAGGCAGTAAATAAAAAAGACCTGGAATACATTGAAAATTTAGGCGCGGACAATAGCGAATGGCTGGACGTGCCCTTTAACTATACCTCAAAAGGAGCGAGGGCTATCATTGACCCGTGGAAAAGCTGGTTTGAAATCTTTCCTGACGCCACCTGCGAAGTGCAAAGCCTGGTAAACCTTGGTAATTATGTGGTTGCCCAGGGTATTGGCAGGGGCACTCATAAAGGCGTATTCAATTCCCCGGCAGGCGAGCTTCAGCCGAGTGGTGTGCACATGCAAACTAATTTCTGTGATGTATACCGCCTCGAAAACGGGAAGATCATCAGGGCCGACTCTTACTTTGATTTTTATGCTTTGCTTGGCCAACTGGCCCCTGAGAAATTGAAGTAAATGGCTTATCCCGGCCCGGATCCGGCGAACCCATCTTATGATGGCACTGCGCAACCTCAGGGTCCCTGCAACTGCCGAGGCGGGCATGATAAATTACGAAGTATTTCAGTCTGAAGAAAATGAACTTCACTATTACGTCAGAGAAACCTGGGAGAGCGAAGAAGCATTACGGCGTCATTTATTAAACAGAACAAATTTGCAGTTAGCTTTATTGAATTTTTAATTATGTCTTCAAAAAACGACTATACAGGAATGTGGGTTACCGCTGATGGCTACATCCGGCACGAACTTTTGCCCAATGGACGGTATGACGAGGCGCGCGGCAGGCGAAAAAGTGCTTACCAGGGTAACTACTGGATTGATGGCGACCATATCGAATATAAGGACGATACGGGATTTACAGCTGACGGTGATTTCAAAGACGGTATATTATACCACGCCGGTATGGTGCTGTATAAAGAAGTGAAATGATCTTCCTTTGCGGTTTTTCGTTCGCTCTTTCCCCGGTTGAGCCCTGGTTGCCTTTCAGAACATTGATGTAAGATATCCCCCGGGATGCACCGGGGGATTTTCCGGGAGGCCTGACCAGGCCAAATGCTTCAGTCATACTTATATTTCTATCCGATTTCGTAGTTATAGCAGTTACTTTTCATAGCTGCACCCAAAAAGCATTAATTTACAAGCCCGTACAAATTTATTACTGATTACGGGATATCTAATTCTACGGGAGCACTCCGCCGGCCATTGGGCGCAAAAGTTATTGCTCTTACTTTTAAACCCAGGTTAGATGGAACTGCAATTGGTTTGGTATATAAATCAGATGTTTCATCCGGCGTGTATCCATCAATAGTATAGCGAATAACGGCCGCCGGAACAATACTACTTAGCGTAATAATCTTTTTATTCCCCTGGGTTTGTACCCTATCCATTCCATCCGGCTCCGGTATGCGATAATGAATTTTTCGCACATCCAACCGCCCGAATTGTTTGCCAACTCTGCTGGTGAAATTTATGTAATCTTTATGAGTTGCAGATATGGGTAAATTACTTACATCACCAGTGCCAAAAATTACAGATGGCATACCTGAATGTTAAATACTTAGTAAGATCCTACTATATAGTTTAGATTGCAGCATTAAGCTGTATGAAATTTTGAAGTGTGACCTTCCCTCATCAAGTTTTCCATATAAGTTGCTTTAGTTTTGTTTCTCCTCAAAAGTATTTAAGGAATGAGGATCTAAAGACACATCCAAAACCTTTAAACCAAATTTTATGCTCAACCGTTGCACGGTATCCTTAAAGTTACCGGCTACTATGACGTATTTGCCTTCCGGTGTCTGGAAAACCAGTACAGGCTTCTTGTCATTACCAGCCTCTTTAAAGGATAACAGTCTGGAACCTGAGGTTATGTAACGGGCGTAATGTTTCACTGCATAATACTCCGGGGTGTAGGTAGCTGTCTGCTTTTGCGAATCGACACGGATAAGCGCATTTTGCTTCCATCCCCATCCACTTGTACCACTATCGTTTAAAATAGGGTTCCAAAACGTATATTCAGTGCAACCATGACCCAGATAACTATTGATGAGATCGAACGTATGCTCGGCTGATTTCCAGTCAAAGGTTCCCCATCCGCATTCACTTTCTGTTTGCACATACTTATATTGGGGATATTTTTTACGGATAGCCGGTAGTATTTGCCCCCCCTCCCATTGAAACCCGATGCCTTGAATCGTGGTTGCCATACGTGGGTCTGAGAGTACCTGATCGACAAGGTCGTAACGGTTGGTGTTGATTGTGCCAAAAAACAACGAAACATCGGGATGTTTAGCTTTCAAAGCGGGCGCCAGGTATTCTGTATTGAAACGCACAGCACCTTCAGGTGTCCAGGCACAGCCGGGATAGACAGTATAGCTGTACGCTTCATTCTGATACATCACCATCTTAATAGGAATATCCTGCTCTTTATAAGCCTCTATGAACTTACAAAAGTAGTTAGCATAGGCTTGCAGGTAACGTGGGTCCTGAATCAGGTAATTATTTACGGTTACTTGCTTTGGGAAGACATTTTCATTCCTTTGCTTGTTATTCTCATAAAGAACAACCTCAGAAAGCGGTGATAGCTGATTGTATTTGGCATCACTGAGAATTGCGTAATTGTGATTGACTTTCATCCATGAAGGGGGAGACCATGGAGAGATCCAAAAGGTCATTTTGGGATTCCTTTTCTGGGCTTCCCTGATATACGGGATGAGCGCCTTTTTGTCCCTGTCAATATTGAAGTACTTTAACTGAAAGTCACCATCAATCTCATCACAGCTGTACCAGTCACGGGAGTAATCGTTGGCGTTCATGGAAAAGCGCCCTATGGTAAAATGCAGATCGCCATCGGTGGAGAAAAACTGGTTCAGGATCATGTCTTTTTGATCTTTTGGAAGCAGGTTCAAAGCATCCCATCCCAACTCGTTGAAACATGTGCCCCATGACTGGAACTTACTGCCATCTTTTTTATCGTCAATGGTAATATCTATAGGTAAATTCGCCTTTTTTTGGAGATTTATATTTTCAAGTTTCCAAAAATTTGCGTCACTGCTCTTAATCCAATTGAAGGACTGGGCTGGAACTTGCAATGATAATAAAAGGCTGATTGATGTTAATGTAATTATATTAAGAATTCTCATGTTATATTAACTTTTGATATTGTTTTCGTTCTCTGTTAATCTTTGCGTCCGAATTTATACCCGCTTTTATTCCACATTTATCTTATACGTTTTTCCTGCCGTTGTTTTAAAATCATAGAGCCAGGTTCTTGGCAGTTGTACGCCAAGCTTACTATGGTCGGTTTTAATGATCGGCTTTTTAATATTCATTGTAGCATAAAAACGGTTTGTATTTTGCGCGGATGCTGTTGTTAGTAGTTTGTTAATCACCAATTGATTTAATCGAAGCCGGCAATTACCCCCCAAAGCTGAATGAATAACAAGCTTTGTGATTTTATGATCATCCCAGGTTATATCTACCTTAAAACCTCCGCGTGCCATTAAGCCGGTTACGCTTCCTTTCCTCCAAACATCCGGTAGCGCGGGCAATAAGTAAATAGCGCCATCATGGCTTTGCAGCAGCATTTCGGCGATACCTGAGGTACAACCAAAATTTCCGTCTATTTGAAACGGCGGGTGCGCATCAAACAAGTTGGGATAAGTGCCTCCGGATTCATTTTTCTGATTATTTGCGGGTGAAATTTGATCGGTTATTAATTTATAGGCATGGTTACCGTCAAGTAAACGGGCCCATAGATTAATTTTCCATGCCATTGACCAGCCGGTTGAAAGATCGCCCCGGCAAACCAGCGAGTTTTTGGCTGCGGCGAAAAGCTGCGGATTGCGGAAAGGCGATATTTGATTGCCGGGAAATAACCCATAAAGATGTGAAACATGGCGGTGATGGTCAGTTGGTGAATCCAGATCATCCAGCCATTCCTGTAGCTGTCCGTATTTACCTATTTGCATAGGCGGCAATTTTTTTCTGTAATTCATTAAACTATCGGCAAAGGCCCGGTCAGCATTTAAATCGGCGGCAGCATGTGCAACATTTGTAAACAGGCCATAAACCAGTTGATTATCCATTGTGGCCCCGGCAGAAACCGATACCGGGGTTTTGCCATTGATATATTCGTGCTCGGGTGATATTGATGGTGACACTACCAGCCAACCGTGTTCCGCTTCCGGTTGAAGTACGTCTTCAAAATATTGAGCGGCACCTTTCATAATGGGATAATATTTTTTCAGGAAGGTTTTGTCGCCGGTAAACAGGTAGTGTTCCCAAAGGTGCTGGCAAAGCCAGGCATTGCCCGTGGGCCAAAGCCCCCAGAAAGGACCGTCAACAATACCGGTGATCCTCCATATATCGGTATTGTGATGTAAGGACCAGCCCCGTGCGCCATACATTACTCCGGCGGTTTCCTTTCCGGTGACGGACAGGTCGCTTATCATATTGAAAAGTGGTATGCCTAGTTCTGACAACTGAGTTACTTCGCTTGGCCAATAGTTCATCTCTGTATTGATGTTGATGGTATATTTACTATCCCACGCGCCTTTCAGATCGCCGTTCCAGATACCTTGAAGGTTGGCCGGTTCCGGTGAGCCCGGTTGAGAAGATGAAATAAGCAAATACCTGCCGAACTGGAAGTAAAGCTCTGCCAATTGCGGATCCTTTCCCGCAGCAAAATTTTTAATACGTACATCTGTAGTTACTTTTCCTTCGTCGCCGGAACCTAAATCCAGTTTAACGCGGTTATAATATTTCTGGTAAAAAGCTGAATGTGATTGGGACAGTATTGTAAAATCCTTTTTATAGGCGTTGTTTAAAATCCCTTGCGCGCGATTGAGCGGATTGGCACTGATATCATGATAGTTTACAAAATTGGTCGCCATCGATAAATAAATGACGGCAGTATCCGCATTATTTACCTTGATACCTGAAGTATCAGCAGTTATGGAGCCGGCAACGTTTTTTACACGGGCTATGACATCAAATTTCACTTGGCCTTTTTGATTTTCATGATCACTGCTTAACCCTGATAAAACCAAATCACCGTTCGTTACTTCAACGGTTTTCATAAGAGGGCTTTGCAATTTAATAATGCACGTGATCATTTGCGGTTTATCGGCCGTTAGCCTAACCATTAAAACGTTATCGGTAAACGATGTAAAATATTCCCTTTTATAATGCACACCGTTGTATACATAAGTTACGGAGGCGGTCGCATTTTCAATATTAAGGTCCCTCTTATAGTCTGTTACACTATCATGGCCGGGGAAATTGATATATAAATTACCTGCAAACTGATATGGCATACCGCCATTGCCTTTCTGAGTCACTTGCTTATTGGCCAATAGCTGCGCCTCCAGGTATTTCTTTTGCGTTAGCAAGGTCCGGACCTGGTTAATGTAAGGTTTAGCAGCTGAGTCAACTGTATTATTCGGTCCTCCGGCCCAAATCGTTGATTCATTTAACTGTACGCGTTCAAGTTGCGTAGTACCAAAGATCATCGCAGCAATATAACCATTGCCTATTGGCAATGCCTCGTTCCCGTTGGCGGCAGGTTTGTCGTACCATAATTTGTTTTTCCCTTGTGCAAAAACATTGGTATTAAGAAAAAACAAACAGCCAACTACAACAAGTTTTTGATATTTAGATTTCATATACAGTGATTCAAAAAGATAATATGTTTCATTGGGATGGAAAGGTTTTGGTTGTTATTATAATCGGCATAATACTGTTCGTTTCTATTTGGTTTACCTTATCCGGGCCGGTCCTGAATTTCTTTATGCCCTTTTTTATATTTGGTTCAGATCCGGATCATCCTTTGGATCCGAAGCCAAACAATAGATTTTCATTATTGGGCATTGGTGACAATTATTCCTTCAAGGGTATACTTTAGGAACCATACCTCAAATCCTCGTTGCGGCACTATTTACCCCAGGCATTTGAGCACCAAAATCGTGACTTGCTATAAAACCAGGAAGCCGGAGTTATTACGGCTTCCTGGTTGGTTCATGAACAGAGGTATAAATTTACCACCCTACGGTCTGTCCCATATCCGGATTTCTGCTAAGTTCGGCTGTTGCAACAGGCAGCAGGTACATATTTGGGGTAAACTGCTTTTGTAATTCAACCACCGGTGTGTAGGTTTGCGTGTTGGTAGCAGGATCGCGGCTGATATTCATGCCCATAATAGGCCTGTTCTCAATGTCCATCGCAATCTTCCACCTTCGCACATCAAAAAAACGATGACCCTCAAAAGCCAGTTCTATTCTTCGCTCATTGTAAAGCCTTGCTTTTAATGCATCTCCGGTAACCGAGGGGGGTATCGGCGGCATATTCACACCTGAACGTGCCCTCACCAAATTAATATACTGACGGCAGGAGGCTTCATCGCCAAGCGCAAATTTTGCCTCTGCATAATTCAGGTAAATTTCGGCAAGACGGAAAAACGGCCAGGGTGTTGTATACGTCGTTTGCCAGCTCAGCGGTACGGTAGGGTCATCAGGCATAAATTTCTTTAGTATATATCCTCCTTTCGGATTATCGCTGCTAAAAGCATAACTGTCCATGCCAAAAGTTTTCCCATCCGGTGCTATCCACATAGCAAATTGATCGCCCCGGAAAACGCTCGCGTCGTGTATTACGGTTGCGTCAAAACGGGGGTCCCGGTTTTGGTAGGGGTGCTGCGGGTCATAGCCCGATGCGGGATTTATTGTTTTCATTCCTCCGGGCGAGGTGATAAAGGGGGGCTGACCGTTAGTCATGTCATAGTCATCCACCAGGTTTTGGGAAGGGCCATTACTTCCCCACCAACCTCCGTATGCACCGTAACGGCGGCCGAGGTTATTCATTGGCGCCTGGTGGCCATTGGTAGTGGTAAATTCCCTGGCAAAAATCAATTCGCTGTTCGGTGAACCGCTTGTAAGCATAAATCCCTTTTGGTAATTTGGATAAAGCGAATACCCGCTACTTAACAAGGCGGCTGCAGCGTCTGCGGCTTTTTGCCACTTCGTCATATCATTTGAAGTATTAAACAAAGGCGACGCCGCATAAAGCAAAACGCGTGAGCTTAGTGCCTTGCAGGCATCCTGACTGGCGCGGCCAAAGTTCGCATCAGTACTGGCATAACCTACGGGCAGGTCAGGAATAGCTTCGGTAAGGTCTTTTTCAATAAGGGTTACACAATCATCAAACGAACTTCGCTTAAATTCTACCTGAGTTCCCAGTGGATACGATTGGGTAACAATGGGTACCCCGCCGAATCTTTCAATCAGATTAAAATACATAAATGCACGCAAAAATTTTGCCTCTGCTACCAACCGGGCTTTATTAGGAAGGCTAACGGTAGTGGTGCTCATTTTTTCCAGGAAAAGGTTTACTTTTCTGATATACACATATCCCTGCGTCCAGTAATACATATAACCGCCCCAAAAATCGCCGTTACCAGCCTGGTCAATGTTATCAGGAGTGTAAGCAGTTGGCCCGAAAATGTTGCCCCCACAGCAAGGTGTGGTATTTATCGCCTCATCAGTGTACTTTGAATACATATGGATATAAAACCCGTGAGGAAGACCGTTGTACATCTCGTTTTCATAAGCCTGAATAAGGCTTGCGTCCGTCCACACAGCGGCGTCCGAGACACGGTCGCTGGGTGGGATGTTGAGTATGCCTTTCTTACAAGAAAAACATGCAGCAATTGCTAAAAATAACAATAGTTTTTTCATAATATGTTTAATTAAAATTTTACGGTAGCGCCAAAATTGATAACACGTTGTTGCGGATAGGTAGTATAACCTCCATTAAGTTCCGGATCGGCCCAGGTGATCTGTTTAGCCCAGGTAATGACGTTAAAGCCACTCATAAAGAGCCGCAGATTATTCATCCCTATTTTTGACACCAGATTTTGAGGCAATGTATATCCTAACTGGACAGTCTTTAGCCTGACGAAACTGGCGTTGAAGAGATAGAAAGTGCTGGCGCCTGGCTGATATCCATCAGACCTTGGCATTGTTCCGTTTGGATTGCTGATAGTCCAGCGGTTTTGGGCTCTTTCGACAGCGCCGTTGGCAAAGTCGGTTGTTCCCAAACTTGCAAATGTATTGTCGTAATTCCAGGCGGCAGCCTGACCCTGCAGGAATACATTCAGGTCAAAGCTTTTATACGCAAAATTCATGTTCAAACCAAATGTATATCTGGGTATAACGCTGCCATCAAAAGTAAACCGGTCTTTTGAATCTATCTTGCCGTCATGATTTAAATCAAGCAATTTAACGTCGCCCACCCTGGTATTTGGATCGTGGGGATAAGCGCCCAGTTCAGCCTGTGTATGAAAAATCCCATCGGCCTTATAGTAGATTCCTGCTCCAAAAGGATGCCCTGTAAAACCCTGGTATGGTTCCTGTGGAGGAACTTCATCCTGATAAATAATTTTGCTTCGGTTATAGTTTAGGTTAGCAGCTATGCTATAGGTTACCTCACCGATTTTGCTCCTGGTGCTTACGCTTAACTCAAAGCCATGGTTGTCCATTTTTCCGATATTTTCGGCGGGAAGTGCCGGGAAGCCCAATACCTGACTAACTGACAGATTTGGAATAGCCAGGATATTAGATCTTTTTTCCAAATAGTATGTAAAATCGATCGCCAGCAGGCCGTTCCACAATTCAGATTCCAATCCAAAATCTGTTTTCTTACTAACTTCCCAGTGAATGTTGGGGTTAGGTAGCACATTGGAATAGATGCCCGGCGCATCGGCACTTCCGAAAACATAGTTTTGTCCGAAATTATATGCCTGTAAATAGTTGTAGGTACCTACACGGTCGTTACCTATTTCACCATAGGTAGCTCTCAATTTCAATTGGTTTATAAAAGAGAACCTGTCTTTGATAAACTTCTCTTCGGACAATCGCCAGCCAACGGATGCACCCGGGAAGAAACCGTATCTGTTGTTAGCAGGGAAAATTGGTGAACCATCGTAACGGAACAAAAATTCTACAAGATATTTGGCGTTGAAATCGTAATTAAACCTTCCAAAATAGTTATTGCGTGCACTTGAACTGGCCAAGCCGCCATTGGCCTGGTCAGCCGGAATGCTGCTGCCATAATTGATCTGCGGAAGAGCCTGGGTCAGGAAATTCTTTCTGTACGCATCCGCGGCCGAAAAAGTATTCTGCTGCTGCTCCTTTCCAACCATTGCAGCTACATGATGTTTGCGGAAATTATGGTCATAAGAAACTCTTATGTTAGTTAACGTCGTAGTATATTTCGAATAAGTATCAGTCAATTCAGTTGTTCCTGTTGCTGAACCTTGAATTCGATCATAGTTTTTCGTGTTTACATTGTACTGATAGTAGAAGTAGGGTATATTCCAGCGCTTCTCAAACACGTTATTAAGGTCATAGTTATAAGATGCATCGATCTTCAATCCGTCAACATGCGGAACTTTCAAGGTGGCCGTAAAAGTTGAATATAATGGCGTTTCGTTGAAATTGTCATAACCGCGCTGGTCAATCAGTAAAGGGTTTTCACCTAGCCGGCCTGGGCCTATCAATCCGTTAGGGTAAATCCCTGTTATCGTTGGATTTGCCTGCAGTATGTTGATAAATTGAATATTTGATGGTACCGTGCCGTATGCTTTTGTGTCAAGCGTTCCGGACAAATTGGCGCCTATGTTCAAATATTTGTTAATGTCAACATCAACTTTCGAGCGAAAATTGTATTGCGTGTAATTTTCGGGATCATGCACGTAGCCACCATCCTGCTTCAGTTTGCCGAATGAAAACAGATAGTGTACATTATCGGAACCGCCAATAACCTGCAGGTTGTAATTTCTTATGTAAGAATGGTTTTTTAGGGTAACGCCTGCCCAATCGGTATTCGGAAAATTAACCGGATCGGACCCATCCCCATATGCTCGTATTGCTGCAGCCGAGTAAAATGGCTGGTAACCTGGTGGCGTCGTGTAGATGTCACCCGTCGATTGCCGGTAAAAATTACCTTCATTATATACCTGTGCAAATGTTGCTGCATCCAAAACTTTCGGAACTTTAGTAGGCTTTTGGAAGGCATAATTGTAGCTGAAGTTAAAATCAGGCTTGCCCTTTTTTCCTTTTTTTGTGGTTATTAAAATCACACCGTTTGCAGCGCGTGCCCCATAAATGGCTGCGGAACCATCTTTCAGCACAGAAATACTTTCAATATCATCCGGGTTAAGGCGGCTTATCAAAGTACGTTCCACTCCGTCAACGATGATAAGCGGGCCGCTGCCGGAGCCGCCATTGTAGAAAGTTGCAACTCCGCGTACAACTATATTCGGATCATCGGCCCCCGGCTGTCCTGAACGTTGATTTACGACCAAGCCGGGAAGCCTGCCCGCAAGCGAACTTACTACATTAGGAGAAGGGCTTTTGGTAATGTCTTTACCCGATACAGTGGATATCGAACCCGTTAACGTTTCCTTACGCTGTTGGCCATAACCCACAACTACTACTTCATTCAATGAACTCGGAGCAGCCTTAAGTTGAATATTAATTATGGCCTGATTAAGAATTAAAATTTCCTGCGGCAGATATCCAATATAGGAAAATACCACCGTTGTGCCGCCATCGGGAATGGTGATGCTAAATTTGCCGTTGACATCAGATACCGTGCCCGCAGAGGTGCCTTTAATTTTAATGCTTACACCAGGCAAAGGCTTGTCCGTTTCATCAGTTACTGTCCCGCTCACCGTTTTGTTGACCATTTCTGGCGGGACAATCTGCGTTTTAGCGGCGGGCGGGGTGCCTGCAGGTTCTTCTTTATTTATTTTACTCAATACTATCCGGTTATTAACAACCTCAAAAGCAATTCCTCTTGGTTCTAAAAGGCCGGTAAGTATTTCCCCTAATGTTTGTTGTTTTGCGTCAACAGAAATTTGCGAATCTCCCGCGACGAGACTTTTGCGGTAAACAAATTTCAGATTTGCCACCTTCTCTAATTGTTTCAATGCTGAATTAAGGCTGGAACTGTGGATATTAATGTCTAATCGCTGCTCCAACACAGCTTGCCCTTTACTTGTTGTGGCGTATGACATGCATGTACAAATGAGTACAATTATTATCTGACTAAAAGTGATTTTCATAATCTTACACCAGTCAACATGGTTTTGCAAATAAATTTTCATAAATTTAAGTCGTTTATTTTTTGGCTAAAAAATGGACAAATAGACCCGCCTCACCTTATATAAGGCGTTCAATTGCGGGTTTTCAAAAGGTTTAGGAGTGTCATCAGCACTCCTATTCTTTTTCAAGAAATTGTGGTGTATGGAAGTATCAGGTTTTTTTCATATGCTGCATAATTTAATTAGGTTTATATATAACTTGGTCATTTATTACTTATAAGAACAAATTCGTTACCACTAACCTGGTAATTTACGTTCAAAGTCTTTTTCATCATTTCCAAAATCGCCGGAAGGCTTTCGTCAGTAAAGTCAGCATTCAAAGAATCGGCATTGATGCCCTGATCATCAGATTTGATATGAACTTTGAATTTTTTGTTTAATACTGAAAATACGGTACGCATTGGCGTATTTTCAAAAGATACACTGACTTTTTTCCACATATTAATTAATGGATCTTTTATTTCAGAGTTTTTTATCAAATGGTCTGAAAGGTTATCATAGGTGGCCTCCTGATCAGGCAAAAGCATTATTTCCTGTTTTTTATCAGCTTGCCCTGTTCTATTCAAATTAATTTCCTGAGCCGGTATGCTTACTGAAACTTTGCCGGTAACCACATCGACTTTTGTTATCTCATTTTTAAAGGCACGGATACGGAAACTAGTGCCCCACACCTTAGTAATAACTCTGCCACTGTGAATTGAAAATGGCCTTTTATGATCTTTAGTAACTTCAAAAAAAGCTTCTCCATTCATGGTTACTTGCCTGCTGTTTTTATCAAATAATTTCAAATAGGCCAATTGAGAGTTGGGGCTTAGCCACACTCTACTTCCATCGGACAGTGTTATTTTTTGAATTGTATTTGTCTTATTATTAACAACTATTTCTTCCCTTTTTTCTTCAGGAGTGATATCCCGCATGTTATATTTAAAAAAAAACGCGATTAAAAGGATCGCAGCAATACCAGCAATAAAATAAAACAGAGAACGGTTTGGCCCTTGCGGTTTTAAATCAGCCGTATTATTTATTTCTGCATCTCTAATATTTTTTCTGATATTATCTAGCATGAAAACCCTGAACACGTCCTTTTCATCATCCGACAGAAGAGAAATATCGTC
>Ga0307510_10007269_pt1 | contig 13192 bp, 11 predicted proteins | sample 12_EM_MG_FD_207224 | JGI IMG/M metagenome (GOLD analysis project Ga0307510, IMG submission 207224) | Populus trichocarpa ectomycorrhiza microbial communities from riparian zone in the Pacific Northwest, United States - 12_EM | ecosystem: Host-associated > Plants > Roots > Unclassified | place... | reverse complement strand
AAACGACAACTATGCTCCGGTTGCTCAGGCTGCGTAACGCAGTTTGAAAGACCAAGTCTAAAGTCCTAGTGGGTTAAGCTCCGCTAGGCGGGGTTCGGAGGCACCTGGCAACAGAAGCCTCCACTTTATTCTCTTGATTTCAGGCCGACGCCGCCGTTCTGCCGCAAATTCGCTCCGTCACCCCTGCTGACCTGCGGCTCCCGCCGGGGTAGCATAGACAAAGCGGCGAGTCGGGGGACCGGCGGCCATCCAACGTAACAGGACGACCATGGCGACCGATCACATCCGATATGACGTGCTGGCGCGCGACGCGCTGCGCGGGGTGCTGCGCCGCGTGCTGACCGACGCGGCCGAACACGGCTTGCCCGGCGAGCATCATTTCTTCATCACCTTCCTGTCCACCGCCGACGGCGTGAAGCTGTCGCCGCGGCTGTTGGCGCAATATCCGGAAGAGATGACGATCATCCTGCAGCATCAATTCTGGGACCTGGTGGTGACGGAGGATCGCTTCGAGGTCGGCCTGTCGTTCGGCGGCATCCCGGAGCGGCTGGTGGTGCCGTTCGCGGCGATCAAGAGCTTCCTCGATCCGTCGGTGCAGTTCGGCCTCCAATTCGAGCCATCGGAAGCCACGGCCGAGGCGCCGGCGGCAAAGCTGCCGACAGTTCCCGCGCCGTCTGCCCTGCCCGTCGCCGCGCCGGAGCCCGCTGCGGAAAGCACGGACGACGAGCCGGCAAAGACGAGCGAAGGCGCGGAAGTGGTTCGGCTGGATCGTTTCCGCAAGAAATAATCCGCGCGCTAGAAAATCAGCTACGCTGTAGTGTAAACGTTCCGCCACTTCACGGCGCAACGGACACTACGCATGGCCCGCACAGAAACATCCGGAAACAAATCCATCCGCAGCGAGACCGACAGCTTCGGTCCGATCGACGTTCCTTCCGACCGCTATTGGGGCGCGCAAACCGAACGCTCGCGACAGAATTTCAAGATCGGTCAGGATCGCATGCCGATCGCGATCGTCCATGCGCTCGGCATCGTCAAACTCGCCGCCGCCCAAACCAACCGGGAACTCGGATTGCTCGATGCGCGCCGCGCCGGCGCCATCATCCGCGCCGCACGCGAGGTGATCGAAGGCAAGCTTGACGATCACTTTCCTCTCGTCGTCTGGCAGACCGGCTCCGGCACCCAGACCAACATGAACCTCAACGAGGTGATCGCCAACCGCGCCAACGAGCTGCTCGGCGGCAAACTCGGCGCCAAGGAACCGGTTCATCCCAACGACCACGTCAACATGAGTCAGTCGTCGAACGATTCATTTCCGACGGCGATGCATATCGCCGCCGCGGGACGCATCATCGCCGACCTGATTCCGGCGCTCACCGAGTTGCATCGCGAATTGCGCAAGAAGGAAAAGGCGTTCGCAAAGATCGTCAAGATCGGGCGGACCCACACCCAGGATGCGACGCCGCTGACGCTCGGACAGGAATTCTCGGGCTACGCTGCGCAGGTCGAGAGCGGCATCGCGCGGCTGCGCATCGCGGTCAAGGATTTGTACCCGCTGGCGCAGGGCGGAACCGCTGTCGGCACCGGCCTCAACTCGAAACCGAGATTTGCAAAACTGTTTGCCAGGCACGCCGCGAAAATCACAAAGCTCCCCTTCAGCAGCGCGCCCAACAAATTCGAGGCGCTGGCTTCCAACGACGCCTACGTCATGGTGCACGGCGCGATCAATTCAGTGGCGACCGGCCTGTTCAAGATCGCCAATGACATTCGCCTGCTGGGCTCGGGCCCGCGTTCCGGTCTCGGCGAATTGATCCTGCCGGAAAACGAACCGGGCTCGTCGATCATGCCCGGCAAGGTCAACCCGACCCAGTGCGAAGCGATGACCATGGTCTGCTGTCAGGTGTTCGGTAACCAGACAGCTGTCACCGTTGCCGGAAGCCAGGGACATTTCGAATTGAATGTTTACAAGCCCGTACTGGCATATTGTATGATACATTCCATTCAACTGCTGTCGGACGCGGCGCGCTCCTTCACCGAACATTGCGTGGTGGGCATACGCGCCGACGAAAAGCGAATCCGCGATTTGATGGAGCGCTCGCTGATGCTGGTCACCGCACTGGCTCCGAAGATCGGATACGACAACGCCGCGAAGGTCGCCAAATCGGCGCACGCGCGCGGAACGACATTGAAGGAAGAGGCTGTGCGCCTCGGCTTTGTGAACGCCGCCGAATTCGAACGCCTGGTGCAGCCGGACAAAATGACACACCCGGGCTGATCGCCACATCTGCGCCCCCGGGAAACTACGGGTGAGTGATGATAACTATGGATCATACCCGAAGAATGAGGTTGATCATCTATCGCGATTGCATTGACGCATGGTACGAGCAGGAATTATTCGGTTTTCGCAGAGCGAAATTTATTTTTTGATGCTATCAAGAGAGTGCTACACGGGGATTCCGAATGACCATCCAATTTGCCGGCGCACGACACGACGACGTTTTTTCAGCCAATAAATTATCATGCCTTCGAGTCGCCGGATGATGGAGGCGAACATGGCAGACGTGATCAACCTGAAACGATTCAAGAAGCGCAGCGAGCGCGAACAATCGGCGAAGCAGGCCGATGCCAACCGAGCACGGTTCGGCCGCACCAAGGCCGAACGTGCTCTCGATGAACGTCGCAAGGATCGCGCCGGCGATCTCTTGGACCAGCACAAGCTCGATGACGGAGACGCGTCATGAAGTCACCTGTCGTCAAGCGCTCGATCGTGGTCGCCGGCCACAAGACCAGCGTCAGCCTCGAAGAGGCTTTCTGGAACGGCATGAAGGAAATCTCGGGGCTGCGGAACATGACCTTGTCCGAGCTGGTCGGCGAGATCGACGGCAATCGCCAGCAGGGCAATCTGTCCTCGGCGATCCGTCTCTTCGTGCTGGACTATTTCCGCACCCGCGCCATACCGGCCGCCGCGCCGGACGGGCCGCGGCCGCAGGCTTGAGGCTTTCGTTCAGGCAGGCGCGCCGTGAAGCGCGCCCGCCTTGTTACGCCGCAACGCTCAATAAGCGAGTCCGGTGCCGGGCGGTTTTTCGAGCGCCGCCGCCAACGACCGATACTCCTCGCAGCCGGTGCCGCAGATCGCCGCGATCCGGCTGAGATGATACGACGCCTGGTCGCGATTGCCCTGCTCGATCTGCCACAGGCCGTAATACTGCCAGGTCAGCACATGGTTCGGGTCCGCCTTCAGCGCGCGCTCGTACCAGGTCTGCGACAGCTTGTAATCGCCGAGCTTGCGATAGGAATAGCCGATCAAATTGGCGACGCCGGCGTTGTCGTCGTGGCCGAGCGCCTTGAGCTGCCCGATGGCGGCAGCATAATCGTTGCGCTCGTAGATCGTCGCATGAGCGGCACGGTATCCCTGCCGGAAGGCGGCGTCGTCGGCGCTCGACTGCTTGGTGGGCTTCTTCTTGGATTTGGAGCTCGACCTGGCAGGAGCGGGTCTGTTGGCCGGCGGTGGCGGGTTGGCCGAAGGTGGATCGCCACCGCCTCCCGCGGCAAAGGCCGGCACGGATGGCGGCGAAGCGATCAGAGCCACCGAGAACAGTGTCAGCGTTGCGAGCTTGATTGCTGATTTCAACATGCGAACCTCCGGTTTTCCTGCGTGAGTGAATCCACGGTCCAGCCGCAGGTACAGACCCCGCCAGGGAGCAAGTATTCCCGCCCGGCCGCGCGGAAGCGTTGCACGTTGCGGCAGGCTGGACGAATGACGGCAATGCGTATCTAATTGATGGTCGTTGCAGTTCCCCGCAAAAGTGGCGGGCGGAACCCGACGAAGTCACAAAGAAGCCCTACGTAGAAGCCCCGGAGAGAGAAATGGACATCGCAAAGCTGACCGCGCCCCGCGACATCAGTCCATTTTCGGAAGCTCTCCATGCCTGCCTTTCTCGTTCTGGATTCCATCTCCCTCGCCACCCCTGACGGTCGCCCGCTGTTCGATGGATTGACGCTCGCTCTGGGGCGCGAGCGCACCGGCCTTGTCGGCCGTAACGGCTGCGGCAAATCCACATTGCTTCGCCTGATCGCGGGCGAGATCGAGCCAGCAGCCGGATCGCTGCAACGCATCGGCTCGATCGGCATGCTGGCACAACTGACCGATGAACGGCTGACTGTCGACGAGGCGCTCGGCGTCGCCGACAGCCTTGCCCGCCTGCGCCGGCTCGAACGCGGCCAAGGATCGCTTCAAGGATCGCTTGATGACGCCACCGAAGCGGACTGGACGCTGGAAGCGAGGATACAGGCGGCGCTGGCCGAAGCCGGACTGCCGTCGCTGTCGCTGCACCGCCCGATCGTATCCTTAAGCGGCGGCGAACGAACGCGCCTCGCGCTGGCGCGCCTCCTGATCGAAGCGCCGGATCTGCTGCTGCTGGACGAGCCCACCAACAATCTCGACACCAACGGCCGGCGGGCCGTGGCGCAGTTGCTCGAACGCTGGCAGGGCGGCGTCCTCGTCGCCAGCCACGACCGCGCGCTGCTGGAACGCGTCGACCGCATCGTCGAGCTGACGCCGATCGGCATCAGCATATTCGGCGGCGCATGGTCGGCCTTTGCCGAAGCGCGCGCGGCCGCCCGCGCCCGCGCCGCTGACGACCTCGACCGCGCCTCGGATGCGTTGCGCAATACCGAGCGCGCGCTGCAGAAGGCGCGCGAAAAGAAGGCGCGCCGCGACAAGGCCGGCCGCGCCTGGCGCGCCAAGGGCATCGAGGACAAGATGTTCATGGACCGCGAGAAGGAGAGCGCCGAGAACAGCGCGGCGCGCGAAAGCCAGCTCGCCGGCCGCCTGCTCGGCGAGTGCACCGAGGCGCTGCAAATGGCCAGGGCGCAAGTCGAGATCCTGACGCCGCTTTCGATCGATCTGCCGCGCGGCCATCTGCCCGGCGGACGCGAACTCATTGCGTTGAAGGACGTGGTGATGGCCTTCGGCGAGCGCCATCTGTTCGGACCGCTGTCATTCGAGGTTCGCGGACCCGAGCGAATCGCCATCCGCGGCGCCAACGGTTCTGGCAAGACCACCTTGTTCCGCCTCCTCACCGGCGAACTGAAACCCGCCAGCGGCGACATCGGCCGCCGCACCGACCGCATTGCCGTGCTCGATCAGCACATCGGCCTGCTCGATCCCGGCTCAAGCATTCTCGACAATCTGCGCCGCCTCAATCCGGAGCTCTCGGCCAACGAGGCCCATGCCGCGCTGGCGCGGTTTGCGTTCCGTAACCGGGCGGCGCTGCAGATCGCGGGGACACTCAGCGGCGGCGAGCGGCTGCGCGCGGGTCTCGCCTGCGTCTTTGCACGTCCGCAGCCGCCGTTCCTCCTGCTGCTGGACGAGCCGACCAACCACCTCGATCTCGCTTCGATCGAGGAACTGGAAAATGCATTGAAAGGATTCGATGGCGCGCTGATCGTGGTCAGCCACGACGAAACGTTCTTGCGAACGATCGGCATCGAAAGGGAGATCGTTATTTAGCGCGCAGCAATCAGACAGGGGGCTTCTCGTGCGTGCCGACTGTCACCGGCTCAGCCATGCGCAGGAATTCGTCGAACGCGACGGCGCCTTCCGCGACAGTGTAACAAGCGCGACTGTCGATGAAGAGTTGCGCGTCATGGTCGAAGACGTCGACGATGAAAAGCGGCTGCTTCACGGCGTTGGTCGGCGGCGCTGTGTGCATTCGAATTTCAAAGTCCCCGATCCACGCCAGAGAAATCGCCGCCGCGTCGACCTCAGCTCGGGACAGCAGGCTGACATACGCTCGGGAAACTCTCAGCGTTGTAAGGTTGTATTCCAACGCACGGCCCACGGCAAAACCTCGCGCCTTGATGGTCGGCCGCATGATTGCCAGCTCCGCCATTACGAGACGCTGGCGAGGAAATTAATATTTCGAAAGACGGGACTCAGCCTCGAGCGCAAATGGCGCGACCGCGCAGACATGGCGAACTGATGTATACGCGCACTAATTGGAACGCGGCGGCGGATTGGCGACCTGCGGCGTCAGCGCCAGCGGTGGACGCGGCGGCAGCTTCGGCTTGGCGGCGGAGCCCGGCGCGGGCCGCACGTCAATCGGCGGCGGCAACGGCGCAACCTGCGGCTGGCCTGCGACGGGCGCCGGCGGCGCATTGACGACGGGGGCGGTCGGCGGGCGCGGCACCGCCGCCTTCTTCGCGGGCGGCCGTCGCGGATCGCGGCCGCCCTTCTGGTTCACCGGCGCAGGCGGCAGCGCGGCTTCCGGAATCGACGGTTGTCCATCCGCGGGCAGCACGATCGGCGGCGGCGCCGGCGGCGGCGGTTCGCCGCGTTCGATCGCATCGAGCCTTCGGGTTTCGTGATCGATCGCGCGCACCGCCAGCCACGATGACAACGGCGCAATGTCCACGCTGCGGCTCAGCGCGTCGGGCGTGCCCACCGCAAGCAGTTGAATCTCCGGACGCCCGGTCGTCATCGTCAGGGAAAGCGCGGCGCGGATATCGGCCTGATCGGCGGCGATATCATAGCCGCCGGAGATGGTGGCCCGCACGCCATTGCCGTCCAGCGCGGTGGCGCCGACCCGAAGCCGGCCGTCCCTGACGGTGAACGGGATCTGCGCGGAAGGAACCGCAAGCGCGCCGGCCGGCAATGCGGCTTCGACGATCTGCTTCAGTCGGACATCGTCCTTGGCCTGCCCGCTGTCGTTGGCACGGACGGCTACCTCGAAGGCGCGCGGATCGAGGCCTGAAATCCTGGCCGCCTCCAGCGTCAATGTGCCGCTGCCGGACAGCGCGCCCGCCAGCGCCGAGGCGCTGCGGCCCTGGCTCGTCAGCGTCATCTGCATCGACGCACGGCCGCCGGGCATCGTGAGGTTGCGATAGCGCAGCGCCGTGCCGTCGACCCCGGAGAACTGGACGCTCGCGTTCAACGCAATGCCGTTCGCGCCCGGCTTGGCATCCATACTGGCGGTGAGGTCGCCGCCACCGATCTTGCCTTTGATGGCATCGAAGCTCAGCGACTGGCCGTCGCTCTTGACCACCCCGCTCACCGGCTGCAATTCGCTTCCGCCAGGCAGTTGGCCGCGCAGCGCCTGAAACGCGATTCTGCCGCGCCAGCCCTTCGCGAGCCCGGTGCCGAGCGGCTCAGCGGCATCGTGTCCGGCGGCGCCGAGCGCCAGCGCAAAGGCCGGCGCCAGCGCGAGCTGCTCGGCGCCGATTTCGCCCTCGATCTCCTTTTCCTCGCCGAGCGTCACCGCCACGCTGCCGCGCAGGCGCGAGCCGCCGAAGCTGCTGTCGAGGTCGTCAAAGGTCAGCTTGTTGCCGGTGAGCTGCACGCGCGAGGACAAGCCGATGTTCTGCGCCAGCGTATCCGCCGGCTTGAGATCGAGCAGCGGCCCGAAATCGGCGCGGCTGACTTTCAACGAAAGATTGGCCTTGGCCTCCTGGGCCCATGGTTCGGCGGAGCCTTCCGCTTCGGCTTCAAGCCCCGTGGCCGAGATCTTTGCCTTAAGCCGCAACGGCCCGCCCCACGCGCCCGTCGCGCTGCCCTCGAATTGCGCCGGGCCGTCGCCCGCCGCCACCACGCGATCGAGGCCGAGCAGGACAAGCAGAGCGCGGCCCAGCTCGGACGACAATTTCGACTCGATCCCGATGTCGCTGCTCCGGAGCGCGGATACATCGATGCCCTGGAGGGCCGCAACGGCCGGCCTTGCGGTGATCGTGGTGACCCCCTTCAGCAGCGCCGAGTCGAGATCGGCGGTGGCACGCGCCTGGACGCGGTCGGACTGCCCGGCATTCCCGGTGAGATCGAGCGACAGTTTCAGCCGCGCCGGCCCCGGGCTCCCGCCCATCGCATTGAGCCGCGCAGCCAGCGCCGGTGAAAAGGGGACGATCAGGCTGGTCAACTGGCCGAGCGAGGCCGCGCTCGAATTGAGCGCGAACCAGCCGGTGGCGTTGACGCGATCGAAATTGCCCGCGCCGTCCAGCGTGACGCTTTCGAGCTGGCCGATCTTCAACTGCTCGAGCGACAGTTTTGCCGGCGAGTAGGCTACTCTGGCGAGCAGCGGACTGAGCTCCTGTCCGGCGGAGATGGCGCGGCCGACATCGAGCGAAAGCTTTCCCTCATCCGGCCAATCGCCTTGCGGCCCCGCTAGCGACTTCACAAAGGCCGTGGCGGCATCGAGATCGAGACGTTCCGCTTTCAGTTCCGCCTCGACCCGGGAGCCGTGAATGGCTTGCTTGTGCGACACCAACACCCGCCCCTCGACCGTGCCGCCCTCGATGTCGGCCTTCATGCCGTCGATGGCAAAACCCTCGGGCGCGACCGTCACATCGCCGCGCAGCCGAAACGGCTTCTGGCTGCGATACGTGGTGTCGCCGCGGCCCTGCACCCAGGTCAGGAACGCCTCGGGATCGGACGATTCGACGCTGAGGGCGACCTGGAAACGGTCCGGCCCGATGCCTTTCGCGCCGGCCTCGCTGAGCGAAATCCGGGTTGCGCCGGGCGCGCGAAACTCGAGTCTTCGCAGGCTCCAGGATTTGTCGTCGCCATGCACCTCGGCAGAGATATCCTGCAAAGGACGTCCGCCCAGCATGACCTGCTCGGAAGCCAGCTCGATCTGCGCCGGAATCGGTAGATGCGGAACCAGGCTAGCGAGCGCCTGCAACGCCGGCAACGCGCGAACCGGCTCAGCGGCATTGTCCTTGGTGAAGAACCTGTCGGCATCGAGCTGGCGCGCGGACAGCGCCGCACGTAACAGCGGCGCCGCACCAAAACGGATGTCGCCGTTGCCTGCAATTTTCAACGCGCGCTCCTCGGGGCCAAAGCTCGCCTCGATTTGTTCGAGCCGCGCTGCCGAATAATCGGCTTTGATCTTCGCCGCGATCCGCCATGGTGGATCGTTGCCTCTTCCCTTCTGGCCAGGCGGGGCGACGAGCGTTATCGCGCCTTCGAAGCGCGGCGCGCGGGAATCGAAGTTCAGCACGCCGTCGAGATCCGCCAGGAGCGCGCGCTCGCCCGGATCGATATTGAGATGAACGCGGGTGCCGTTGCCATCGGGGCCCTGCCCCGAGGAAATGCGAAACGGATAGCGCGTGCCCTTGAGCATGAAGTTGCCGTCGCCGCGAACCGAGCCGGCCAGTGAACGCACGTCGCCGCTGAAGGCGATATCGTTCAGTTCGAGCGTACTGCGGCTGGCCGCGTCGTGCAGGGCGATGCGGCCGGTGAGATTGAGCCGGTCGATCGCCAGCGAGCCCAGATTGACCGTCCCGGTCGACGCCGGCCAATCGATGCGCCCCTTCGCGTCGAGCCCGAGGTCGAGCGACAGGCCGTTGATCGTCAATTCGGTGGCGCGGACCTCGCCGCGCATCAGCGAGCCCAGGCTGAATTCCACGTCGAGCTTGTCGGCGCGAACCTTGCCGAGATCGTTGGCGCCGCCGACCACGACCGAGCGCAGTTGCAGCGACGGCGCCGGCAACAGCCGCGCGTCGAGCTTGCCGCCGACACGGACCGGCGTACCGATGATCCGCGTCGCCTCGGCCTCGAATTGCGGCCGGAACTGGTTCCAGTCAATGAAATACGGCCCGACGAGTGCGGCGATCAGCGCAACGATGAAGGCGATTGCCAGGCCGAGCAGCGTCGTCTGCACGGTATCTCCCCTTGAACCGCCCCGGCGCGCAGGCCGCGCTACGCCGAACCCGGCCCCGGAGCTGCCCGGAATATAGAGAGAAGTATGGCGAAGTCACAGCGTCATACTGACAGGCGCCCTACCCGGCTCCAAGCAGAGCCCGGCTCTGATCGAATCAGAGCCGGGTTCTAGGTTTTTGTTTTGACGCGTTTTCTTTACGCGAACCGGGGTCCACTTCGCTCGAAAACGCTACAATCAGAGCCAAGGGCTCAAAACCGCCACACCAACAAAGGTTACCGGGCGTTACCAGCTCGCCGGCAGCCGCTTCAGGCCGCGCAGCACGAAGGTCGGCCGCCATTCCGGATTGACAGCGTCATCCAGCCGCAGGTCCGGCAGCCGGCGCAGCAGGGTCGAGATCGCGACCTCGGCCTCGATTCGCGCCAACTGGGCTCCGAGGCAGAAATGGATGCCGCCGCCGAACGACAGCGGCCTTACATTGGGCCGGGCGATATCGAGGCGTTCCGGGTGGTCGGGATAGACCGCGGGGTCGTGGTTGGCCGAGCCCAGCAGGCACAGCACGCTCTCGCCCTTGGGAATTCGCTTTCCGCCGAGGTCCTCGATGTCCTCCAGCGCCACCCGGCCGGTCAGCTGCACCGAGGAATCGTAGCGCAGGAATTCCTCGATGGCGTTGGTGATGAGCTCGGGCCTCGCCTTGAGCAGCGCGAGTTGATCGGGATTGCGATACAGCGCCAGCAGGCCGTTGCCGATCAGGTTGACGGTGGTCTCGTGGCCCGCGCCGAACAACAGGATGATATTGGCGGTCAGCTCCTCGTTGGAGAGCTTGCTGCCGTCCTCCTCGGCCTGCACCAGCTGCGTGATCAGGTCGTCGCCGGGAGTCTTCCGCCGCAGCTCGAACATCTGCTGGAAATACATCGCCGCCATCGCATTGCCGGCATTGCCCTGCTTGATCTCGTCCGGCGTCAGCGGCACCGGATCGAGCAGACGTCCGCCGTCGCGCGAATTGGTGTAAAACACCTCGCGATGCTCCTCGGGGATTCCGAGCATGTCGCAGATTATGGTGACCGGCAGGCGGAACGCGAAATCCTCGATCAGGTCCATCTTGCCCTGCGGGATGATACGGTCGAGCGTCTCGTCGACGATCTGCTGGATGCGCGGACGCATGTCCTCGACCCGGCGCGCGGTGAAGGCCTTTACAACCAGCCCGCGCAGGCGGGTGTGGTCCGGCGGATCCTGCTGCAGCATCCAGTGGCTCATGCTGCGGAACACCGGCTCGTCCATGATCTTGGGGCCGTAGCGGCGAATGGTGCGCTCGACGTAATCCTTGCCGAACCGCTTGTCGCGCACCACGAGGCTGACCTCGGCGTGGCGGCTGGCGACATAGACGCCGAGCGGCGTCAGGTGCACCGGATCGGTAGTGCGCATCCGCTCGTAATGCGGATAGGGGTTGCGGATGAATTCCGGGTTCAGCGGATTGAACAGCGGCGCGCTACTGGCAGTCTGAACATGTTCGTTCATGGTGACCTCAACTGGTTGCTATGCGCAGTTCAGCGCGTTTCCCGGAGCCGGCCGATCGAAACTCGATACATTATTGTATTGAGTTGCATTCTCGCCTAAACTGGCCGGATGTCAAGACTGCGAACCAGGCCAACCAGGGACGACACCCGCGAAAAGCTGTTCGAGGCGGCCGCGCGCGTGTTCGAAGATCAGGGTATCGGCGGCGCCAGCATCGAGGCGATCGCCGCGGCGGCCGGTTTTACGCGCGGGGCATTCTATTCGAATTTCAAGAGCAAGGACGAACTGATCATCGCCATGCTCGAGGATCACGTCGAGCAATCGATCGGGCGGATCCGCGATCTGCTCGAGAAGCACAAGAACCTTGCGGATTTCATCGAAGCGCTGAAGACCATGAACCGCAGCCAGCAGGATCCGCTCGGCCGCTCTCCCCTGCTGCATATGGAAATGATCCTGTTCGTGGCGCGCGCCGAAAAGCGCCGGCCTGAACTCGCCAAGCGGCTGCGGGCCCGGCGAAAGCTGGTCACCGACATCATCGAGACCACCGCCAGGAACAGCGGCCGGACCACCATTCTCAATCCGACATGGGCCGGCGCGCTGGTGCTGGCGCTGGAGGACGGCTTCCGTCTGCACCGCCTGATCGATCCCGAGACCACGCCACCCGACAGTTTTTTTCGCGCCATCGGCGATCTGCAGCGGGCGATGGGAATTTCATCGGCGTGAGACGAAGATATCCGCCTCACGCAGGTCATTATAAATTGCTAGCATAGGCAAATGCCTGCGAACGCCGACACCGGAAATTCGACACATTCCGCGCCCCGACGCATGTGTCGCTTCAATGCACTCGGAAGCGCGCGCCTGAAATGCCTGGTCTTAATTTCGCTGTGTCTTGCCGCCGCGATCGACGCCGGGGCCGAGGAAGTCATTTCGCTCGCGCTGCCGATCAGGTGCCAGCCGGGCGTGAGCTGCTTTTTTCAGAACTATGTTGATCACGATGCCTCGGACAAGGCCCGCGACTATCGCTGCGGCGGACGCAGCTATGACGGTCACGACGGCACCGACATCAGGATTCGGAACCTGGAGATACAAAGACAGGGAGTGGAGGTGCTCGCCGCGGCGCCCGGACGCGTCATCGGAGGGCGAAACGACATGGAAGACATTTCGGTCAAGACCGCAGGCAAGGCCGCCATCGCCGGAAAGGAATGCGGCAATGGCGTGCTCATCGAACACGAGAGCGGCTGGCGCACCCAATATTGCCACATGGCCAAGGACAGCGTCCGGGTCAAGGTCGGCGATCAAATGACGACCGGACAGCCGATCGGCCTGGTCGGCTTGTCCGGCGATACCGAATTCTTTCATCTTCATTTCACGGTGCGGCATGGCGGAAAGATCGTGGATCCGTTTGCCTATGGCGCACCTGAGAATTCCTGCGGCGGCGGCCGGTCGATCTGGGCCGCTTCGCTCGGCGATCAGATGCAATACCGGCCCGGTGAGATCATCGATTATGGCTTTGCCGGTATCGCGCCGACCATGGAGCTGATTGAATCAGGCGAAATCGGCAAGCATCCCGTCACGTCGGCTTCAGATGCACTCGTCGCCTATGTCAGGGCCATCGGCCTGCAGGCCGGCGACCAGCAATTCCTCACGGTGCAAGGCCCAAGTGGCGCTGCCGTCTCAACCAACAGCCTTCCCGCGCTCGATAGGGACAAAGCGCAGTTCCTCGTCATCGCCGGAAAGAAGCGCACCGAGACCGCGTGGCCTGCCGGCCGCTACAGCGCGACGTACCGTGTGACGCGGGACGGCGCGGAGGTGTTGCGAAAGACATTCGACGTTGAAGCAAGCTTGCGATGAGCGCTGGTCGGGCAGGTACTTAGGAGTTCGGGCAATGGTGCGTCTCACAAAAAGCGGACATCGGTAAGGCTGGTCGGCATGTCCAGTAAGGACCCAGAAGCAGACAATAGCAGGACAATTGCCGCTGCCTCGATCTCAGCATGGGATGGTCAACAGGTAGGACGCCTCGTGCACCA